>JGI25616J43925_10000134_pt1 | contig 23006 bp, 19 predicted proteins | sample GraSoi2013_100cm_FD_43925 | JGI IMG/M metagenome (IMG submission 43925) | reverse complement strand
CGGGGCGGAGAATATCGTCCGCCTCGTAAATTGAGAAACGTNGGAGAATCGACCTTCGGGAGGGTAGTCGTGGAGCCGAAACTCATGCACCTGTTGAAGGTCGCTCGTGCGTCGCGACCGCTGCCGGGACCCCACGGGGGGCTTGCCTTCGCCTCGAACTCAGAGGGTTACCACAAGACGATGTTCCTCGACGCGCCGGAAGGAGTGCCGCGGACACTTGCCGATTCCGGGGACAGAACCCTGCCTCACGCATGGACCGAATTCGGACTGCTGGTTCGTCATGATCGTGGCGGAAGCGAGATCTGGCAGCTGAGCATCGTCGGCCCCGACTACCTGTTGCGGGCGCTCACCACGGACACCAAGGCCATCCATCAAAGCGTCACGCTGCATCCCGATCGGAGACGGGTCGGTCTCGGCTGGAATGCCGGCGGCGGGCGTGATGTCAGCCTCGGTGAGCTCGACCTCGAGTCCGGCGAGCTGAAGGCATGGGCGACCCCAGGCGACTTCTGGTACTGGGAGGACTGGAGTCCCGACGGTAGTAGAGCTGCCGTGAACAAGGTGTTTGGAAGCTGGACGGAAGCCCACATCCTGGAGCGCGATGGCAGCATGGTCCGGATCCTCCCTGAGGCTCGCCGAGTCAGCGAGATCAAGTGGACGGCGGACGGCATGTTCATGCTCACCGACGCCGGCGGCCGCGATTTCATGGGGCTGGCCGAGGTCGATCCCGAACGACCCGAGGTGGTGCGGCGCTGGATCGTCGATGAGGCACACGACGTCGAGGGCTACGCGGTCGATCACTCCGGGCGGCAGGCCGTGGTTGTCGTGAACCAGGGCATCCATGACGAGGTGCGCATCGTCGACCTGGCAAGCGGCGCCACGAGAGATCGCGTCGGGTGGAAGAACGGCGTCGTGCTGTTCGACCTTTCGGGACCCCAGAGCTACCACCTGAGCTGGAGCCAGGACAGCCGGTCGGTCTTCGTAAGCTGGGAGCACCCGACGCATCCCGCCGAGATCTACGAATGGCCNGGCGACATCCGCTGGACGCAGATCAACGACGACGAAGATTTCAGCGAGCTGGTCGAGCCAATCGAGACNGTCTACCCAAGCTTTGANGGNCTCGAGATCCACGCGCTCCATTACCAGAAGGACACGAAACCTCGGCCGGCGGTCGTCTTCTACCACGGCGGGCCCGAGGGACAGAGCCGTGGCAACTTCATACCGATGATCCATCTCCTGACCGGCATCGGCGTCAACGTTCTCCTGCCCAACGTCAGGGGTTCCACGGGTTACGGCTTCAGTTTCCAGAGCCTCGACGACAAGACGCTGAGGTGGGATGCGGTCAAGGACGNGTGCGAGGCCGCTCGCTACTTGAAGCGGGAAGGTCTGGCGACCAAGACGGCGGCGATGGGAGGCTCGTACGGCGGGTTCATGACCCTGGCCGTCCTTGTCGAGGACCCAGGGCTCTGGGATGCCGGCGTCGACACAGTCGGTATCGCAAACTGGCACACGTTCTTCAAGAACATGCCCCCCTGGCGCGGTGTCTTGCGCAAGCGCGAGTACGGCGACCCGGATGGCGCCGAATCAGAGTTCCTGCGTCAGATCAGCCCGATCCACGCGGCCGACACGATCATCGCACCGCTTCTGATCATCCACGGAAGGAATGATCCGAGGGTGCCGCTCGAAGAATCCGAACAGATCGCGGAGAAGGCGCCCCACGCCGAGATCATGGTGTTCGACGATGAGGGACACGGCGTCGTGAAGCTCGCGAACCAGGTCACGGCGAACAGCCGCATCCTCGCCTTCCTCCAGGAACAGCTGCTGAAGGGCGATCGTTAGGAAATAAGCCGGTCGAAACTGGTACCTCTCGCGCGCGAGCCTTCTATCTCACCCCCTCTCGAGGAGAAGGTGGAACTCGATGACAGCTTGAGGCTCCGCGGTGGTAAATGAGATGTCCGGTGGAGCGATGGCGAAGTCGCGCATGTCGATGTTGATCGAGCCTGCGATCTCGAGCTGATTCCCGCTGAGCTGAACCTGCACCTGGGCGACCACGGCCTTTGTGAAACCGTGCACGTTGAGCTTGCCGTTGACGCTCAGCGGATTCGCCCCGGTCGTGTCACCCGGCATACGCACCGACGTGGCGGCTCGGATTGGTTTAACTCGTCAATCAACAACTCGCTTGACAACAGCGCTCGGGAAGAGATAATCGATGCCTGCACCGGTTACGCCAGGCCAGGTGCGCTGGGAGGATTGAGCAATGCAGACCCCGAAACTTGAGAAGCCGCAACAACTCGAAAAGACCCTTTCGGTGCCGATCCGTTTCAGATTCGGGGAGGTATCCAGCTTAACGAAGGTCAAGGCGCCCGCCCCTTCGGACCCCAGCCTGGGGCCGCTGAGCAACTTCACGGGCACTTTCGCCGGTAACGGCTTCAACACCATCTTCCGTCCCGACAGCGGGGCCACGCCGACGCCGCTGCCCGTTCCCGTGCTCGGCAGCGACAACGTCCTCGAGCTGAACCTCACTCAGGAAACGCTGTCCTTTTCGAAGGCCCTCGGCTCAGTGCCCAACCGGGGTACGGGCGCGCAGGCCGACGCCTTCCTCAACGGCGTGCCGTACTTGCAGGCGATCAGCGATGTCACCATCCCCAGCCAGCCGACCGGCATCCACTTCGAGCCGGGGCTCTGGGTCATCGTGCCGTCCACCACCGACCCCCCCGAGGGGCAGACCCTGGTGCGCATGGCGTCGATCCCGCACGGCACGACAGTGGTGGCCCAGGGAACTTTCTCAACAGTCACCGGAAAGCCGGCGATCCCACCCGTGGACATGACCCCGTTCCAGATCGGTAACCCCGCGAGCAAGATCCGCTTCCCAAGCCAGACGGCGGCTGCCAACGGTACTGCTCGGATACCTCAGGACCTGACTTCCTTCATCGCCGCCAACACGATCACCCAGAAGATGTTGGACGATCCCAACTCACTCCTACGGGATCACATCGCGTCGCAAAACATATCGCCACCACCACCATCTCGATCTCTACACAACAGCCGGCGCCGATGTTTGGGGGCGGCACGCCGAACATCGCCTTCCTGCAGGGCGACCCCGCATTGGGTCCGAACGCGCAGACGGTGCTGATGACAGCAACGTTCTGGATCGAAACGGTCGAGATCACCATCCTCGTGCCGCCCTTCGCGGCGGGAGGGGCGCCCATGACGATCCCGGGCGATCTAGGACATCCCGGACTGCTCGCCCCAAGGTTCCTCATACATCCGCCGATCCCGATTCCAAAGCCGCGTCCGATCAAGATCCGGATGACGCAGATTCAGTACTCGCAGACCGTCTTCTTGAACTTCGCTCCCCTGACGTGGCCGCATGTTTCGGTGGCAACGCTCGCCCCAAGTGATCCCATCCCGGTTCCGCCGTCCGTCTGGACCTGAGGCTCGGGTNGCCGCTCGCCAGATCTCCGCGGCGCTGAACGGCGGTGAGGCGAGCGCCCATCCTGGCGCCCACCTCACCGATTTTCGGGTCGGTTCAGAGGTTGACCGTTTTCTCGACGGCGCCCCCGACCTGCGCTTTGACCGCCATGGCCACGGGGGCATTGGGAAGGTTCGTCCAGTCCTGCGGCGTGATGGTGGCCGCCTTGCCAGACGCGAGAACGCCGTTCTTCGTGACTGACGCCGGGTTGTCAAAACCAACCTGGGCATGTAGTTGGAACGTCACATCGGGTCCCACATTTGTGANGTTGAGCGACTTACCGTCGGGCGCGATCTGCGCGCTGAATTGGTGGCCGGGCTGCAAGTTCAGCTGGCTTAGCTGGAAGGTGCGCACCTGCTTTGGGTCAACGGCGACCGGGCCAACCAGCGTCACGCTCGCCGCGCGGGCGGGGCCCTTCGCGTCCAGGGAGATCTGGATCTGCTGTTGCGGCGTCCCGAAACCGCTGACCNTCATCGTGTCAACCGCTCCCTTGCTTCCTGCCACGTTGGCGACCAGGCTGCCGGCCGCGGTTCGCACACCCCAGTCGTAAGCAGCGCCGCTGCCGCCAACAATCTCGTGCCTCAGGTTCAACGGAGGCTCGCCTGAGGTCAACCTGACCGCGGCGCCCGCGGCAAGGGGCGTTCNGAGGAGCGCGATTTTGCGGGCGGCGCTGGATGACACATTGCTCGCCGCCACCTGCGCCGAAGCGACCGGCAGCGAGGCGACCGAAGCCACCGCCCCGGCTTTGATCGATGCGAACGTCTTGAGAACAGGCGACGGTCCGTACGGCGACGGCAATCCGGACAGGTGATACAGCTCTGGAAGGCTGGCACCGCCAAAGGCAGATGCGGCAAGCTGCGAGCCCACCCTGGCAATCGGGAGGTTTCCCGCAGCGATGCCCGGCACTATCCGGCCNCCTCCGCCGCCGTTGGCTCGGTGATTCAGCGGCATCCGCACCAGACCTGGGATTTGCCTCCCGTCCAGGAGCATGTCGTCCCAGCGGGTGGGAGCCCCGGGCAGCCCTGGCTTGTAAAAGGTACGGCCCTGATCGTCGGTGATCTGCTTGGTTTGGGCATCGGAGCCGAGGATTATCAAGGCGATTCCAAGAACTGCGGCGAGCACCTCCCAGAAAGGAGTGCGGGGCTCGTGGCCGAGGACGCAGAACGGCGCCCACGAGATTATCCCGCCGCTGAAATTGCCCCCCGTCCACGGGTTCAACCCGTTCCCGTTGAAGTCGAAGTAGTAGGTGTTCGCGTGCTTGTCGATGATGATCCTGTTCTCGGGGTTGGAATCGTCGCTCCCGGGCGTGTTCGGGTTGGCCACCGTGATGATCAGCTGGCTGCCGGTGTCCTGGTAGGCGTGCGGGCCGCAGGGCCGCACACAATGTCCCTCGGAGAGGTTGGTNGTGGTCATGCAGATGACCGGATAGTCACCGCGGTCGAACGCGGCTTTGGAGTCGTAGTACACGCAAATCGGGTTGTAGAAACGTCCCGTGACGAAGTTCGACACGAACCAATCGAGGTACTCGGCGCCGAGTTGATAGCCCTGTTTCTCGTTGATCTCGTCCCTCGCCGTGTTCCACGAGACGCCAAAGATAGGCTCGCTGAAGAGCGAGCAATTCTTTTCGGCGTAGATCGATTCGAGGCTCATGCCAAAGCAGTTTCCGCCGGCGGCGATCTGGCGGAAGACCGAGGTGTAGAAGAGGCTGTTGAACCAATGCAGCGGACTCTCATCCTGTCCGACGTCTACGAAAGACTCGGCGAACTGTCCAGTGTCAAGCGTCGGGGTGCCGACGTTCTGAACACCCCACATGAAGTCTTTGCGGAAGTTCGGGTCGAACGGATTGTCCTGACTGAAGGCGCGCAAATCGAACGTCGCGTGAAAGTCGCCGTCGTTCAGCTGGCGTGGCTGATTGAGGCCGAAGTCGTTGTCCGCGTTGAATTGGGCGCTGACAGTGCCGAGGTGCGTGTCTGATGTGCTGACGTTATGGTCCCACCCATCCATTGAGACCGAGATGGTCATGTCGCCGCGAATCGGCCGGATCGTAGTCACATTGCCGGGATTGGCGTTCGGCTGGCCATAGGAGTCCCGGTCGGGCGGCAGCTTCTGACTGAAGTTGAAGCCTGTGTTGGTAGTCATGTTGACGTGGGCGTAGATCCAGACGCTCGAGACGCCGATGCTCTCGAAGAATGTGTGCGAGCCACTGCCAGAGATGCTGTCGACGAACAGTTCCAGCGCTTCGAAAAGCATCATCCTGCCGCTGGCCTTGTCCCAGGTCAGACAGCCGTTTTGAAACGTGTTGTAGCGCTTCGACCCTTGAGGCGAGTCGCTCTCGTCTGAAAGCGGAAAGCCGAGCTTCCCTGTTGGGCCGCCGTAGCCGTGTATGTACATGTCTCGAATGGCGCCGTGGACTTCAAACGCGCCGGTTGGCCCCGACCAATAGATGGTGCCGCCCTCGAAGAGGTTGAAGCGACCAACCTCGATGCCGTTGCGCAGGACTGGTGATTCATCGCTGAGGGGATGGCCCAGAAACCCGTTCACGCCGCCAAGCTGCTCCCAGTGGGCCCGGATGGCTCCGTGAACCTCGAACGAATTGCCGGTCCGGGCATCGAAGTAGATGTCACCGGCGTCAAACCTGGAGCGGCGGCCGTTGGCGACGGCCTCCTCTTCGCCGACGGGCAGTCCGATGTTGAATCCCGCGGCGGGATTCTCGAGGTCGATCAACGCTCGGTAATGGACGTAAATGGCGCCGTAGACGGCGAAGCAGCGGTTGTCGGGCCGCAGGAGAATGACGCCCCGCTCGAAGTAGAGCCCGCTCGCGCCTGACCGGGTGACGAAAAGACGAAGCGGCCAACCCAGGTAGCTCTGAACGTCTCCCCCGGACACGGTCGTGTGCGACGCCAGCGATACCCATTCGCGATAGATCGTCGCGTCGACATTGATGGTTCCCGTCGGCGTCTGCATCGCAACCTGGCTGGCGGGCGCGATGATCACTCCCGGGCTGATCATCCCCGAGGCGGGGGCGACGATTGCTCCCGGGCTGACCTTCGCCGGGGCCGGCGGTTTTATCACCTGGACCGCCCGTGGACCTACCGTCCGTGTGACCGGTTCGGCGATCTGGTTCGCTATAGGCCTGCGCGGTGTATTTGGCACGTTCGCCCCCTTCGGTATCGCTACGCCCGTGCTCGTCGAGTGACCCGATGCTTGGCGAGGAGCAGCTCCGACCGACGTCCCCGCTAGACCGCTCCTACTCCACCAAATGGTCTCCCGCAGAGTCGGACTGGTGCCGCCGGCTACGCGTAAAGTCTAGCAAGGCTTAACCCTTAGTTTACACCGCAACCATGGCTTGACAAGTGGTGGGGACCCCTGGCGGTTCGGACGGCCAAGAGACCAACCGGACGCGGCACCAGCCATATTGTTTCTCATGAGCGACACCCGCCCCACAAACCAGCAGCTTGCCGAGCTCCACGTGCACCTCGAGGGAACGATCAGGCCTGAGACCGCGCTGACGATGTCTGCCCAAAACGGGCTGCCAGAGCCCCCTGCCTACGAGTATTCGGACCTGGCCGGCTTCCTCGCCGTTTACGGGAAGGTCAGCCGGTGCGTTGTGACGAGCCAGGATTTCGAGCGGGTCGTATTCGAGCACGGCGAGGTCATGGCGGGCCAGCACATCACCTACGCCGAGGTCAGTTTCAATCCGAGCCTGCACGCGGGCGATGGTTGGATCGAGGGCATCATCCGCGGCCGCAAGTCCGTTGCGCGGGAGTTCGGCATCGAAATCGCCTGGTTGGTTGAGCTTGTCCGGGGCGGGTCCGCCAAAGGCAACGAACGAGCGCTTGACATCGCCCTCGCCACTGAAGGGGTGGTCGGCGTCGGCCTGGTGGGCGACGAGTCGATCTCCGCAGCGGCCCTGGCCGGCCTCGTTGACCGCGCGCGCGCCGCCGGGCTTGGCTTCATGCCGCATGCAGGACAGGTTGGCGGTCCGGATGTCGTTCGCGAGGCCGTGGAAGTGCTCGGGGCAACCCGCGTCGCTCATGGCGTCGGGGCCGCATCTGATGGCGAAGTGCTGCGACTGTTGGTCGATCGCGGTGTGTGCCTTTGCGTATGCCCATCGAGCAACGCGCGCATCGGTCTCAAACCCAATTTTCGAAAACTCGCCGACCTGGGCATCCCCCTCGCGGTGAACACCGACGATCCTGCCATGGTGCCGACGACGCTGGAGCGCGAGTTGACGCTCGCCGAGACCCTCCACGGACTCGATCGCGAAGCGCTGGTGGCCGCGGCTTGGCGGCATCGCTTTGGTCGCAATCGCTAGTCACTGACTTCACGCGCGGGCTTCCCCGCGAATTTGCGGCAAGGGGCGAGTGCCCTCGTGAGCGCGCCAGAATCGCATTCAACTGCGGACGAACCGCGGCGTGAGGCCATAGTCCCCTCCAACGTCACTTGACGAAGCGACCGTGAGGCTTTACTGTGCGGACGGGCCAGAGCCGAGGTTCATGAACCGAGAATCTGTATTGGGCTGGTTGAAGCGGCTGCTGAATTCGCCGCTGATCATCCCCGTGATTGCGCTTCCAGTTGCGGGGGTGGCGCTTCACCATTTCGCGACCACGTACCCGCCAGACGACGTGAATCTCAGCGCGGACNACATCTCTGCCGTCCAGGTGTCGACCGCGGCCTCGGCAACGATCACCGTCGTCGCTGATCACGTGCGGTTCGCGGGCGCCACAGGTGGGCTGGACCTGGTCGTTCCTCTGCCCGCGTCCCTATGCCCGCAGGTCGCGAGCTCTGTCAAGACCTCGTGCAGNGGGGGCGAACTGACGGTGTCGCCACCATTCTCTGCCGACGCGACTTCATCACAGGAGTTCGTGCTGGTGCCGCTGACCGCTGATCGAGTCAGGCTGGNGATTCAGGCGGCGGAAAACGGGGGTGGCGTAAATGTCACCGTGGCCGGCGGTGGTGTTGCGCGCCTGTGCGTGCACCAGAAAGTCGGCGCCACGGGGCTGACTCTACACGTCGGCCCCAGCGTCGCGACGCTCCCCGCGTTCGCCACTCCGCCGGCGGACTGCACGGGCCCCGTGATCCACGTGCGGTCCCCAAGTCCTTCGGGATCCTCCGCCTTTACCTTCCAGGGAATGAAAAGTGCACGGGCGGTGCTGGCCGGCAGTCAGATGACCGTCGAGGCTGACACCTTGACCCTGACGTTGCACTCCAACAGCAAGAGAGAGACGTTCACCCAGCCGGTCGACATACGGAGCGANAGGCAGGTCCAGATCACGCCGCTCTGGAAGGAGCCGAACCCTTATTTCACCTCTGACACCTCGCTGCAGGCACACGCCACGAGCGTGCAAGAGGGGAACGCCGAATGGCTCAACACCGAGTTGACGCGCGACGCCTGGACGAGCTTGATCGATTCAGGCGCGAANACGCTCGTCGGGGTGGTCGTCGGAGCCGCCATTTTTGTTGTCGCCCGCAAGACCGGACAGCAACCTTCGGGCCAGCCTGAGGCCGGCAGGCNATGAGCTCCAGGGTGACGTTGGTGGCCCTATCGATGGTGCTGACAATCGGTGCGGCATGCGGCGGCAACGGAGGCTCCGGCCAGCCAACACCGACGCCCTGTTCGGCGCAGTCCGACAACGTGTCCGTGCAGAGTGCCGTGATTTCGATCGCGAACGTCACCGCCACGCCTTCTTCCTGTCAGATCGTCGTGGACGGAACGAACATCTCCGCCTCGAACGGCGGCATCGCAGAGACGAGGTTCGGCTCGGTTGCCCTATGCAACTTCTACCAGCTGCTGCCGGCCACCGCCGGCGCTACGCCGAAGACCGCGTACTACACGACAAGACCGGTCGGCGGCGGCCTCTTCCACGTTGACAACGGCGAAGCCGACTGCACGCTAGTCACTGGATCCCCTGTGAACTTGTGCGGCCAGGGAACGCTTTTTCCTGACGGCACGCAGGTGGGCGTNCATATCGACTGCAACATGGATCCGATGGTGAATGTCGGGGTCTACCGCGGCAGTGTCAAGGTCGTGCTCGATGCCGCGCCGCAGCCGTTTCATATCAACTCCAATCAGGCCCTCAGCGCGAACCTCGTCGGCGGCAAGGGGACGATCGGCCCGGCGCAGTTCACCGCACAACAGAGGTCGCTCTTCGACGTGCAGCTCGATTCGCTCCTGACCGGGGTGTCGTCCACGGACGCCACGTCCCTGCTCAAGGCCGTCTCCCTTACGCCGTCCGGCAACGTTGTGGCGCCCAACGCCTTGCAGACCTACCTGGGGAAGGAATATGGCCTGGCCAGGTCGATGTGCGCGTTCGCCTCCGTGCCGGTGGTCTTCTATCCAACCAATCCCTATGGGTCGACGCCGGTGCTTTATGGCGGACTGTGCACCGGCAGGGCGGCAAGGGTCTACGGAATTGCCATCTACCGGCCTGACAAGCTCGCTTATGGCGGCCGTCAGTTTTTCAGCGAGGCGGGAGGTTCTCTCGTCAAGAACGAGATCTTCACCGATCCGAAGCCGCTTGAATTCGGCGTACCGCTTCCGATGTTCACGTGGAAAGGCGANCTCGGCTGGGTGAGTCCAGCGGCCGGGACGGCGGCGCCGAGCCCGGGCGGCCAGGCGTCCAGGGACATCTACGTGGCCAAGCTTCTGTACGACCTCCCGCCCGACAGGACACCGCGCATCAGCCTCGTTGCCATTTCCTACGGCGGCGCGTCGTTCCCGCCCATCATCGGCTGACCGCTCCCGGAGGAATCGCGACCCGATGGGCGGCGCGGTTCATCAGTGGTCGAGGATGTTGAGAAAGAAATGGGCGACCAACGCGCCCACGATGAAGGCCAGAACAGTGCCGAACCACGGATAGGCGATGACGAACTCGTTCACGTAGTACCCGACCGGCTGCTTCCGCCGAAAGGTCATAAAGAGATCGACGGCGGTGACGGCGATCACGGTTCCGATCACCACGACGATCACGATGTCGAAACCAAGGCGGCTGTAGTTCATCGATCTGGATACCAGAGCCAGTTGCCGAGGAGGATGGTGATGGCGGCGGTCCCCAGTCCCGACAGCCACGGTTCCGTGCCGGCTGCGCATCGGATGTATTCGGTGATCGGTGGAACATTGCTGAAGTTGGACACGGCGTAGGTCTCGTAACCCAGCAGCACGGCGGCCATGATCAGGAAAAATGCAAGGCCGCCCTGCAGAAAGCCGTCGGTTCGCACGACCTTCGAGTCAGTCACGGCGGGAGCCTGGTGGATCCACTTGCGCGCATTCGCCACAGCGCGTCCGATGGCGAAACCGCTGAGCCCCACNAGAGCGAGAAGCATTCCAACCGGAGACTTCGGATCCAGCTGNTTGGCGCACTGGGTGACGTCGCCGTTTGCGCTCGTGCTTATGCCCTTGGCGAACAACCAGATGAGACCAATCAGGACAATCGCAAGGATGATGATCTCCAACCACTGCATGCCTGTGCGGGCGGGCCCAGCCTCCCTAACGGGTTTCGGCGCCGGCGCCGGCCCTGTCTCGGTTACAGCCATAACAACTTCCCGATGATCACGCCGGCAGCTACCGCCGCCGGCACCAGCCAGTCAGTTCGAAAACGCGGGAGGTTGGTCGGCAGAGCCCAGACGTAGGCCGTCTTCCGAATCCACGCTATGAAATTGACGACCGCGATCAACGCCAGGATGGAGACGATGTAGCAGGCGCCCGCCGATGCAGCGACCGATACCGCGTCGATGAACTGGACTCCATGCTGGATTTCGACATAAGCCCACAGGCTTATGACGGCCAGGCCGCTGACCATGCTGATGGCGACCCATTTCCCGAGGAGGATCGGCCGTTGGTGGAGCTTCTGAGCGCCGCTGATCGTGAGCGTGGGCACGAGGTCGAGCAGTGGCGGCTGGGCGCGTGGAACATTCTTGAGCCGGCTGACGTGCGACGTGGGATAGCGAACCGGCACCCAGTCGATCGCTTCTGCGATGGCGGCCGACAGCTCGGTTTCCCAGAGCTTGTCTTCGGCGGTCGCGAGTGCGGATCTCACGCTGGCCGTGATGGTTGCACCGGTAATCCCGAGTGCGGCGATGAGGCCGATGAGAGCCGTGTANACAGCCTGCACCTGCTGGCTGAAGACCAATGCCAGGACAGCTGTGCCGANCGCCACCGCGAGCACCATCACGACGAGAGCTGCGAGCGTCGGACCGCGGAGGCCGATTCGTCGCGCCATCACCGCGTATTGACCAAGCAGGTCACCTATCGCCTTGACGTAATCGAACAGGTGCAGGTAATCGGCCGCCNCCTTCTCGCCACTGAGGAGTGAGCGCCAGATCGTCCCTTGCTTGTAAAGGTCGTCCGCCACGCGCCGCCTCCTCTCCGCAGGGGTGTCGCCAGGAGCTGTGCCGGCGNGCAGACGTATCACCCTCGGGATCGAATCCAGTCTCTTGCCCCAGACATCCACTGTGTCGCTCCAATCGAGCAAGGTCGCCGATACAGCGTCGGCGGCATGATCCTCGAACTCTGTCTTCAGCTCTCGCAGCTGGCCGTCGAAGCGCGCAATCTTCTTNGGGTCGAAGATGGCGGGAAGCTGGCCCAGATCGGGCTGGACCAGCAGCTCCTTGTATCCGAGCAGCACTGTCTCACCGATGGACGCGCCAAGGGCATACGCCTTGCCAAGCCTGTAGTCCGCCGCTGTCAGATCCTTCAGGATCGTCTCGTGNGCGTCGGGGATCCTTTTCAGATCCGCAAGCGTCAGAGGGACTTTACCGGCCCCGCTTTTCAAAACGCCCTGGATCTCCGTCGGTACTGCGATCGTGGCCTGGCCTGTGGCGTCGGTGATCTGAGAAATGCCTTTGCAGATCTGGCTGAGCAGGAGGTCTGCGTGGACGTCGAAACCCAGGTCGGTCACCTGCTTCAGGCGACTCGGAGGTACCAGGGGCGCTGGTGGCAGGTCATCCCGCAGGTAAGTCAGCTCGGCGACGTGCCATCCCAGGGCAAAGGCCCGATCCACGTTAGTCTGCGCCCGNTTTACGGGCGGCTCGGTTCCGGCAGATGCCATCGAGGCCATGCGTCCCGTTCCCCAAGGACCCGGCAGCTCGCCGGAGTCGCCTATTCGTGAGGGAGTCTAGTCACGATCCGGGTGTGCGTCAAGCGAATCGTCAAGAGACGGTCGATTAACGGCCGCGGGAAGAGCAATCATCCAACCGCAAATTGCCTTGGCCGATCACGATGCCTGTGCACGAATGAACTGATCGATCCGGCTGGCGACCTCTTCCCAACCCGGCTGCGCGATGATCCAGTGTGTGCGCCTCGGAAACTCCACATACTCGGTGGTCGGCCCGCCGGCCGCGTACCGCTGATAGTTGGCACGGACGGCGGCTGCGGCGACGGTTCGGTCGGCTGTGCCCGCGATGATCAGCAGTGGAGGTCGCGTCTGGGTGGCGAAGTCGATCCGGCAAGGCGAGTTCCTGTCCATCATGGCGAACGCCGTCTGAAAGAAAGGCCGCCCGGTCTCCAGCGGGACTGCGTACGTGTCGTAAACCGCTCGCTGCTGCGCCGGCGCAAGTGTGTGCACGAACGCCGCGGCGAACGGCTCGAATCGGACCGGGACGAGCTTGTTCCAACCCTTCCACGTCGAGATGAACGGCCACGCCGATCGAACGGCGCGCGGCTGCAGCATGAACACTCCCCTGGGCGGTGCCGGCGCGATCGCAACTCCGGCCTGGCCGTGGCCCCGATCGAGAAGGATTTGGACAAGCAGCCCGCCGAACGAGTGTCCCACCAGCACAGGAGGCTCGGCCTCCAGTCTCACGATCGCCTCGTAGTGGTCCGCCAACTCCGCCAGGCCGAGGCCGGCACGGCGCTCAGGCCAGGACGGGGCCTGGCACCGGTAGCCGCGTCCCTCGTACCAGGCTTTCATGAGGTCCCAGCTCCGCTCGTTGACCATGGCGCCGTGGATGAAGAGGATCGTCCCTGGCAAGAGTCAAGCGGTCACTGACCCGGCTGGGACCAGGCTGCCCAGGCTCGAGCAAGGCGACTTGCCGACCTCACCCGGCATCAGATTCTCGCTTGCGATCCAGTCCTTGGTCAGCTGGCACGATTGCTTGACCACCTGCTGAACGAGGCTCTTTTCGAAATTGAATCCTTGGATCGGAAATGACGACTCGGGGTGAATGTGGTGGATCACGACCTCGGGGTGGGTCGCCCTCACGAAGGCCTCCTCGAGGCAGGTGGCGTTGTGGATCAAGATCGAGATCGATTCCATCGCGTTGTCGATGAGGTTCACCGGGGCGCCCAGGCGCCCGCCGTCGTAGCCGACTGCGCAGCTGTAGATGGTGGTGCAGCCGGCCTCGACGAGCTGCCACAGCGGCTGGTTGCTGACCACGCCCCCATCCACGAACAGGCGATCCTTCTGGTCAATCGTCATCCGCTTCGCCGGAAATACGGCTGGAATCGCAGACGAAGCGATCAGGGCGTCGGCCACCGTGACATCGGGCCCGAACCACTGCGGGTCTCCGGACTCACGGTCGGTTGCCCCGACGATCAGTTTCGGCAAGGTCCCCTGTCCGAAAGTCTTGAAGGTCATGTCCCTGCTGAACTGGAGCGCGGCAAATGCATCTTGCAGGTGCGCCTTCAGCGGCTCGTTGTCGCCGATTCCTTGAAGGTGCTGACGCTCCCAAACCACGTCCCAGACGATGTCGGGTAGGCGGAGCTTCAGGGTGGCATCGGTGACATTCGAGATCGCGTCTATGGCGGCCGCGATCCCGGTGCCGCGGTTGATGTCGAGCGCGTGTGCCACCCCGGCGATCGACCCGGCTGACACGCCGGCGATGGCTCGGGGCACGATGCCGAGGTCGACGAATGCCTGTGCCACCCCCAGCTCGACCACCAGCAGCGGCCCTCCGCCCGAGTATGAGATACCGACGTTGCTCGAAGCAGGATCCTTGGCGGGTGAATCGCTCATTCGACCGACCTCCTATTTCACTAGGTTCCAGGGGGCGAAAGGGTTCGAGATTCCGCGCAGAGCCGGCCTCAGGCTGGAGAAATGCCGCAGCAAAACAGAAACGAAGCCGTTGTCCTCGATCCATTTCATCCCCACGGGCGAATAGACCTCGGGCGTGAAGTCGGTGGTGAAGAAGCGATCGGAGTTCAAACGCCGCGAGGCCATCAGGATGAAGATGCGAAAAGCGGTATCGCTGAAGCCGAAACCCGCGGGAGGCGACTCGGCGTAAAGGCCGATCATCAAGTCGACGCTGTCGAGGTCGTTGTTGTAAACCTCTCTGATCTGCTCAACCCAGTCGCGATTGGTCGAGACATCCTCGAACCGGCGCAACGGTGGTTTGTGGAGCAGCTTTCGGAACTGGTTGTACCGAGGCACCCCGCGCTCGCGCATGCGCACCAGGTCGGTGGCCGCCAGGTCGTTGATCGTGTTGTCTGGTTCCTTCAGCTGCTGCAGTGCGCGCGGGAAGTTGTGCAGTGTGAGGGCGCCTGGATTGATCGTCCCAAATGTGTAGAGGAGGTCTTCCATGCGGATCCGATCCATCACCTTTCGGGCGTTGCTGAACGCGAGGTCCATGAAGCCGACCTCTTCGATCTTCTTGTCGTTCTTGATCTGCCGGAACTCATAGTCGTCCCGGATCAGCGGGTGCATCCGGTAGACCGCCACGAATTCTTCGGTGATCGAGAAAGGCACACCAAAGTGGTCGGTAGCCGAGCCTGGAATGCCGCTGATCAGCTCGCTGCGACTGATCCGGCCGAACAGGCGGTGAGTCATCTCCTCCGCAAGGCCGAACCAGTTGGCCCGCAGTGCGATGCGGAGCGCTGGATGGTGGAGGATCGCCGGCGTCCACTCGACTGTGTGGATTTTCGCGAGCAGGGCGGCGATGACCAGACGCGCTCGGTCGAAGAGCTCCTGGTCGTTCCACGAAGGGTATTCACGGTGAAGGCGGTCGCAGATCGCGTTGTGCTCGAGCGTGAACAGGGTGTGCATGAGCGCCAGCCCGAGCCACCAGTTGCCGTTGACGCCGGTCACCTCGATCTTGGTTTGGGGGTCGAGCGGGAGCAGCCCGCTCTTCTCGATCCTCAGCTTGCCGCGCTCACCGGAGCGGACCTTGGCCTGGGTCTGGGCATCGCTGCCGTAAAGCTGCGAGGCGTCCCACCACGAGCTGGCCACGTTGACGAAGCTGGGGGGATCGCGGTCTGTGTTGGGCGGCCGGGTCGGGTCCGGTCGAGTTTTGAGGATCTCCATCGGGTGGTTCGGAAAGGGATCGTCCTTCNTCAAAGGGACTCGCCAGCGGACCTCCTTCTGGTTTTGACCGTGCGACAGCCAGTCGTGGACCATGAATTGAAGCCATGCCGCGGCGAGCATGTTGAGGATGGTCGCGGGGATGAACTGGTCGCGAGTGAGGAGCTCGCGGCTGACAGTTCTCGGATTGGGCGTGAGAACCGACCGCTCGTTGACGAACGTGTACCGGTTGGGCACGTTGCGGCCGAAACGCGTGTTGGCGCTCCCCATCGCCGGCACGTTGAGGTCGTTGTATGTGCCGTCCGGGCTGCGGCTGGTCATGTAGCGCTCGGGCGGTGGGGACTCTTCATGGGGGAGGGATGGATAGTGGCTCGTGTCCGCCAGGTTGCGGCGCCGCAGCGTGGTGCGCAGGCCCCCGAGCACGAGCGCACCGAAATACGGGCTCAGCTTGTCCCAACCCGGTTTCTTGTCGAGGCGGGCGGCGAACCGCGCGAAAAGGCGTGTGATCAGCGAAACGCGGTAGGGCGGGACGCCGCTGACGCGCCTCTCGTCACTCACAACTACGACACCTCCGAGAGCATTACCGCGCTGGCCTTCTCGCTGATCATGTAAACCGCCGAGACGATGAAGAACCCCGGGATTCGAGGGAAAACGGACGCGTCTACCACCCTCAGGTTGGAGACTCCTCGCACCCGAAACCGACCATCCAGGACGGCGCTGGGATCACCCGGCGCCCCGATCTTGCAGGTACACGACGCGTGATGTCCCCAGGCGTTGTCCTTGATGAACTGAGCGATCTCCTGTTCAGAGCTGACGTTGGGACCGGGCAGCAGTTCGGCGTTCACCACGCCGTCCATCTTTTCGAGCAGTCCGCGCACGAAGCCGACCCCTTTGACCAGCGAGGAAAGGTCCTCGCCATTCGTATCGTTCCCCTCATCGAAGTAGTGGAAGTTGATCAGGGGCGGGTCGCGCGGATCGGCGGATCGCAGCATCACGGTGCCGGCTGTGTTGCGCGTATGAGCCTTCAGGATGGCCCACGTAAACAGGTTGCGATTCCGCTCCAGGGCCTGCGAGTAGGTCGGGTAGTAGCCTTTGAAGTACGCGGGCAGGCCGAACATGAACAGGTCGGGGTCGGGGCGATCCGGGAACGATCGCTTGGTGATCGCGACCACGACACCGTTGCTCGTGTACACGCCACGGCCCGCCAGCCATTCCTGGTAACACGGGTCGGTGGAGTCATCGCCGGGGGACGCCGCGAAGAGGCAGTCGCGAGTGAGGGCGAAGTCTTGCTTCATCTGGCTGATCACGCCGATCTCGTAGCGGTCCTGCAGGTTCTTTCCGACGCCAGGCAGGTCGACCCGGAGCTCGATGCCAAGCCGTCGAAGGTCGTCTTGGGGGCCGATCCCCGAGAGCATCAGCAGCTGAGGAGAGTTGAAGGCGCCGGCGCTCAGGATCACCTCGCGGCGGGCGAACACCTGCTGACGCGAACCGGAAATCTCTGCTACGGCTGAGGGGTCGGCGCGATAGGCATGCGCGCAGTCGACATATTCGACTCCCGTCGCGCGATTTCCGTCGCCGAGGAGGACCCGCTCGACCAGTGCATGGGATTTGACGACGAGCTGTTTGGGGTGCCGGCGCCGTACCTCGTCGATGAGCTCACGCGTTCCGTTGCGCCGGCCCGATCTTGTCGCCAGCGGCACCATCCACAGTCCCTCGGTGCCATCGCCCTGGACGCGCCAGTCGTTTGGGTCCGGGTAGGTCTCCAGCCGCTCGAGGGCCGCGAGCGGCCTGCCGAGCTGGTTGGCGAGCGCGTCCTCCGCGGCCGCGAGGACCACGTCAATGATCTGGCGGTCATGGAGGGCGAGAGTCGGGCTGGCCATCGAGGTGGAGAGCCACCCGTCGAATCCATGCTTGCCGAGGTTGGCGACCCTGTCGGCGACCCACGGAACGTGCCGGAGAACATTCGCCAGGAGCTTGATCCTGGCCAGAGCCCATGGGCGATCCTCGTAGGAACATCGCTCCAGGCGCTCGAAGTACCTCCGCATTGCGGCGCTCTCCCAGGTCCTGTCGCCGCTCACGTCCGCGATCTCGTCCCAATCGTGGTTGTGNGGATAGACAGTGATCAAAGCGTTGTGCGCGGTACAACCGCCCAGCGTTGCGGATCGCGGATACAGCACTCCGTCCCGGGCGGGTACGAACTTGTCATCCCGCCGCTGGCGGTCGTCTTCTTCGTAGTGCCGGACGAAGTAGTTCCATGACATGAGGGGGTCCTCGCTGGCCATAGCGTGGAACGCCGGCACCGAGTAGGTGTCGCCTTCGTCTTCGCCGCCGGCTTCGAGCAGAAGGACCGAGTGTCCCGCGCGAGCCAGGTTTGCTGCGAGCGGCCCACCGCCGGCTCCTGAACCGACCACGATGTATTCGAAATCCGCCTCGTGGGACTCCGGCATCGATCAACGTCCTCGGCGAAGCGCCACGAGGGCGAGCACGGCGTCTAGGGCGCCGGGTGCACTGTCCGCAAGGCGTGATCTCGTGCCTGCCTCCACGTTTCAACCTCTCGAGCGCCGGAAGCTCGTACCACCGCAATTGGCCGCGTGAGAAACGATTATGGAGGCATCGCGGCTGCTGTCAAGTTGGTCGGGTCGGAGGTACTTGACATTGCGTTGACGATGGGAATACTGGCGGAAGGGACCTGTTCACGTAATCACGCGGGCTCTTTGCCGGGCAGTAGAAAGAGGTCGTAAATTGGCCGATCACAACGACCCGAACGCCGTCAACTCGATCTTCTCGGACATCGACGCGAGCGCAGCCGACCTCTACGACGTGTTCGGTTTTCCGGCCGGGCGCGACGGGCAGGAAAGCGTGGTGGTCGCCCTCACCTTTGCTTCCATGCCCGACACCGGCGTTTTTGATTCCGACATGCTCTACCGGATCCGGATGACGGCTCATCCGCGCGTGTTCTGGCCCCGCACCGAAGGCACCCTGGAGTCCCTGGTGACCTACTTCGACGCGGTGAAGGACAAGTACCTGGGTGAACTCCTCACGTCCGAGGTCCGCGTGGTCGTCGACAACGTGAACTCCGCACGGATCTCGTTCACCGGCTTTCCGGGGGGCGACATGAGTGCCGGCGTCGAGACGAACCAGGCTGTGGTGCTGAAGTCGCCGCGCGGCCACCAGATAGATGTCTTCATCGGGGGCCGTGACGACGCGTTCTTCAACGACCTGACGGGTTTCTTCCGCTCGATCAACTATGCCCCGCAGTTCTACCACGTGCCTCACACCTGGCCCGAGGCGCGCGAGCTGCCCATCCCCAAGACCCTGCTCGAGCTCGATGGCAACGACCTTTTCAACTTCGACCCGAACAATCCGCAGCTGGGCTATTCGGTCAAGACGGATCTGCCACCAGGTCCCTGGGCTTGGCGCGGAAACAGCTTTCGGAAGGATGCGAACGGCAACTTCCGATTCGTGTACACAGGCGAGGACGCACGGGCGGGCAAGAACTGCAACGCGATCATCCTTCGAATCCCCCTTGCGTTCATCACCAGGTCGCCGGCGCAGGACCGGATTGTCAACATCTGGGGTGAGAGCTGGGTGTCGAAGGCCGCCCATAAGGTCGAATCGATCCCGGACCACCCTTTGTGGATCGAGCATCCGATGGCATTTCTGGACCTCGTCCGGAGCGATGCGGAGCTGAAGAAGTACAAGCTCGTCGATACGACCGGTCAACCGTTTGCCGATGCGGGTCTCAACGAGCGCGAGGACAGCCGGCAGATCGGCGCCAACAACTTTCTCCTCGGACCCCATCTCGTCAAGCGGCTGGGACACCTGGCCTGGGGGTTCGGTCCCTCGATCACAGCGCTGGGCCTCGACTGCGCATTCGACCATGAGAACTCTCCGGTCTCGGTCCACAAGACCTACGCCCTCGCGGCCGAGGCTTTTCCTCGCGTGGCGAAGATGCTGTTCCAGCAGCTCAACATGCCCGACGACAGCTGGAACACAAGCGGTCTTGACATNCCCCTCCGAAGGCCGTTTGAGATATTCGTGCCCAACGTGTGCGCAGTCGACATGGACACCACCGGCAGCTGGCCGTTCGGGCGCCGTCTCGAGGACCAGGTTGCGACACGATTTCTTTCTCTGTTCCTCGACATGGACGCGAAGGTGGGCGCCAAGCCGTACAGCGTCGAGACCCTCAGCGACCAGGCGTTGTGGGACCAGGCGCCGATAGAACCCAAAACGCCACCCAATCCGCTGAAGAACGACAAGGAGTTCCTTGCCGGCTTCCCGTACATGGCCGAGCCCTGGTAGCGCCGACTATGTCGACCGACTTCGCGACCGAGCTCGGGCGCCTCGACGAATTGGCCCGGCTGCTCCATTCGAGGGCCATGGGCGATGGCAGNGCGAGCGCCGCCGCGCGGTNCGGCGCTTGCCTCTACCAGCGTGCGGTCCTGAGCGGCACGCCCGGGCATAGCACCGAGGCTGCTCAGGTGGTCGATGACGCATTGGCTCGACATCCGGGTTGGCCGGATCTGTGGCTGCTGAAAGCCAAGCTCGACTTCCACGTCCATCGGTTCCACGAAGTCGAACGAGATCTTGCTCGCCTCGCCCTGTTGTGTGATTGCAGTGAACGGCGCGCGATTGCCGCGGACCTCGACCTGCATTTCGGCCGTCATGAAGCGGTCGCNCGCGTGTATCGAGGTCTTGCGGTTGAGGAACCGACCTGGGAGAACCTCTGCCGCCTTGCCAATCTCGAGACTCAACTCGGCCGCCTGGAAGCCGCGCTCGCTCTATACGCGCGCGCGGCAGAAGAGATCACCGCCAAGGAGATGCGCGCTTTCGCGTGGCTTCAAGTTCAGTGGGGAGACACCGAGCTGGCCCTTGGCAAACCGGCCCGGGCTCGCCGGCGGTACGCGGCTGCCGACGCCGCCTACAGCGGGTACTGGTTGGTCGAAGAACGCATAGCGCGACATCGAGTCGAGGTCGTATGAGCAGAAGGAGGAACGCGCGCCGAGGGGAGCTCGCCTGGAAATCCCTGGCCGGGATCATGCTCGTCAACGGCACCCTNGGNGTGGTGGCGCCGCGNTTTCTGATTCGCCGTCTTGGCGTGCGTCCNGAGCTCGAGCCAGGAATGATCTACGTCTTTCGAATGTTCGGNGTCCGCACCCTTTTCATNGCGGTCGATCTTTTCCGGCGGCCCCAGCAGCGCGGCCGGCTGCTGCGTGAGGGCGTGGCCGTTCACGGCATCGATACGGGCGCCGCTCTGACTGCCGCGGCGCTGGGACAGCTCCCATGGCGACACGGTCTCCTGGTGGCGGGCATCTCGTTCACCAACACCGTGCTGGCGGTCGTCGGCGCGCGGGCATACCGCGGACATCCGTGAGCATCCCACCATTCAGGCCGTCATTCAGCGCTCGCCTTTGGGCAGCGGTCGCGGAAAACATCGATCACACGTCAGGTTGGTGGAGGTTGCCCGTGCTCACCGGCGCAGCGGTGCTCGAAGGGCTCCGCACGCGTTTGCGCCAGCAGAATCTCCACGACACCGAGACGATGCCGCGAGTCAAGCCGCCGGCCAAGCTGCCAGAAGGCGGAGGTTCCCATGGCGTGCGCAGCGTCGACGGCAGCTTCAACGACCTCGATGTTCCGGAGATGGGTCGGGCGGGCAGCCGCTTCGGGCGCAACGTTCCAGTGGAGGCAACGGTTGTGCCAGGAGACGACGTCCTGCTGACTCCGAACCCGCGCACCGTGAGCCGCCGGCTCCTGACCCGCGACCGATTCATCCCGGCCTCCACGTTGAACCTCCTCGCGGCGGCATGGCTTCAATTCAATGTGCACGACTGGCTCTCGCATGGCAAGAACAGCAAGCACGAGCCATGGAAGATCGAGCTGTCCAGGGACGATCCGTGGCCACATCGCCCGATGACCATCCTGCGGACGCGTCGTGACCCGAGCAGTCCGCCTGGTGACAACCCGCCGTCATTCGTCAACCTCGCGAGCCAGTGGTGGGACGCATCTCAGCTCTATGGCAGCGACGCTCCCACCCAGGCCGCTGTTCGCTCCGGAGTCGAGGGCAGGTTGAAGGTCGGCTCCAACGGACTTCTCCCCGTTGACCCGAAGACGGGAGTGGAGGTGACCGGGGTCACGGGAAACTGGTGGCTCGGCCTGGACCTGATGCACACCCTCTTCTCGCTCGAGCACAACTCGATCTGCGAAGAGCTCCTGCAGGAGTACCCGGATTGGTCGGACCAGGAACTCTTCGATCACGCTCGGCTCATCAACGCCGCACTCATCGCCAAGATCCACACGGTGGAGTGGACGCCTGGGATCCTGGGCCATCCCACGACGCAGCTGGCCCTGCGGACAAACTGGTGGGGACTGGCCGGCGAGTCGGTGCACAGAGTGGCCGGACGGATCGGCAAGAGCGAAGTCTGGAGCGGAATCCCTGGGTCTGCCACCGACCATTTCGGGGTGCCCTACTCGATCACAGAAGAGTTCGTCGCGGTTTACCGAATGCACCCGCTGATCCCCGACGACTACGAGATCCGCTCTGTCGCCGACGATCAGCTCCTAGAGGAGAGGACATTTCCCGAGGTCGCGTTCAAGAATGCGCGCGAGGTGCTCGACAGGGTGGGGATGAGCAACGCCCTCTACTCATTTGGACTGATGAACCCCGGAGCGATGACTCTTCACAATTTCCCGCGCGCGATGCAGCACCTGGTTGAAATAGACGGTACCGAGGTCGACCTCGCGGCGCTGGACCTGATGCGCACTCGTGAACGCGGCGTGCCTCGGTACAACCAGTTTCGTCAGCTCCTCCACAAGCCGCCGATCAAGCGTTTCGAGGACATCTCGGACAACCCGAATTGGGTCGCTGAGATCCGCGACGTCTACAACGGGGACCTGGACGCCGTAGATCTCATGGTCGGACTCTTCGCCGAGCCGTTGCCTCCCGGCTTCGGATTCAGCGACACGGCCTTCCGTATCTTCATCCTGATGGCGTCGCGGCGGCTGAACAGCGACAGGTTTTTCACGGTCGACTTCACGCCGGACGTCTACACTCCGGTCGGCATGAAATGGCTCGATGAAAACGGGTTCTCGAGCGTCCTCCTGCGCCATTTTCCCGAGCTGCGGACAGCCCTCCGTGGCGTGGCCAATCCGTTCGCGCCGTGGACCCCGGTGCGCGTGCGATGACGGCACCAGCGATGCCGATGCAGCCGGCCAGGAAAGGCGAGGGTGCGGAGTACCGAACCATCCTCTCGATCGACGGTGGCGGGATTCGAGGGATCATCCCNGCCGTTGTCCTGGCGGAAATC
>JGI25616J43925_10000128_pt1 | contig 23216 bp, 21 predicted proteins | sample GraSoi2013_100cm_FD_43925 | JGI IMG/M metagenome (IMG submission 43925) | reverse complement strand
GATACTTATTCCGTATTACAGGGGATCGACCAGGTGATCCCGGTGGATGTATATGTCCCCGGTTGTCCTCCGCGGCCCGAGGCGATCCTGGATGGCTTTATGCGGATACAGGATCTGGTGGGACAGGAAAGCCTGCGCAGAAGAACCGGAGAACAGTACAAAGATTTATTACAGAGCTACGGAATCCAATAAAAAAACTCAGAGCCCCGCCTTACAGGTTTGGGCAATGGCTTTTATATAATTTATGGCATTAACCAACGAAACAATCAAAGAGCGGCTCAAGGCTAAATTCGGGGACGAGTTGTCTCATTTCGAAGAGCCTTATGGTTTGCTGACCTTCGAAGCACCTAAAGATCTCAACCTGAAAGTGATGCAATTCCTGTTCGATGATGAGGAGTTGCGTTTTCAGTTTTTGACGGATCTCACTGCCGTACACTATCCCAATCAGCCCGGCAGGGAACTGGCCGTTGTCTACCACCTGCACAACCTGGTGGACAATATTCGTATCCGCTTCAAGGTATTTACGCCCATTGCGCAACCGGATGTATTCACCGCGACCCAGCTCTATTCTGCAGCGAATTGGATGGAAAGGGAGACTTTCGATTTCTTCGGGGTGAACTTCGTGGGACATCCCAATCTCAAACGGATCCTGAATGTGGATGAGATGGTTTACTTTCCCATGCGCAAGGAGTTTCCGCTGGAGGATCAGACAAGGGTAGATAAGGACGACGCGATGTTTGGAAGGGGTGGCCACACGCCGAGCTAAGGGAATTCGGACGGCTGGTCCCGGCAGGGGCAGCGATCATTGAAAATGTATCTTATCATTAAAAATAAATAGCCCCATTTGGGGTTCGGGGTATGAGTACTGAGCATCACATAAAGCTACCGGAAGGAAGTATCGAGAAGACTACTACCACCCTCAACCTGGGTCCCACGCATCCTGCGACGCATGGCGTATTTCAGAATATCGTGGAACTGGACGGGGAAAGGATCGTCTCTGCGGAGCAGACGGTAGGCTATATCCACCGGGCTTTCGAAAAACTGGCGGAACGACGCCCTCTTTTCCAGATCACGACACTTACGGACAGGCTGAACTATTGTAGCTCTCCGATCAATAATATGGGCTGGCATATCACCTGCGAGAAATTGCTGGGGGTGAAGACGCCCAAAAGAGTGGATTATTTGCGCATTATCATCATGGAGCTGGCCAGGATCTCGGATCACCTGATCTGTAATTCCGTGGTAGGCGTGGATTCGGGGGCCTTTACGGGCTTCCTGTACGTGATGCAGTACCGCGAACTGATCTATGAGATCTACGAAGAGATCTGCGGGTCCCGTCTGACGACCAATATCGGTCGGATTGGCGGTTTTGAACGCAATTTCACGCCTACGGCCTTCCAGAAACTGGATAAGTTCCTGGCGGAATACCCGGACGTGCTGAAGGAGTTCGAGAACCTGTTCACCCGCAACCGTATCTTCATGGAGCGTACCATCGGGGCCGGTCCTATCAGCGCCGAAAGGGCGTTGAACTACGGATTCACCGGGCCGAATCTCCGGGCAGCCGGCGTAGACTATGACGTACGGGTGCATACCCCCTATTCCAGTTACGAAGATTTTGAATTCGAGATACCGGTGGGAAAAACGGGCGATTGCTACGATCGTTTCCTGGTACGCAACCAGGAGATGTGGCAGTCCCTGCGCATCATCGGGCAGGCTTATGAAAAGGTGAAAGCCTTTACAGGGGCCGAAGCGGAAGTATTTCATGCCGATGCGCCGGAATATTATCTGCCGGCGAAGAAAGATGTCTATACGAAGATGGAAGCCCTGATCTGGCATTTCAAGATCGTGATGGGGGAGACGGAAATACCTCCCGGGGAAGTATATCAGTCGGTGGAGGGCGGCAATGGGGAACTGGGATTCTACCTGATCAGCGATGGGGGAAGAACACCTTATCGCCTGCATTTCCGGCGGCCTTGCTTCATCTATTACCAGGCTTATTCCGAACTGACCAAGGGAGCGATGCTCAGTGATGCGGTGATTGTGATGAGCTCTTTGAATTTGATAGCCGGCGAAATGGATGCCTAAAAACAGACTTTACATTTTTGAGATATGAGTAAATTTTCAGACGAGAAGTTAAAGAAGGTTGAAGAAATCGTCGCCCGTTACCCGGACGGCAAGCACAAGAGCGCCTTGTTGCCGGTATTACATATGGCGCAGGACGAGTTCGGCGGCTGGCTCAGCCCGGAGACCATGGATTATGTGGCTTCGCTCCTGAAGCTGGACCCGATCGAAGTATATGAGGTAGCTACGTTCTACTCTATGTACAACCTGAAGCCCGTGGGCCGGTATCTGTTCGAAGTCTGTCAGACGGGCCCTTGTATGCTGAATGGCAGCGACCAGATCATCGAGTATATCAAACAGAAATTGAATATCGGGGTGGGAGAGACGACTACGGACGGTCTGTTCACCCTGAAGACGGTAGAATGCCTGGGAGCCTGTGGATATGCTCCCATGATGCAGTTGGGCAAGCATTTCCGCGAGCACCTTACCAAAGAAAAAGTAGACCAGATCATCGAAGAGTGCCGGAGTACGGCGGCCGCGAATAATTAAACGAGCGGCACGGCCTCCACCGCATTATTAAGCATAAGGCTAAATGTACGATACATGGGTAGAAAATTATTGATCGACAAAGTAAATGTTCCGGGCATCCGCGGCTTCGAGGTGTATCGCCGGGAAGGCGGTTATGCCAGCGTGGAAAAAGCCCTGAAGACCATGACCCCCGACCAGGTGACGGATGAAGTGAAGAAGAGTGGGTTGCGTGGACGTGGCGGCGCCGGGTTTCCAACGGGTATGAAATGGAGCTTTCTCGCGAAACCGGAGGGAGTGCCCCGTCACCTGGTATGTAATGCCGATGAGTCGGAACCGGGAACTTTCAAGGACCGTTACCTGATGGAGTTCCTGCCGCACCTGCTGATCGAAGGATTGATCGTCTCCTCTTATGCCCTGGGCAGCAAGAGCACCTATATCTATATCCGGGGCGAATATGCCTGGATCCCCGATATCCTGGAACAGGCTATCGCAGAAGCGAAGGCCAATGGCTTTCTCGGAACGAATATCCTGGGAACGGGATTTGACTGCGAGATCTATGTGCACCGGGGCGCCGGCGCCTATATCTGCGGGGAAGAGACGGCCCTGATCGAGTCGCTGGAAGGCAAGAGGGGCAACCCCCGTATCAAACCCCCTTTTCCGGCTGTGAAAGGCGTCTGGGATCGTCCTACCGTGGTCAACAATGTGGAGACCCTGACGGCTGTCGTACCGATCCTGAACATCGGGGGCGAAGAATACGCGAAGATCGGGGTCGGGAAGTCTACCGGCACCAAATTGCTCTCTGCCTGCGGCAATATCAATAAGCCGGGGGTGTATGAGATCGATATGACCATTTCCGTAGAAGAGTTTATTTATTCCGATGAATATTGCGGCGGTATCCCGAACGGCAAAAGGCTGAAAGCCTGTATCCCGGGAGGTTCCTCCGTTCCCATCCTGCCGGCGAATCTCCTGTTGAAGACGGCCAAGGGGGAGACCCGGATGATGAATTATGAGAGTCTTTCCGACGGTGGTTTTGCCAAGGGGTCCATGATGGGTTCCGGCGGTTTCATCGTACTGGACGAGGACCAGTGTGTGGTGCGTCATACCCTCACCCTGGCCCGGTTCTACCGGCATGAGAGCTGCGGACAGTGTTCGCCCTGCCGTGAAGGGACCGGCTGGATGGAAAAGATCCTGAAGAACATCGAATATGGCAAGGGCAAGTCCAGCGATATTGACCTGTTATGGGATATCCAGCGTAAGATAGAAGGCAATACCATCTGTCCCCTGGGCGATGCGGCAGCCTGGCCGGTAGCGGCGGCGATCCGGCATTTCCGGGATGAGTTCGAATGGCATGTGCAGAATCCGGTGGAGTCGCAGCAGCGGAATTACGGGCTGGCACATTATGCGGATCCGTTGACGGTGACGGCCTAAGCCGTCACGCCGCGCCGAAGGCGCAGACATGAGAGCCTTGATAGGCTGTTGCTTGCAGCAGCCGGGCCGATCGGGGAGTCAGGACGCCGCAGGCGGCCGACAGAAACAACGACAAAATAAATAAAGAGTAGCTTTAGCGAATAGAATGAACCCGATCAAAAACATAGAAATTAAGAATTTCAAGTCCATCCGGCATCAGAAGATTGAGGATTGCCGGAGGATCAATGTTTTTGTGGGATATCCGAATGTGGGGAAAAGCAATATTTTAGAGGCGATCGGGCTATATAGCTCTTTACGGTTGATAGGAGAAGACTTTAAATTCAATGACATTTGCAGAGTAAAACGTTTGTCAGAGGTTTTCTTTAATAAAGAATATCGTAATCCTGTTAATGTAAACATTAATGAGAAACTTTCGCTTGAGTTAACACTCGACCCCTCCAATGATTTGGATATTAAAATGCGTGTTACCGGTGAAGTTAGTAATGACAGGGATATTATAATTTTTTGGGCAAAGGTGCTCGCTGACAATTATAAGTATAGGTATGAAGGACAAATAAATGAACCTGCCTTTAAAAAAATAACGGAAGCAATTCGGAAATACGAATTCAGAAATGACGGTATAATCGATGAGAAGAAACCTTTGGCGTTGGCAGTTCCTTTTGGATCGAATTTATTGGAAATACTTCATGCTGATTCAGTTCTTAGGAAAGAGATAGCTAACTTATTTGAAGTTTATGATCAAAAATTGGTTATTGACGACGATGAAATATCTTTCTTTAAATATATAATTGATGACACTGTAGTAAGAATACCCTATCATTTGATATCCGATACGTTGAGGCGGTTGATCTTTTATAAGGCAGCGATCTTAAGTAATAGAGACAGTATTTTGCTTTTTGAAGAACCGGAAGCTCATATGTTTCCGCCTTATATTAAGAAATTTACAGCAGACGTGATTTTTGATAAAACCAACCAATTCTTTATTGCTACACATAGTCCTTATGTATTAGATGAATTGATTGCTGAGGCAGGCGACGACCTTTCTGTATACCTGGTTGATTATAAAGAAGGGGAAACAAAAATTTATTCTTTGAAGGAAGATGATTTGGCTGAGATCCGTGAATACGGCGTTGATTTATTTTTTAATATAGAAAGCTATTTGAAGCATGGACACGTCAATAATGCCTGAATGCTATGCAGACACATTATTGATTGAAACTTTGGTGCCGTCAAAGAAAGGGTATAATCATAAGCATAACTGTTTTAAAGTTGAGGACGCAGTAAAAAATAGTGGAAGATTTGCAGTAGGGATAATTGATAAAGATAAAAAGCAAATAAAATATCTTAGCTATTTTGAGATTATTGATAAAGTTGATGGCTCTCTTATCTTGTGGCGGCATCGGTCTGAAGACAAGCACCACTTTATGATACAGATTTGTCCTGCTTTGGAAAGATGGATTTTAAACATATGTGAGGCTGAAAGTATTAAATTATCGGATTTTGGGTTTAAAAATGGTGACCTTGAAGACCTTAAAAAATATACGAAATCAAGATCGAGTATGCAAGAGGAGAACCTTATAACTCTCTTTAAAGCAATTAATAAAAAAAGTGAAAATATCAGTGTTCGAAAACTTAAAAGTTGGATAACACTTCTTAAAGAAAAAAATTACCGGGTTGATATAAAAGAGTTAACAAATGGCTGACGAGAAAAAATTATTCAAAGTTACGATCGACAATATCACCATCGAGGTGGAGCCAGGGACCAGTATCTTACAGGCTGCCCGGAAGATCGGGGGCGATGTGGCGCCCCCCGCCATGTGTTATTATACCAAGCTGAAAGGCAGCGGCGGTAAATGCCGTACCTGCCTGGTGGAGGTCGCGTCAGGCTCTACGGCCGACCCCAGGCCTATGCCTAAGCTGGTAGCCAGCTGCCGTACCAATGTCATGGACGGGATGGTGGTGAAGAATATCACCAGCGAGAAAGTGATCGACGCCCGCAACGGCGTGGTGGAATTTCTCCTGATCAACCACCCCCTGGATTGTCCCATCTGCGACCAGGCCGGCGAATGCAGCCTGCAGGATCTCAGCTACGAGCACGGTAAAGAAGGCACCCGCTATGAATTCCAACGCAGGACCTTCGAAAAGCATGATCTGGGGCCCTATATCCAGCTCCACATGACCCGCTGTATCCTCTGCTACCGTTGCGTATTCACGGCCGATCAGCTGACGGAAAAACGCGTGCATGGGGTATTGGACCGGGGAGATCATTCCGAGATCGCTACCTATATCCAGAAATCTCTGGATAACGACTTTATAGGCAATATCATCGATGTATGCCCGGTAGGGGCGCTGACGGACAAGACCTTCCGGTTTAAGAACAGGGTCTGGTTCCTGAAGCCGGTGGATGCGCACCGCAACTGTAACCACGCGAAATGTAACGGGAAGGTGACTTTATGGTACCGGGGCGATGAAGTGTTCCGCGTGACGGCCCGTAAGGACCAATGGGGCGAAGTGGAAGACTGGATCTGTAATGAATGCCGTTTTGAAAAGAAACAGACCAGCGACTGGGAGATCGAAGGCCCGACAAAGGTCGATCGCCATTCCGTCATATCCCAGGGGCATTATGTGGGCACGGTGAAACCTCAGGAAGTGCTCTACGACGTGCTGGATGGACGCAAACCGAAATTATTGATGGATATTCATACGGTGAGTGAGGTGAATATGCCGAATGTCGACCTGTCAAAGATCGAGCGACCGGCGCATTCGACTGATTTCGAATCCCATAAGCCCCGATAGGGCGTTGGGATGGGCGGTGGCGCAGCCGCCGCAGACAAAGATGCGTAGGAGGCTTTAGCGTCCGGTCCGGAGGATAAGCCGCCGCAGGCGGCCGAAGAAAAAGATGAACAGGCAAGAAAAAGCCGAACGGAGCGTCGCAACGAAGAGGAGCAGGGATCGACAGCCGACCCAAAAACGAAAAGAAACTGACGACTAAATAACGAAGAATGCATCCAATGTTACTAGCCATTGAGTGGGCTTTACTGATCGAAAAAGCGGCGTTAATCCTTATTATTATCAGCTTGTCCCTGCTGATCGCCATGTATGAGACCTATGCGGAACGGAAGGTGGCGGCATTTATGCAGGACCGCCGGGGACCCAGCCGGGCCGGGCCTTTCGGGCTGCTGCAGCCCCTGGCTGACGGGTTGAAGCTCTTCATGAAAGAGGAGATCATCCCTGCTTCTTCCAATAAGCTCTTATTCGTCCTGGGACCGGGTCTGGCCATGATGACGGCGATGATGACCAGCGCCGTCGTTCCCTGGAGCAGTCACTTCGAATTATTCGGCCGCCATATCTCCATGCAGATCGCGGATATCAATATCGGCATCCTCTACATTTTCGGGGTAGTGAGCATGGGCGTTTATGGGGTGATGATCGGCGGATGGGCGTCCAATAACAAATTTTCTTTACTGGCCGCTATCCGGGGTGCCTCGCAGATCATCTCTTACGAGCTGGCCATGGGGCTTTCCATCATCGCCCTGCTGATGATCACCGGGAGCCTGAGCCTTAAGACCATCGTGGAACAGCAGCAGGCGGGTCATTATTACATATTATACCAGCCCCTGGGCTTCCTGATCTTTCTGGTCTGTGCGTTTGCGGAATGTAACCGCACTCCTTTCGACCTTTCCGAAGCGGACAGCGAGCTGAACATGGGCTTTCACCTGGAGTATTCTTCCATGAAACTGGGATTTTACCTGTTTTCGGAATATATCAATGTCTTTATCAGCAGCGCGGTCATGGCGACCTTGTACTTTGGGGGTTTCGATATTCCCTTCGTGAATGACGCGGCGTTGATACAGCGGATCGGGCAGAATCCCGTGGCTGCTTTGCAGGCGGTGAGCCTCTTCCTGAAGGTAGTGTGCTTTATTTTCTTTTTCATGTGGGTGCGGTGGACGATCCCCCGCTTCCGCTATGATCAGCTGATGGATCTGGGCTGGAAGGTGTTGATACCGCTGTCGCTGCTCAATATGCTGGCGACGGGATTTCTAATCCTGCTGCGCCAGAATCACTGGCATTTTTAAGCCGGAGATGGCGGAGGCGGCCGGGTCGCCGGGACGAAGATGGGCCCCTGGGGGGCGAGATGCACTGAAAATAGTTGGAAAGTTGATTTGATAAAAATATTTTTGCGGAAGCGTAAAAGCTAAAAGGTTGATTATGCAAGCATTAACAAGCAGGTCGAAAACAGTAGAACGGAAGCCGATGACCCTATGGGAACGCATGTACCTGCCGGCGATCGCTAAAGGCATGGCCATCACATTCGGGCATATGTTCCATAAAAGGCCGACGGTGAACTATCCCGAAAAGACCCGGCCCTTCAGCCCGGTATTCCGCGGCCTGCATGTGCTCAACAGGGATGAGGAAGGCCGCGAACGCTGCACTGCCTGCGGTCTCTGTGCCGTAGCCTGCCCTGCCGAAGCCATCACGATGGAAGGCGCTGAACGTCTACCCGGTGAAGAGAATCTGTACCGGGAAGAGAAATATGCGGCCAAATACGAGATCAATATGCTTCGCTGCATATTCTGCGGCCTTTGCGAGGAAGCCTGCCCCAAGGACGCCATCTATTTATCGGAGACCTTTACTCCCTCGAATTATACCCGCAAGAGCTTTATCTACGGGAAGGAAAACTTACTGATTCCGAATCCCGTCACTCAGCCGGACGAATATGCCAAGGCCCGGGAGGAAAGGGGGAAAGTCTAAGATAAATAATAACAACTGCTAAACGATGCACATTACGCAAATTCTCTTTTGGTCTTTAAGCATACTGGCGCTTCTTAGCGCCATCCTGGTGGTGGTCAGCAAGAATCCTGTCCACAGCGTGCTCTGGTTGATCCTCGTCTTTTTTTCTATTTCCGGACACTACATATTATTAAACGCCCAGTTCCTGGCCATTGTGAACCTGATCGTCTATGCCGGCGCTATCATGGTGCTCTTCCTCTTCGTGTTCATGCTGATGAACCTGAATGCGGATACGGAGCCCCAGAAGAATAAATGGCTGAAGATCGCCGGGGTCGTAGCGGGCGGTTCGCTCCTGCTGGTGCTGGTAGCTGCGCTGAAGAACGCAGACATGAAGAATCAACTGGCGGAGATGAATACCGGGAGTATCGGTCTCATTAAAAACCTGGGGCTGGTGCTGTTCCAGGATTATGTCGTGCCGTTCGAGATCAGCAGCGTGCTGTTCCTCAGTGCCATGGTAGGGGTCGTAGTAATAGGTAAGAAAGACTAATTTGTATGCCAATAAACTATTATATATTTCTGTCAGTAGCGTTGTTCTGTATCGGGGTAGCCGGCGTGCTCACCCGGCGCAACGCGATCATTATTTTCATGTGCATAGAGCTGATGTTGAATGCGGTGAATTTGTTGCTGGTAGCCTTCTCCAAGATGCATCAGCATGCGCTGGCCGTGACGAACCCAAATGCGGGAATCGACGGGCAGTTATTCGTTTTCTTCATTATGGTGGTGGCTGCCGCGGAAGTGAGTGTGGGTCTGGCCATTATCGTGATGATGTACCGGAATACGCATTCGATAGACGTGAATTTCCTGAATAGATTGAAACACTAATATGGGTAACATTATACAACTGGTTTGGTTGGTCCCTGTCCTGCCCCTGGCCGGATTCCTGATCAACGGCTTATTTCGGAATAGTTTATCAAAATCATTGACCGGCCTGGTCGGATGCGGCGTCCTGCTGGCGGCTTTCATTCTGAGCCTGCTGATCTTCGGGCAGGTGCGGCAGGAGGGATTCGAGCCGGTGATCGTGTCTCTTTTCGACTTTATCAGTGTGGGGAAACTGCATATCCCCTTCGCCTTCCAGGTGGATCAGCTGTCCAGCCTGTTCCTGCTTATTATTACCGGCGTCGGCTTCCTCATCCATATGTATTCCACGGCTTATATGCACGAGGAAGAAGCCCCGCATTACGCCCGTTATTTCGCCTATCTCAATCTCTTTGTCTTCTCCATGCTGCTGCTGGTGCTGGGTTCCAACTATGTGATCCTGTTCATCGGCTGGGAAGGGGTGGGACTTTGTTCCTACCTGCTGATCGGATATTGGTTCAAGAACCTCGATTACGGCAATGCCGCTAAAAAAGCGTTCATTATGAACCGCATCGGGGACCTTGGTTTCCTGATCGCGATCTTCTGGATGGTCAACCAGTTCGGCTCCGTCGCTTTCGGGGAAGTATTCGCCAAGGCCCAGGGCGCTCCGGTCGCCGCGCTCACTGGCATCACGTTATTACTATTTGTGGGAGCGACGGGTAAATCGGCCCAGATCCCTTTATATACCTGGCTACCGGATGCGATGGCGGGCCCCACGCCCGTATCAGCCCTGATCCATGCGGCTACGATGGTAACGGCCGGGATCTATATGATCGCCAGGAGCAATATCCTTTATTCCCTGGCCCCCACAACCCAGACGGTGGTGGCGGTGATCGGGCTGGCTACCGCCTTGTTCGCCGCGACGATCGCCCTGCGGCAAAACGATATTAAAAAAGTGCTGGCTTATTCTACGGTGAGCCAGCTGGGATATATGTTCCTGGGCCTGGGTGCAGGCGCTTATACGGGCGCCGTCTTCCATGTGATGACCCATGCCTTCTTCAAAGCATTGCTGTTCCTCTGCGCCGGCTCTGTGATCCACGCTATGGGTGGGGAACAGGACATCCGGAAGATGGGGGGGCTGCGTAAGCATATGACCGTAACACACCTGACTTTTTTGGTCGGTTGTATCGCCATTGCGGGTATTCCGCCTTTTTCGGGTTTTTTCTCCAAGGATGAGATCCTGGCAGCGGCTTATGGCAGCAGCCCGGTCTATTATATTGTCGGGGTGTTCACGGCCCTGCTGACGGCTTTCTATATGTTCCGCCTTTATGCGACGACCTTTATGGGTCATTTCCGCGGGACGCATGATCAGGAGCATCATCTGCATGAGAGCCCTTCGGCGATGACGATCCCGCTGATCGTGCTGGCCCTGCTGGCAGCGACGGCCGGTTTCCTGGGTATTCCGGAAATATTCGCTCCTCATGCCCATTGGCTGGAGCATTTCCTGGAACCTGTCTTTGCCGGATCGGAACACCTGCCTGCTGTCATGGCGAAGAGAGCGGCGGCGGCAGGACATGGCGCCGGCCTGGAATGGACCCTGATGGGAGTCTCCGTGGCCGTGGCGCTGATCGGGACTCTTTCGGCAGTCCTGCGCTTCAGCAGCAAGCCGCAACTGGAGGAACCGACGGGCTTTGCGAAGGTACTGGCCAACAAATGGTATGTGGATGAGATCTATGACGCCCTCATTGTGAAACCCCTGGATGCCCTGGCTAAATTCTTTTCCGGATTCATCGAGCGCTCGGTGATCGACGGGATTGTCAATGGGGTGGGGAGGCTGGTGCAGTATGGCAGCCGCCAGATACGCCTGCTGCAGAGCGGCCTGGTGGGTGGATATATATTGCTGATGGTGATCGGGATCCTGGTCCTGTTCCTGGTGGAGCTGTTCGTGAAGAAATAATAAAGTTGACTTCGAATAATAATAGAAAATCATGATCCCTGTTCTACTGATAGTAATTCCTTTGGTGAGCGGACTGGCCGGATTCTTTATGAAGAATGAGAAGAGCGCCCGGGGCTGGTCGCTGTTCGCTTCGCTGGTGACCCTGGTCATTTCGCTATGGGGGCTGGCCCTTTCGAAGGGGAGTCCGCTTTTAAATGCGGATGTAGAGTGGCTGCCATCCCTGGGTAGCCGTTTTGCCGTAGGGCTAGATGGCATGGGACAGATCCTCTGCCTGCTGACCGCCATCAGCTTTCCTATTATTTTCATCGCCACCTGGCGGGACGAATATAAGAAGGCCTGGAATTTTTACGCGCTGATGCTCCTGTCCCAGGCAGGTCTGATGGGGGTATTCCTGGCGATGGACGCCTTATTGTTCTATTTCTTCTGGGAGCTGGCGCTGATACCCGTCTATTTCCTTTGTTCGATCTGGGGAGGGGAGAAGAGGATCGCGGCTACCTTTAAATTTTTCATCTATACGTTCGTGGGGTCTCTGCTGATGCTGGTAGGCATCATTTGGCTATATAGCCATACGGCGGACCACTCTTTCTCGCTGAATTCTTTTTACCAGCTGCGGTCCAGGGTTAGCAGCTCGGACCAGATGTGGCTGTTCTGGCTTTTCTTTATCGCGTTCGGCATCAAGATGCCGATCTGGCCCCTACACACCTGGCAGCCGGATACTTATGAGCAGTCTCCCACCGCCACCACGATGGTATTGAGCGGCATCATGGTAAAAATGGGTTTGTTCGGGATCATTCGCTGGCTGGCGCCCGTACTGCCTGTCGGTACCTGGGCCTGGGGCGATACTGCTTCCGCGCTCTGTATCATCGGGATGATCTATGCCTCGCTGGTCGCCATCCGGCAGGACGACCTGAAACGGCTGGTGGCTTATTCCTCCATCGCCCATATCGGGCTGATGTGCCTGGCCATCTTTGCCACCACGACCACCGGGCTGCAGGGGGTGATGATACAAATGTTCAACCACGGTATCAATATCATCGGGATGTGGATTGTAGTCGATCTGATCGAGCGTCAGTTCCATACCCGTAAAATATCCGAACTGGGCGGGCTGGCGCAGAAAGCGCCCACCCTGGCGATCCTGCTGGTGATCGTGGCCCTGGCCAATGTGGCGCTGCCTTTGACCAATGCCTTTATCGGGGAGTTCCTTTTGTTCAGCGGGGTCTTCAGTTCCACGGCCACCCACTACAATGTGGTGTTCACGGTGGTGGCCGGTCTCAGCATCATCCTTTCCGCGGTGTATACGCTGAATATGATCCAGCGGGTCTTCTTCGGCAATACGAATGCGCTGACGGAAAAAGGAAAGGATATCCGGTTGAATGAGAAAGTGGTGCTGGCGGCGATCGTCGTGCTGATCCTGGTAGTCGGTGTTTATCCGAAGCCGGTACTGGATCTTACGAAGGATACGGTGGAGACGATCCTTACTAAAATGAATTATAGTAATAAATAGGCGGATTGCGGGCGGGCGGCAAACAAGACAAGTAAAATATAGGACACAAATTAAGATATGAACGCACCAAACCGACTGTAAGGAGGTTGCGGAGTGTACACGAGCAACGCGAAGGGTACGAACAAGGAGGAGCGTGGCGAAGCAGCTCCGACGAAGTTCTGAGCAGACATTGGATGGGTTGCAGGCGGCAAACAAGACAAGTAAAATATAGGACACAAATTAAGATATGAACGCAATTATTGTATCGGCACTCTGGGGAATCGTCATGATGTTCAGTGGGATTGTCTCCGAAAAGAAGTCTACGATCAGAATTACCGCCATTATCGGCCTTGCGCTGCTGCTGGTCGTCAACTGGCTGGACATGACGGGGCATCACCTGTTCGCGATCGACAGCCATAAAATGTTGTTCTTCGATACCTTTGGCCTGCTGGCGAACTGCATTGCCTTTGGGAGTACTTTGCTGTATTTCCTTTTATCGGGCCGGGACATAGAGAAAGTGGGGGTCAACACCGCGGAATTTTTTGCGTTGATCTTTTTCGTGTTGTGCGGGGTGTGTCTGGTGACGAGTTTTAATACCTTACTGATGTTATTCCTTGGGATCGAGATCATTTCGATCCCCCTTTATATCCTCACGGGCGCTGACAAGCGTAACCTGAAGAGCAATGAGGCGTCCCTGAAATATTTCCTCATGGGGGCCTTCTCTACGGGGTTGATGTTGCTGGGGATCGCTTTTTTGTATGGGGCCAGCCAGAACGGCACCTTTTTTATCGACGATCTGGGGGTGGGTAAGGCGGCGGTGTCGCCTCTGTTCATCTCGGGGGTATTGTTGTTGCTGGTGTCGATGGGCTTTAAGGTGTCTGCGGCGCCTTTCCATTTCTGGACGCCCGATGTATATGACGGGGCGCCTACGGTGTTCACTTCCTTTATGGCGACGATCGTAAAAGCGGCTATTTTTATTGGTTTCATCCGTCTGTTCGACGAAGGGTTCGGGGACAGCCAGCCGAAATGGCAATTGTTCGTGGCAATCATTACGGCCGCTACCTTATTCATCGGTAACCTGACGGCTGTCTTCCAGCAGAGCGTAAAAAGGATGCTGGCCTACTCCAGTATCGCCCAAGCAGGATTTATGCTGCTGGCCCTGCTTTCCCTGAATGGGATTGCCAAGGAGGGGATCATCCTCTATGCGGCGGCCTATAGCCTGGCTACGATCGGGATTTTCGCTATTCTCATCAAAATGAAGGATTATACCTTCGAAGGCTTTAACGGGCTGGCCAAACACCACCCTGTCCTGGCTGCTACCTGTACGATCTTCCTTTTGTCGCTGTCGGGTATTCCGTTGACGGCAGGCTTCTTCGCTAAATATTATATGCTATCCTCTGTGGTTGCCACGGGCAAGTTCCTTTGGCTGGTGATCTTTGCCGTCCTTTGTGCTGCTGTCAGCGTCTATTATTATTTCCGGGTCATCCAGGCTATGTATTTTAAGGAGGGGGATGCCCAGACGCTGGACCAGGGACCGGTATTCCGGGGGCTGCTGGTGTTGGTGGCGGCGTTGATCCTGCTGCTGGGGGTATTCCCGGAGGGGTTGATTGGTAAGTTGTATTCCATGATCTATACCTGGTAAGCCTGCAATCCCGCGATTCTACGATTCCCAGAATAAGTCTCTTCAGGGGCAACGGTGGTTCCGCTATTTTCGTAACTTACGTCCGTAGCCCGGGACCATTCCCCGGCTACGGACTGAACCATGAAGATCCAAGACACGCTGGCTCTCGCCTTTCGCACGGTAAAGAGTAATAAAGTACGCACTGGCATTACGGTGGCCATCATTGCCTTCGGGATCATGGCCCTGGTGGGGATCAATACGGCTATTGACGCCATGAAACAGAAGTTTACGGAGAGTTTTTCTGCAATGGGGGCCAATGGGTTTACCATCCATTACCGGGAATGGCGGATGGGATTCGACGGGGGATCGGATGTGAAAAAGAAGAAAAAGGGGCAGCGTACCGTCCGGAAGTCCAGCACGGGTAAGCCCATCACCCGGCTACAGGCGGAGACTTTCAAGGAACGATTTCAGTATCCCGCGAAAATAGGGATCACGAGCAATGGGGCAAACGATGCGGTGATATCCCTGGGAGATAAAAAGACCAACCCGAATGTCCGGGTGTCCGGGGGGGATGAGAATTATGTGGAGTTGAACGGGTATTCTCTGGCCACAGGGAGGAACCTGAATGTGCTGGATGTAGAGTCCGGGCGGAACGTTTGCCTGATCGGGAGCGAGCTGGCGGAGAAATTCTTCGGGACTGACCCCGAAAGGCCCCTCGAAAAGATTATCCGGGTGAATAACCTGCCCTACCGGGTGGTAGGTGTATTGGAGTCGAAGGGCTCTACTTTCGGGATGAGCTGGGACAAAATGATCGTTACTTCCTACCGGAACGTGCGCCGGTTCTTCAATTCGAACCCCAATGCCTCTTTCAGCATCCAGGTAAAGGTAGCGGACGTGCGGTCCATAGAAGGGGCGATCGACCAGGCGGAGGGAATCTTACGGCCGATCCGCCAGTTGTCGGTAACGGAGGAGAATAATTTTTTCATCGATAAGAGCGACAGCGCCGTGGCCATGCTGATGAGCAATCTGAGCTTAATAACCGTCAGCGCCGTGGTGATCGGGGTGATCACGCTGATCGGGGCGGCGGTGGGGCTGATGAATATCATGCTGGTATCGGTGACGGAGCGGACCAAGGAGATCGGCCTGATCAAGGCCATCGGGGGGAGGCAGCGGAATGTCAGGCAGCAATTTCTCTTCGAATCGATCCTGATCAGTCTGATCGGGGCGGCATTCGGCGTTGTGCTGGGGATTATCGTAGGCAATGTTTTTTCGCTGNTCCTGAGCACCGGGTTTGTTCTTCCCTGGGCCTGGGTGGGGTTAGGTGTATTCCTCTGCTCGGTGGTCGGATTGCTGGCCGGGCTTTACCCATCTTTTAAAGCATCCCGTCTCAACCCGATTGAGGCCTTACGATATGAGTAAGGAACCCACGGCGGAATTAGTTGTTGTATATAATCGAAATGCTGCTGTATGTAACCCGGATCCTGCCGTATGTAAACACTGGTTCCGGGGTTGTGCCCTGTCATTGATGGGGCGGGGCCGGAGAACGGGCGGATCGGGATGGGCGGATTTAACCGAATGGAATGTAGTAAATTATACAAAGAATTAACTTAGTCTTGCAGCTCATTAAAAGAGGATTATAAAATCCTGTAGTTTTACAGGGAATAGCGGATCCGGTATAATCTTCGCGGGGCCTGGGAATGTGTCGTGGCGGGCTATTGGGGGACTCTTCGTGCATTGGGAATTTGAAGTTTGTACATTGAAGAAATTCCTTATCTTGTGACACTTGAAAATTTTAGTTATCCAATTTCGTCTATTGAAAAGCTTTTTTCCTTAGAATTGTACAATCATTTTCTATTACATACTTCAATTTTTTTAAAAACACTAAAAACAAACGATCATGGCTGAATTGACAAAACCGACTGCAGCGACTGCAGCTAAAAGTTCTACATCTGTACAACCGAAGAGGAAGGGGAATTCTATTTCGTGGGTCGCACCGTTGGTGTGTGTTATTGCAGGCTATCTGATTTGGAGGTTTCTGATCGGAGCAGATTCCAATTTCACCAAACCGGATGCCAGCGGCGGTTTCTGGCCAGAACAGGTAGGTCCTAAAACCAATCTTTCCCGTATGTACCTGGGGGGTATCATCGTTCCGATCCTGATCGGCGCTTTCCTGACCGTATTGACATTTGTAATCGAGCGTTTCCTCACTATAAGCAAGGCAACCGGTAACGGCAATATCGCTGAGTTCATCCGCAAGGTGCAGTACCACCTGGCCAATAAGAATGTCGATGCTGCTATCGCAGAATGTGACAGACAGAAGGGCAGCGTAGGCAATGTAATGAAAGCCGGTCTGCGCAAATACAAAGAAATGATCACCAGCACTGAGTTGGATACTGAGCAAAAAGTATTGGCGATCCAGAAGGAAGTGGAAGAAGCTACTTCTCTCGAACTGCCTATGCTGGAAAAGAACCTGGTATTCCTGTCCACGATCGCTTCCGTAGCTACCCTGATGGGGCTGTTGGGAACGGTAATCGGGATGATCAAATCCTTCTCGGCATTAGGTGACAGTGGTGGTGGCGAGGCTGCACAGCGTCTTTCTCAGGGTATTTCTGAGGCCCTGTATAATACGGCCCTGGGTATCGGCACGTCTGCGGTTTCCATCATTATGTATAACATCTTCACTACCAAGATCGATGGTATCACTTACGGTATTGACGAGAGCGGTTTTACACTGACGCAGAGCTTCGCATCCCTGTACAAATAAGGGGGGAGGGAAATTCTATAATTCTTTATGGAATCCCCGCGCGAATGCATCTTATCAGAAGATCGCTCTTTTCTCAACATGTGATTTATTTTAAATTATTGAAAAATGCCTAGAGCTAAAATACCGCGTAAAAGCACGTCCATCGACATGACGGCGATGTGTGATGTGGCATTTCTATTGCTGTCGTTCTTCATATTGGCGACCAAGTTCAAACCGCCGGAGGCGTTGACGGTAACAACCCCCAACTCCGTATCTTCCAAGGTATCTCCGGATAAGAACGTGGTGCTGATAACGATCGACAAGGACGCTAAAGTGTATTTCTCTGTTTCCGATGGGAATACTGCTGAAAAGAAGGATATCATCGATGCAGTGAATACTGCCAAAGCCCTCGGTCTGACGGATGCGGAAAAGAAGAATTTCTCTACCAATCCCACCGCCTATATCGGGGTGCCGTTCAGCCAGCTGAAAGCCTTACTGGATAAAAACCCGGCCGACCTGAAAGGGTATGCCATGCCTGGGATTCCGGTAAAGGATAGCACTGATAATGAATTAGTTGACTGGGTTCGTGCCGCTGTTGGCGCCTTCCAGGGGGCTAAGATGAATTTATTGGTAAAAGGGGATGATGCGTCTAAATACCCGTCTTTTCAGGGTGTGATAATAGCTTTTAAGAAAAATGACCAGTTGAAATTCCAGATGGTGACTAATCCTGTGGGTGCTCCGATAGGCTCTGAGCTTTATAAGGTGCAGCAGGCATCCGGAAGTAAGAGCGCTGAATAAAGAAATTTAATAACCGGACTCAGTCCGGTTCGCGCACGAGGCCCTCAGGCCGAACCAAGCGAAGCGAAGGTTCCGACCGAGGAGGACTGTGGCGGAGCAGGTCCGACGAAGGCCTGCGCAGACATTATGGTTTTGGGACAAAAAATTATATTGACCAAAATTTTTTGTCCCACATTTAGTAACTTTAAAAAAAGCTATTTTATGGCAGAAATGGATACATCGGGCGGTGGTGGTCATAAAAAGAAGGGCCCCGGCGTCAAGAAATCGAAAAAGCAGTCTACCCGTGTGGATCTTACGCCCATGGTGGACCTGGGATTTCTCCTGATCACTTTCTTCATTTTCACCACGACTATGAGCCAGCCGACGGCCATGAAGCTCAACCTGCCCAAGGATACCGACAAGCCGGATGAGCAGAATAAGCTGAAGGAGTCTGCGGCCCTGACGGTGATGCCTGCGAAGTCTAACCAGGTCTATTACTACGAAGGATTAGATCCTACGAAGATCCAAAGCTCCAATTTCAAGACTATCCGGGATGTGATCCTGGATAAGAAGAAGAGAACGGACCCTAAGGACTTCATGGTGATCATTAAGCCTACGCAGGACGCTACCTATAAGAATACGGTGGATATGCTGGATGAGATGAAGATCGATGATGTTAAGCGCTATGCCCTTGTGGATATTACGCCTGATGAGTATAAGATCGTGACCCTGACGGAACAGGCAAACGGAATAAAATAGTCTAAAGATTTTTTTGTCGGCGGATTTTTTATGGAATCCTGCCCGGTAGGAGTCTAATAGATGGACCTTGGGTCCATGTAACAAATAAACCATTCACAATGGAAGTCAATAAAATATTAACCGCCGATGTCCTCGATATCATCTTTGAGGGTAGGAATAAGGAGTACGGCGCTTATGATTTACGCAAAACCTATAACAGGCGCCTGATCAGGTCCCTTATGGTTACGGCGGCGGTTATCCTCCTCTTATTCCTTTGGTATTTCGTATCGAACCTGGGAGGTGGGGGTGAAAAGAAGGCCGTAGTCGTACAGGACGTGCAACTGGAAGAAGTTAAGGAAGAAAAGAAAAATGAGCCCCCGCCTCCGCCGCCCCCCAAAGTGGAGCCGCCCAAGGTGGAAATGGCTAAGTTCACGCCTCCCAAGATCGTTAAGGATGATCAGGTGAAGGAAGAAGAAAAGCCACCAGAACAGGAAAAGCTGGAAGATACCAAGATCGGTACCGTGAACCAGGAAGGTGTGAAAGACGAAGGGATCACTGCTCCTCCCGTATCCGATGCCGGAAAGGGTGTAGTAGAAGCTCCTAAGAAGGACGATGAAGACTACGACAAGACTTTTACCAAAGTGGAAATCGAGTCTGAATATCCTGGTGGGACAGCCGCCTGGCAGCGTTACCTGAACAAGAACTTCCGTTACCCCGACGAAGCCGTCAACAATGAAATCCAGGGTACCATCGTGGTACAGTTCATTGTGGACAGGGAAGGGAATGTGAGTGATGTACAGGCGATCAGCGGTCCTTCTGAAGGCGGTCTTCGCGACGAAGCGGTCCGTGTAATCAAGAAGAGTGGTAAGTGGACACCGGCCGTACAGAACGGGCGTCAGGTGAAATCTTACAAGAAACAACCGATCGTGTTCAAGCTGGAAGCTCAGTAAACTAAGCGCTTTAATAAATTTAAATCCTCTCCGGTAACGGAGGGGATTTTTTTTGTTGCGACAAATAACGATATAGGACATACGCTAAAATAGCTGAGCGGATTGTATGGAATCCGGCCCGATGAGCGTCTTTATAATAGACTACCCGCGCGCGAAACTTCCAACAGGAGCGAGGATCCCGCTCCGATGAAACGCATCTATTTATTCAGCAGTTAAAACCATTCGTTATGGATTCCAGCAAAATACTAAACGCGGATATCCTCGATATCCTCTTTGAAGGCAAGAATAAAGAGTACGGCGCCTATGATCTGCGCAAGACCTACAACCGGCGCCTTATCAAGGCTCTGATCACGACCAGCGGGGTGATCGTCATGGTATGTACCGGTTATATCGTTTCCAGTCAGAACGATGGAAATAAGAAGCAGGCGATGTTGATCTCCGATAGCGTGAACCTGGCGGAAATCCATCGGGAGGATCCGCCCCCTCCGCCTCCACCACCCCCTGTATTGCCGCCTCCGCCCGTAGTGGCCATGAAGCAATTCACCCCGCCCAGGGTTGTTCCGGACGAGGAGGTGAAACCGGAGGAAAAGCCGCCGGAACAGAAGGATCTGGAGGATACCCGGATCGGTACGGTCAACCAGGAAGGGGTCGAGGATAAAGGGCTCACTCCTCCCGCACCGGATGCCGGCACGGGCGTGGTAGAAGCGCCTAAGAAGGCCGAGGAGGATTATGACAAGACCTTTACCAAGGTGGAGATAGAGTCTTTTTATCCCGGCGGCATCGAGGCCTGGAAACGTTACCTGAATAAGAATTTCCGTTATCCCGACGAAGCCCAGAACAATGAAATACAGGGTGTTGTGATGGTTCAGTTCATTGTGGACAAGGATGGGAATGTGAGCGATGTGCGGGCGGTCAGCGGACCCGAACAGGGGGGGCTTCGGGAAGAGGCCGTACGGGTCATCAAAAAGAGCGGGAAGTGGACGCCGGCTATACAGAATGGCCGCCAGGTGAAATCGTATAAGAATCAACCGATCACGTTCAGGTTGGACGCGCAGTAGGTTACCCTTCCCCGCCGGTGCGTGGGCCTGCGCTTATTCCGCCTTCAGGTGTCTCGGACTAAATAGGTATACTATTTTCAATTCCCGGGCTTCAAGGTTCTTTTAAAAATGCTGTCCCAGGTCGACAGGGAGGGCCTGGGTTGCAGATTGGCATCTACCAGTCCGAGATAAGCAAAATATTTAATGGAGGAGGGTACGGAGGGAGGCAGGCTGGAGAGGTCGATATCGGTAAAGGTGAGCTGGAATACGGCTATTGCCTGTGCGTTGTCCAGCAACTGGCTCTGGCGGGTGATATAATTTTGTTGTAGTTGCGGACTGCTGTTGATCGGCTGGCCTGAAAATCCGGTGATGGTCTGGGATGTCCAGCCGCCTTCGGATATGAAGACGGGGAGGGCGGTACCTTCCACCAATTTGGAATAATAATTCAGCGGGATATCTTGCGGATTGGCATAGGTGAAATACGGATAGGATGAAAGTCCCAGTTCCCGGATAAAAGGAAAATCAGTAAGATCCTGTGCTATACCCAAGTAGACGCCATTCCCCGGTTTGCCCCAGGCATAATCTACTTGTACGCTAACGCTCATGGTTACGTTTTTATCGAAGCTTCTGACTTCCGGAACGACCGCATTGGCGGCCTGTCGGACGCCCTGGTAGATGGAGTCGGGAGCTGCGGCGCGGATTAGGTTGGTCTCCAGCGCCAGTCCCATATGATCGGGTCGCAGGAGGCTGTCCATTGCGATGACGAACCTCCGGTAGATCTGCTGCATAGCGGGTTGAGCGATACTTTTACCGTGCGCCACCAGCGCAACGGCGTCTGCGGTTCGGTCCAGGCCGTTCGCCGGATCGATGTATACCCACAATTTGAAATTTTTGGAACGGTATAGATCCACGGCTCCCTTGTAATTGTTCAGCACATAATTTTCAGGGGTCATTCCGTTCAACAGGGAATCCCAGGGCACTTCGGTGGTGATCATCGCGGCGTCGGCCCGTTGTGACCAGATGTTGAGGGATTGGATGTATAGATTAAAATCCGGGCGGGGGGCCGAGCTCTGAAATCCCATGCGATAAGTGCGGGAGGAAATAGGGGTATTGCTTCCGGAAGAGTTTTTTTGGCAGCCGGAGAGGACCGAGAGGATCAGGAGGGCACCCCAACTATTTTTCAAAGCTTTGGGCATAATGGTTGACTTAGGAATGATGAGTATACGAACTGTAAAACGGTAAAATTATTGTTAGCGCATTATCTTTGCGGAATGTTGGGAAAATTGACAGGATGGGACGATACGATCGTGGCTCTGGCGACTCCGCCGGGAATTGGCGCTATTGGGGTGATCAGGCTGAGTGGTCCGGGGAGTTGGGGCATCGTGGACGACCTTTTCCCTTCCAAAAGTCTGGCGCAGCAGCCTTCCCATACCCTGCATGTCGGCCTCCTCAAAGAAGGGGAGGAGACGCTGGATGAAGTGGTGGTGTCGCTGTACCGCGGTCCCCGCTCCTATACCGGCGAAGATGTGGTAGAAATATCCTGCCATGGCAGTCCCTATGTGCAGGAACGGGTGATACAGGCCCTTCTGCGGCAGGGCGCCCGGCTGGCCAAAGCGGGGGAGTTCACCCAGCGGGCTTTCCTCAACGGCAAACTGGATCTTGCCCAGGCTGAGGCCGTAGCCGACCTGATTGCCAGCAATACGGCCGCTTCGGCCCGGACGGCGTTGCATACTATTCGGGGAGGTTTTTCCAGGGCGCTGCAGGAGCTGCGGGTCCGACTCCTGAGCTTCTCCGCCCTGATTGAGCTGGAACTTGATTTTTCCCAGGAAGATGTGGAATTTGCAGACCGAACCCAACTTTATCAGCTGATCCGTGAAGCAGAGGAGACGACCGGCGCCCTCCTGCTTTCCTTCCGACTGGGCAATGTGATCCGCAATGGGGTACAGGTGGCCATCGTCGGCAAACCGAATGCCGGCAAGTCGACTTTGTTGAATACCCTGCTGAATGAGAACAGGGCCATCGTCAGCGAGATTGCCGGCACCACCCGGGATACGATCGAAGAGACGCTCAATATAGATGGTATTTTATTCCGGCTGATCGATACGGCCGGTATCCGGCGGCATAGCGCCGACCTAATTGAAAACCTGGGCATGGAGAAGTCCCTGGAGAAAATGGAGCAGGCCGATATCGTCGTCTATCTCTTTGATGTGGCGGATGAGGTGGAGGAGGTGGTGGGGAGGAAGATGGAATTGGAAGGGGCTTCGGCATCTGGCGATGGCAAATCCCTTCCCGGCAAAAGATTTTTAT
>JGI25616J43925_10000118_pt1 | contig 23817 bp, 14 predicted proteins | sample GraSoi2013_100cm_FD_43925 | JGI IMG/M metagenome (IMG submission 43925) | reverse complement strand
ATGTACGGCGGCCGCATCCGGTTCAGCGTTCCGATCCTGTGGTCGATCGGCTTCATGGTGACGTTCGTGATCGGCGGCATGACCGGCGTGTTGATGGCCGTGCCTCCCGCCGACTTCCAGTTGCACAACAGCCTGTTCCTGATCGCGCATTTCCATAATGTCATCATCGGCGGCACGGTGTTCGGCTTGATGGCGGGTTACAACTACTGGTTCCCGAAGGCATTCGGCTTCAAGCTCGACGAACGCTGGGGCAGAGCTTCGTTCTGGTGCTGGCTGATCGGCTTCTATATCGCCTTCATGCCGCTTTACGCGCTGGGTCTCATGGGCATGACCCGTCGCATGCAGCATTACGACGTTGCCAGCTGGCAACCGTGGTTGGTGGTTGCGGCGGCCGGCGTCGTCGTCATCCTCGCGGGAATTGTCTGCCAGGTCATCCAGCTTGTGGTCTCGATCCGCGACCGCGAACAACTGAAGGTGACCGCGGACCCATGGAACGGCCGCACGTTAGAATGGGCGACCGCTTCGCCGCCGCCAGCCTGGAATTTCGCCGTGCTTCCGCAGGTCACAGACCTCGACGCTCTTTGGAACAAGAAGCAGCGCGAACGCACACAACAAGCTCAACCACTGAAAGAACGCAAATTCGAGCCGATCGAGATGCCGAAGAATAGCGCGGCCGGCTTCATCACGGCATTTTTTGCAGTCGTTACCGGCTTTGCGATGATCTGGCACATCTGGTGGATGGCCGGTGCGGGGGCAATCGGAATCTTTCTGACCATGCTTGCCTTCGCGTTTCGCAACGAGGAGGAAATCGAAATCCCGGCAGATCAGATAGCGCGTTTCGAGCAGGCGAACCTGGCGGAGATTGGAGTATGAATGTCGCTGTTGCAGTTGATGATGAGGTTCGTTACGAGGCGCGGCCGAGTGCAAGCGAGGCCGGTCCGGCTACAAAGCGGGTCGTGGTTGGCTACGGCTTCTGGATTTTTCTTTTAAGCGACATCGTGATGTTTGCGGCGATCTTTGCCGCTTACGCGGTGCTCGCGCATGCGACCGCTGGCGGTCCAAGTGGCGTGCAGTTGTTCAACCAGCGCAGCGTTGCGATCGAAACCGGCTGCCTGCTCGCCTCGAGCTACACCTGCGGATTGATGTCGCTCGCGATCGGCTCGCGGCGGTATGCCGTCACTTATCTGGCGGCCCTCATCACCTTCGTGCTCGGAGCCGCGTTCCTGGCGCTGGAGCTGCGCGAGTTCGCCGGCATGATCGCGATAGGAGCCGGTCCGCAGCGCAGCGCTTTCCTCTCCGCCTTCTTCACCCTTGTCGGCTGTCACGGGCTGCATGTCACCGCCGGGCTGGTTTGGCTGATAGTGATGATGGCCCAGGTCGCCATCAAAGGCTTTCGCGCGACTGTCGAACGCCGTCTGCTCTGCTTTTCACTGTTCTGGCATGCGCTCGACATTATCTGGGTATGGCTGTTCACGGTGGTCTATCTGATGGGAGCCCTTTCATGACCGACACGCAGTACGATCGCGCGCCCGGAGACGCGTCAGCACTTCCCGACGTGGAACAGGGGACAACATCCGGTGTGCTTGTCTACACAATCGGATTGGTTCTCGCGGTGGTTCTCACAGCCATGTCGTTCTGGGTCGCCAATACATCGCTGCTCTGGCCGCCCGGCGTCTCTCTTGGCCTGACGGTCCTCGCGATCGCGCAAATGGGCGTCCACCTGGTGTTTTTCCTGCATGTCACCACCGGGCCGGACAACACCAACAACGTCATGGCACTCGCGTTTGGTGTGTTGCTCGTCGCCCTGGTTGTCGTCGGATCGCTTCTGATTATGGCAGACCTGAACGACGGCATGATGCCGGCGCCAGAGCTGATGAACCTGCAGATGCAGCACTGAAGGTCGCCGCAGGCGATCGAGGGTGCTCGGTCTCCTTCTCGCATTAACGTCAGCCGCGCACAAACCACCAAGCCATCACATGTTTGTCCAAGAGTGGGGAACGACACCAATACTAACATGTCATGTTGAAATACGGTGCGGCGGTACACCACTGGTGGTGGGGACGACAAATGCTGAAGGGATTCACGGCGCCTCGTTCCCCTCTCGGCGCTGCGGCGTTGGTCCCACCACCCCCCTGGCATTTCGCGGGTGATGTCCTGGCGGTGGAATTCTGGAACGATCCCGATGTATCGGTCCATATCCTTCCAGCCGGTGTCGAGCTTGATAATAAACGTCCAGGTCACTCTGTCGCACTCTTCACGGATTATCAGTTCACTGCGCAGAACGATGAGCATCTGGATCCTGCCAGATATCAATGTCGCGGGTTCAGTGTCCTCCTCGACGCGATATGGAAGGGGACACGAATAGCGTGGTGTCCATATTGCTATGTCGACAACGACGCTGCGTTGATCAGAGGCTGGATACAGGGTTATCCGAGAAAGTTCGGTACTGTGCATCAGACCCGAACGTTTGCCGCTGCGAGCATGGCTTCGGCGCCACTCGTGCAGGATGGCAGGTTCTCGGCCTGCATGTCGGCTCACGGCCGGTTGCTGGTGCAAGCCCGTGTTACCTTGCACGAAAAGGCCGAGCGACTTGTTGGCCTGCTTGATCGCCGGATTGTGGGACGGCGATATTTTCCGCGGCTCTCCGCCGGCATGCACGAAAAGCCAGCCGTCGATGAACTGGTTCGATGTGTCTCGAACGAACTCTTGATTACAGACATCTGGAGCGGCGTGGGTGAGCTTAATTTTCCGGAGGCCTATGGCGAAGAGCTGGAAGTGCTGGGGCCGCTGAAGGTGGGGCGCGGATATCGCTTCTCGTTTTCCTATTCCGTCACTGATATCGAGATCCTGGCAGACCTTACCGGCTAGCCATCGCGGCTGATCCCGACACTGCGCGTTCCGGTTTTGCGGCAGGAATATGCAAGTAGACGCACTTCAATCAAATCAATTGCAACTGGTTTCGTTAGCTTCTTCACTGAAGGTAATTCATCAGGATACGGGAATGCTGAAGGGCTTTACAGTTCCGAAGTCGCCATTCGGCCAGGCCGCTCTAACTCCACCGCCACCCTGGCACTATGCCGGCGACGTTGTCGGAGTCGAGTTCTGGACGGATGCTGATGCGACGGCGGCGACATTGCCGAATGGTCTTTCCCCGGATCCGAGGTCAAACGGTCACGCCGTCATGATGTTCCTGGATTGGCAATTCACGGCACAGGACGACGAATATCTCGAGCCGGCCCGTTATCAGTATCGCGAGGCGTTTATTCTGGTCGACGCCATGTATCGCGACGAGCCGGTGATGTGGTGCCCGTACATTTATGTCGACAACGACGCTGCGCTGGCGCGCGGCTGGACGCAGGGCTTTCCCAAGAAAATGGGCAGCATCTTTCAGACACGCTCCTTTGCGGCCTCAGGCCCCGCGGCGGCGCCGGTCGCGTCCGGCAGCCGGTTTGGCGCCAGCCTTTCGGCGCATGGCCACCGTCTTGCGGAAGCCTGCGTCACCTTGCACAGGCCGGTCGAAAGCGGAATGCCTCTCCTCAGCCGACCCACGGTCTTGTTGCGATACTTTCCGAGACTGGCGGCTGGCTGCCAGGACAAGCCCGCAGTCAACGAACTGGCGATGTCGATCACCGACAATCTCACCGTTACCGGCGCATGGATCGGGAAGGGCGAGCTAAACTTTCCGGAAGCGAATGGCGAAGAACTCAACGCGCTCGCCCCGAAAAGAATTGAGTCCGGATTTCGTTACTCACTTTCCTACTCAGTTAGCGATCTGAAGATACTCGAAGACTGCGGATCGTAGGTAACGGCGAAGCGTACAGTCCCTCGCTTCGCCGGGAGGGTCTTCGCGGCACCCCCCGTCCCGCGGAGACCCTCGGCCGGAGGCGTTCTGGCGGACTTCGCGTCTCTCATCGCATTCGCGATTTGAGCGACTGCACAGCGTTCCGAGTTTGTCGCGAATATGGTCGTGCATATGTGTAATACATTGATATTAAATGCTAAAATGGCTCAGTGCGGTGCGTCAACATTAACCTTCCATAACGCTGATTAACGAGCCAAAAGGCGCCCGCAGCTGCACTCTCACGCCAATCCGAAGCCTCGGATAGCTCGTCGAGGGAGTGTTCATGGAAGGACTTCAAATCACCGCACCAGAGTCTTCCCTCGCACCCGATCAACAGTTCCACCTGGTTGCGAACAGCGTGGCCAAGCTGCTTGAAACGGCAAGGCGGGAGCTGGGGCATGATCAGGAAGCGGCCAAGGCGTCGCTGGCCACAGCATCGCACATCCTGCAAGCGGAGATCGAACGCTGTTCGGGCGCTAACGGCTCCGCAAGGGGCGGGCTGGCCGCCTGGCAGATCCTTCGAGTACGCGCTTACATTGACGGCAACCTGCACCGTACCATTCACATCCGGGATCTCAGTGCGGTCGCACGTCGAAGCCCGGCGCATTTCTCCCGGAAATTCAAGCTGGCTGTTGGCGAGTCGCCACATGCTTATGTGGTGAGAAGGCGTCTGGAGAAAGCCTGCCATCTGATGATCACTGGTGCGGCATCACTGAGTGAGATCGCTCTGAGCGTAGGCTTTTCGGATCAGGCCCATCTATGCAGGCTGTTCAGGCAGGCGTTCGGTCAGAGCCCGGCGAACTGGCGGCGCGAACGCGGAATCCCTGGCGAGGCGGCCTCAAGAACCGGCATGGTCGAGAACATCCCATGAGCGATCAGCGCGGCAAGGTGCTGGGCTTCGGCCCCTTCGAACTGTCGATCGGAAATCGGCTTCTGACAAACGGCGCGAGGGTCGTACCGCTCGGCGCGCGCGCCATGGATCTCCTCATCGTTCTGCTGGAGCAGGCCAACAAGGTCGTCGGCAGGAGAACCCTGATCGAGCGCGTTTGGCCGACGAGAGGTGCAGAACAGGTCAGCCTGCGCGTCCACATCTCGGCGCTAGGGAAGGCGCTCGATCAGAGTGATCCGGGTAGGCGATATATCACGAACGTGCCCGGGAGGGGCTACAGCTTCGTAGTACCGGTAACGTCGCTTGCCGCGCCAGCGTCGGGTGATCTCAAACCATCCTCGAGGTCCCGACTTCCCGCGCGCTTGATGCGGATGCTCGGACGAAGGGACGCCCTGGCTGCGATCTGGATGAAGCTGACCGAGCAGAGGTTTGTGACGGTCGTCGGGCCCGGCGGCATCGGCAAGACCACGGTAGCGGTGGCAGTTGCCCACGAGATGAGCGCCACTTTCAACGGCCATATTCATTTCGTCGACCTAGGCGCTCTCGGCGCCGCTTCACTCGTCGCGCCCGCCGTGGCCACTGCACTCGGTTTATCGGTACAAACAAACAATGTCTTGCCAGCCTTGGTAGATCGTTTGCAGGAAAGACCAACGCTCATCATCATCGATTGTTGCGAACACCTTGTTGATGGGGCGTCTGCTGTCGCAGAGGAGCTGATTCGCCGTGTTCCGACACTGCATTTGCTCGCGACCAGCCGGGAGGCGATGCGTGTTGAAGGTGAACATGTCCATGAACTCCACGCGCTTGCATGCCCCCCGGAAGATAGCAGCTTGTTGGCACACGATGTCCTGCAATATCCCGCCGTTCAACTGCTGGTCGACCGCGTGCGAGCGGTGCGCGGTGATTTCGAGCTGGCCGATGCGGATGCGTCGATTGCCGCGGGAATCTGCAGGCGGCTTGATGGAATTCCATTGGCAATCGAACTCGCCGCCGGCCGGGTTGACATATTTGGCCTCAGCAAGACGGCAAGCTTGCTCGACGAACGGCTAAACCTGTCATGGGTGGGGCGTAGAACGGCCGTGCCGAGGCATCAGACCTTAAACGCAGCGCTTGAGTGGAGCTATGACCTGCTTGGTGATGCAGAGAAGCAAGTGCTGAGCCGACTTAGTGTTTTTGCCGGCGGATTTACATTCGAAGCGGCGGTCGCCGTCGTCGCGGACGAGACGATCGATGAAACAAATGTCTCGGATTGCCTTTGGGAGCTTCGTTCGAAATCGATGATTGCCGTTCGTGGAGAGGGGCGGCTGCGTCTGCTGGACACCACTCTTGCCTTTGCTTCGCAACGACTTGCCGGGAGCGATGAAGAGAACGACTGTCGCCGGCGTCACGCCCTCTACTTCTGCGACTTGTTCAAACGAGGCGCTGCAACAGACGAGCATGAAACGCTCATGGCGATTGGAGACGAGGTCGACAATCTCAGAACTGCCCTGAACTGGGCTTTTTCGGCCGAAGGCGAGGCAAAGATTGGCGTTGAACTTGCTGCGGCCTCGGCAGGCACCTGGATGGCAATGGCTCTGCTTACCGAATGCCGGGAGTGGATGACGAAAGCCATCAGTCGGCTCGACGCGGCCAGTGCCGGCTCACGGCAGGAAATGATCATTCAGTCCGCACTCGCCAGTTGCATGATGTTCACGGACGGCATGACCGAGGAGTCGTACGCAAGCTGGGAAAAAGCGCGTCTCCTTGCCGAGTGCCTCAACGATACCGAATGCCAGCTCGATTCTCTGCTTGTTCTCTGGGCTCACCAGATCCGGCTTCCAAATTATGCCGAGGCAACGGAGTTGGCTGATCGATGCGGTGACGTCGCCGACGGGAGCGGCAATCGTGGCGCGATCGCAATGGCCAATTACATGCGCGGCGTAACATACCATCACAGTGGGCGAATATTGCAGGCCGAAGCTCATTTTGAAATGTCGCTGCATCGCGATGACGAAGCGTCCCGGCAATCTCTCGTCAGGCGGTTTGGCTACGATCGGAAGGTCGATGCCATGGCCGTACTGGCCAACCTGGCCTGGCTCCGGGGTTCTCCCGATCAGGCGCAGCGCCTCAGCCTGATGTCGATCGCCGAGGCACGCCAACTCGATCTCGCGGTTCCGCTCTGCGTGGCGCTCGCCTGGGCAAGCTTCACCACGTACCTGACAAGCCCGGACGATCCCGAGACGGAAGCGCTTGCCAACGAGCTGGTCGACCACGCCGCAAAATACGCCGTGGACAGCTATCACGGTTTTGGCCTCAGCATGCAGGCTCTCTGCAGAGTGAGGCGGGACGGGAGCGATACGGCTTCGGCGACGCTCTATCGCGGCTTGGAGAAGTTGTCCGCCGCGCGATATGGGGTGTTCAACTGGATCCTGCAGGCAGAGTTCGCAAGATCTACGGCCGTCGCCGGTCGTGCCCGGCAGGGACTAGCCGTCTTCGAACGAGCGAAGATCAACCTTGGCGAGACCCAATGGTACGCTCCGGAACTGCATCGGATCAGGGGCGAACTGGCCCTTGGCAATGGCGAGGGACTTGCCGCTGGCAGGCAATATTTTCTCACTGCGCTCGAACTCTCGGACAGACAAGCAAGCTTGTCGTGGGCGCTCAGGGCCGCGACCAGCCTTGCCATTGCCGAGAAGTCGCTCGGGCGAAAGGAGGCCGCGTGGCGGACCCTGCAAGCCATCCACGCGAAATTCCGGGAAGGCCTTGAGACCTCCGACCTACGGTTGGCCAAGCAGGTCTTGAACGGCTCATACCGGTCCGAAAGCGCCATCAACGCGTTATACTGACGCTTGTTGCTGGAGGGGGTTTCGGCTAACACTTGATGGGCTGGGAGTGTATTTGCACAAGACCGACGACGAGCGGTGAAACGACCGGATCGTCGAGGGCTTGGCGGAATAACTTATGTCGATTCAACAAATTGGCTCACCCAGTGCAATCCGGCTTCGGTTTGGCCCATTCGAGCTCAATGTCGCCGAGCGTTCCCTGAAGAAGGCGAACCAGGTCATTCCGCTGGGTGGCAGGGCTTACGACATCCTGATTGCGCTGCTCGAAAACGCCGGTGAGGTCGTCGGGAAAGCCGAGCTGATCGCGCGAGCCTGGCCTGACGTCACAGTCGAGGAAGGTAGTCTTCGCGTCCATTTGTCGGCGCTGCGCAAAGCCCTGGGCGATGGTCAGTTCGGCAACAAGTACATTGCGAGCCTGCAGGGCCAAGGCTACAGCTTCATCGCGCCGGTCGCGCGCCTCCCGGCTGACAACGACAGAGGTAATGCATCTGCGGCGACGTCCAATCTGCCACCCGCACTGGGCCGCATGGTCGGTCGCAGCGATGTTGTCCTTGAGATTCAGGCGTTGCTCCGGACTGGACAGCGCCTGCTTACAATTCTGGGTGCTGGCGGTATCGGCAAGACAACGGTTGCTCTGTCAGTCGGACACGGGGCGCTGGTCGACTTCTCCGGCGCTGCATTCTTTGTCGATCTTTCGACAGTAACCGACCAGGAGAATCTCATCGGGGCGATTGCTTCCGCGGTCGGGCTCGGCCCGCAGTTGGTCGATCCGAAGGAGGCGCTGCGCAATTTTCTGTTCCCTCGCAGGGGGCTTATCATTCTCGATAGTTGTGAGCACCTGATCCAGAAAACCGCGGAGATCGTTCGCGATATTTTTCAAAATGCCCCCGACATCTACATACTTGCGACCAGCAGGGAGGCATTGCACGTCCCTGGTGAACACGTGCTTCGTCTTTGCCCGCTGGATTGCCCGCCGGAGCAGCCGGGGCTGACGGCGTCAGAGGTGATTGCCTATCCGGCCGTACGGTTGTTCGCCGAACGCGTCAGTGCCCGCCGCGGCGAGTTTTCGCTTCGTGACGACGAAGCTCCCATGGTTGCCGAGATTTGCCGCAAGCTTGACGGTATCCCACTCGCCATCGAACTCGCCGCCGGAAGGGTGGCGATCCTAGGCGTTGCGAATACGGTGGCGAGACTGGCATCGCGCCTCGATCTCTTGAAGTTTGGCCGGCGAACAGCAAATCCGCGGCATCAAACGTTGATCGCAACGCTGGACTGGAGCCACGACTATCTTCCGCAGATCGAACGAGTCCTGTTGCGACGGGTCGCGATTTTCGTGGGCCACTTCACGCTGGAGGCGGCGCTCGCAGTGGCGGAGGAGGCAGGGGTAGACCAGTCCGAGATTGCGGGCGCGCTAGGAAATCTGGTCGATAAGTCACTGATCGGGGTTCGGACCAGCTCGCAGGGACCGTGCTACCGATTGCTGGATACGACGCGCGCCTACGCGTTAGAGAAATTAGCTAGCAGTGGCGAGCAGGACTCCATTGCCGGCCTGCACGCGAGTTTTTCGATTCGAATGCTGAAAGGCAACCCGGTCAACCTCTTCGATCTGGAGTCCACGGAAGTCGCAGCCAATGCCGTGCGGGACTATCTTGGAAATATCCGTGCGGCGCTTGGATGGAGCTTTGGTCCCAATGGAGACGACCTCAAAGCCATAAGACTGGCGGCCGCAGCTTCCCAGCTGTTCCTCGCCATGTCGCTTCTCCTGGAATGCCGAACATGGATGGAGAAGGCGGTCGATCGGATGGCCGTGGACTGTGACCCGCGGGACCAGATGGAAATCCATGCGTCGCTCGCATTGTCGCTGATGTTCACCGCCGGAAACAGGGAGAGGGTTCGCGAGGCCTTCAATACGGCGTTGACGTTCGCAGAGCGGCTTGAAGATACCTACCAGCAATTGCGTCTCCTCAGCGGGCTGTCGATGTATCTTCATCGTACGATCGACGCGGTCGGCAGCCTCGAGGTTGCGCTGCGCGCCGAAACTGTCGCGAAGAAGGCGGGAAACCTGGAAGATGCAGCTCTTGCGGATGCGATGCTGGGAGCCGCGTACTACATGCTCGCCGACCATGTCCGCGCGCCAAAACACCTCGAACGGGCCTTGCACGGGTCGCAGGCTTCCCAACGGTTCAACCCAACCCAGTATCTGTTTGATCTGCGCACCACATCGCTGTTCAATCTTACCCGATCGCATTGGTTCGCCGGCAATCTCGACAGGGCCGCCGTTTATGCTGAACGAACTATCGAGGAAGCCGGGAGATCGAACCATCCGATCGCGCTGTGTCGAGCCCTTATCCTGACGATGCCGTTCCATTTCTGGATCGGCGATTTGGAACTGGTCGAGAGGAAGCTCTCCGAGCTTGAGCTCACCGCGGAGAAGTATTCGTTGGAGCCATTTCGCGCAGTCGCGATTGGCCTCAGGGGACGGCATTTGATCCACGCCGGTCAGACGATCGATGGCATACGTCATCTGCAAGATAGCTTGGAGAAGCTGCGGATTCTGCGATACGAAATGCTTGTAACAGATTTTGTATCCGAATTGGCGGTTGGTCTGGCAAGACAAAACCAGCGCACGGAAGCGTTGGCTCTCATCGATGCTTCGATCGCAACCCAGCTTGAATCGAAGAGGCCTCTTCACCTTCCGGCTCTCTTTTTGGCCAAGGGCATGGCGCTTGTAGGCGGGGAGGCCCGACAGAATGATCTGGCTCTGGAGTGCTTCAAGGAAGCGATGACCCTGGCCGGACAGCAGTCTGCGCTATCGTTCGAGTTGCGAGCAGGGTTGGAACTCGCGCGGGTTTGGATTGATCGGGGTCAAATCCGAAGGGCCCATGATCTAATTGGCCCCATTTACGGTCGATTTATTGAAGGTCTAACGACACCCGATCTGGTTTTGGCGAGGCAAATCCTCGAACAGACGAGCGTTCCGGCGCGACGCTTCACTGCGTAGTGACAAGGCCCAGGGTCTGCGCGCGTGATACCGCTTGCGCGCGCTTCTCCACGCCAAGCTTGGTGAAAACGCTCTTGAGGTGCGACTTCACGGTCTCAGGACCGATATAAAGGCTGCGGGCGATTTCCTTGTTGGACAATCCTCCCGCGATCAGCGTGAGAATGTCGGTCTCGCGGGGACTCAATGCCTGCAGGGCCTGGGCTTTGAAGGCCGGTGTCAGGCGATCTTGCCGTGCCCTTTGGAAATCGGCCACGAGCCGATCAACATAAGACGTTAGCTGCGCGCCAATGCTGCCGCTCTGCTGGACCATCTGGACGAGGTCGGAAGTGATCGAACCCTCGTCCAAAATGATCTGATAGAGACCCCCGCCCGCGCATGCCGCAAGAAGACGGCGAAATCGGTTCGTTGCCTCCGCGGCTTTGCCGAGGCGCAGCTGAAGGGCGGAGATTCGAATCTCAACCCGGATCAGGAAGTAGCGATGATGGGCCGCTTCGGTTTCGCGTTGCAGCTCCCGCAGGATTGACATCGCGTCCTCGGGACGCTCCCGTTGCCCCAACAAATGAGCGTGGGCCAGTTTGTGGTCCCATTGAATTTCCGACCAGGCACAAAGTCTGGGCGCAGGGTACTGTCTCGTAAGTCGCTCCAGGCGATCGACGCATGCGGCGCCTTCATCGACGCGGCCTTCGTTGAGGTAAAGCCGCGCTTGTTCCGCTGTTGCAGCTGCCGTCAGCCTTCCCCAATCCCGTGAGATGCCGTGGTTTTCAGCCCGCTCCAGCAGGGTGTGGGCACGCTCGAGGTTCATCCGGCTGGCTGCGACTCTCGCCATGACGAAATAGGCGCTGCGAACGCAGTCGAGCATCGTTCCGGAGTTGATCAGTGAAGCGCGATCGATCACCAGCGCTTCTGCCTCGTCCATCTGGCCCTGCTCGTACAGGATCCGTGCAATCAGGCTGGCAGGCAAAGCCGCGGCCACCGAGTGCGGGCCAACATACTGCTCCGCAATGCGCAACCCCTCGCGGTAATGACCGTCCGCCGCGGCGAGACGTAGCTGCCGGAGCTCTGCGACACCTTGGAGGCAACGCCGATATACCGACGCGAATACGTTTCTGCGGTCTTCGTCCGGCGAATAGGGCATCCAGGGCGTCGCATAGAACTGCTTGAGATCACCGGCTTGTAGATGACCGAAGCGAACGACGTTTGAGGCCACATTCGCAGTCCATGGATCGGACGAACGATTCACGCAATCCCGTGCCAGAGGCAGCGCCCGCTCGCTGTCATCCTTCAGCGCGATGGCAACAGAGCGGATCGCCTGGCATTCGCACAGCAAGTCGCTCTCCGGCAGTTGAGTAGCAGCGATATCTTTCTCTATTTCAGTTGCGAGCTGCAGGGCTTCATCAAAACGCAGCCCGAGCGCCAATCCCCACGCGATCGCCAGCCTGACCTCGGGCTGACCCCGCATGAGTTCGTCGGGAAACTGGCGCTGCCATTCAAGCAATGTGAAGAGATCGCCTCGCTTTATCAAAGCCATGGCGCAATTGTTGATCCAGCCGATCGCGCGGTCGGAGGCGCCGGCTGCAATCGCGTGCTGAACCGCGTCGGTCCATAATTCGTGGGAGGCATACCAAAGAGCCGCACGCCCGTGCAGTTCAGGAATTTCAATGCCGCGGTCCGCCTCCAGCCTCTGTTTCAAATATTCGGCGAGCAGCGTGTGATAGCGAAACCACACGCCGTCATTATCGAGTGGCGTGAGTAGCATTTGGCGTTCAGCAAGCGATGCCAGGATTGTGCGGCTCGAGCTCGAACCGGTTACGGCCTCGCATAGAGGACCGGAGAGTCGATCAAGAATGGCCGTTCGCAGCATGAAGTCGACCATTTCGACCGGGAGCGTATCCAGCATCTCCGACAAATAAGCCGCAATTGGACGCTGCGAACCTGAGAGATTTTGTACGTACTCCTTGAAGGACAATCCGAACTGTGAGGGCATCGACGCAACAATTCGCAGGGCGGCGGGCCACCCTTCAGTCTTGCGTTGCAAGAGTTGGACGTCGGGGAGTTCCAGAACGCCAGGCTTGGCGCGGTCTAGAAACGCCTGCGTCTCCTGCATGTCGAATCGCAGGGCTACGGAATCAATCTCGATCAGATGATTCTGGGCTCGCAGGGTCGCGAGTGGCAGGGGAGGTTCGGTGCGCGTTGTAAGCACCACATGACAGTGCGACGGCGCGTGCTTCAGAAAATACGCGACCGTCTGATGGACGCGAGAAGCGCTGAGCCAGTGATAGTCTTCGAGAAACAGGTATACATCATCTTCTATCTCTGCCAGATCGTTGATCAGGCTCGACAGGATCGTTGTCGGGTCGATCAGGTTGTTCTCGAGGATCAGCCCAATTGCGCCGGCGCCAACGTCCGGACAGGCATGGTGCAGGGCCTGAGATACGTAAAATAGAAACCGCGTGGCCTCGTCGTCGTCTGAATCGATGGTCAGCCACCCAACACAGTTGCCGCCTTGCTCGAGCGTCTCGGCGCAAGCGGCCGCCAGCGAGCTCTTTCCGAAGCCTGCCGGCGCCTTGATGACGGCAAGTCGCTTGGCCGGGAGTTCGGACAAGATCGCGACGAGCCGGGGACGTGCGACTAGCCCGCCGAATCGTGCCGGCAAAATCTTGGTCGCGAGGAATGGCAGCCGTCCCCTGGCAGGCAAGCTAGCCGTTCCAATAGCAAGATTGCTCGATTGCGGCTGGATCAAGGGCTCCCCTTTCTCGCCGTGAGTTCTTCCCCCATTCGGGGGGTACCCCCCGTGACGAAAGTGTACGATCTCTCTTAGCGAGAGGGAAGCGCCGGGCATCATGGGGCAAAGCTAACCGGGAGCCGAAGCAAGCTCATGTCTATCAGGAACGCACGCTTGGGTTTCGCACGGATAATTGAACACCCGGACAAGCAAACCAGGTCCAGGCCAAGAGCCATGGTTGACGATGATGCTCAAAGAAATCTGCAATTTGGCCCCTTTGAACTTTCTAGCAAGGAGAGGGTGCTGCGGCGCGACGGTGTGGTGTTGCCCCTTGGCAGCAGGGCCCTCGATATCCTGATCTACCTTGCCGGGCGTCCGGGTGAGGTGATCGCAAAGCAGGAACTGATCGATCACGTCTGGCCGGACGTGACCGTCGAGGAGGGGAGCATCCGGGTCCACGTCGCCGCGATCCGCAAGGCGCTTGGTGACGGTCAATTTGGCAACCGATACATCGCAAACATCAAGGGACGGGGCTACTCGTTCGTCGGCAACGTTGTCTCCCGCGCTGGTGGCATGGAAAGCGGGAACGCCAAGTTCCGGCAGCAAGGCAGGCTTCCCCTGCGACCGATCATGATGATTGGGCGCGAAATGGTCGTCAGCGAGGTCAGCGACAAGCTGCGAGAAGAGCGGTTCGTAACACTGCTCGGCCCCGGCGGCATTGGCAAGACGACCATTGCCATGGCTGTTGGCCGCGCCGTTGCCGAGGAGTTTGGCGGGAAAGTCCATTTTGTTGACCTGGAGAGCCTTACCGATCCGCGGCATGTTGCGGGGGCCGTCGCGACATCTCTGGGACTTGCACTCAAATCGAACGATCCCAGCCTGGAGCTGGTCGACCTCGTTCGTTCGCAGAAGCTTCTTATCATTCTCGATAGTTGTGAACACGTGATCGAGGCGGTCGCCCTGGTTGCCGAGCAACTGTACCAGGAAACGNAGCAGATCCATCTTCTGACCACGAGTCGCGAACTGCTGAAAGTAGAGGGTGAGCATTGTTGCCGGATTCTTCCCCTTGATGTTCCGCCAGACGGCTCGGAGCAGACGGCACATGCCGTGCTTCGATATCCGGCAGTGCAGTTGTTTGTACGGCGCGTGGCGGCGAGGGCAGGAGGCGTCGTTCTCACCGACGAGGAGGCGCCGTTTGTCGCGGAAATGTGCCGAAAGCTGGATGGCATACCCCTGGCAATTGAGCTCGCAGCGGGCCAGGTGGCCATACTTGGCATCAAGAACACGGTTGCGCGCCTGATGTCTCGGCTGGAATTGCTGAGACTAAGCCATCGGACGGCCGTCCCCAGACACCGGACGCTTAAGGCGACATTGGATTGGAGCTACGATCTGCTGTCTGAAGCAGAGAGGATTGTCTTTCGACGCATCGCTCCCTTCGTCGGTCATTTCACCCTTGAGGGCGCGCGGTATGTCGCAGGCGAACTCGGTGTAGGCGCCGGAGAAATTTTTGACGCGATCGCCGGCCTGGTCGAGAAGTCATTGATGGCAACCCGGATCGATGAAGCGCAGGCACACTATCGGTTGCTGGACACGACACGGGCATATGCGCTTGAAAAACTGGAGGAGCATGCCGAAGTCGACGTGGTTTTACGCCGGCACGCGGAATACGTCGCGGAATTTCTCGANTCGCAGAGGGAGATGATGCTGGCCTTGCCGAGAGCGAGGAGGACCGCAGCCTATTCCGACCAATTGAGCAACATCCGTGCGGCGCTCGAATGGAGCTTTGGTCCACACGGTGACAACGAAATTGCGACGCGACTGGCCGCCGCTTCAGCACAGGTGTTTCTGGAGCTATCACTACTCATCGAATGCCAGGCGTGGGCAGAGCGCGCGATCGCGCGCCTTGGCAATCCGTATCAAAACTCTCGCCGTGCAATGGAAATCTCTGCATCATTACCGTTGGCCTTGATGCATACTGAAGGTAACGATCAACGCGTCCGAACGGCTTTTGCGAGCGCGCTAGAGATTGCGATCGATCAGGGAGACCTCACCTACGAGCTGAGGATCTTAAGCGGACTCTTCATGTATTCGCATTGGACCATGGACATTCGGGGTGCGACCGACATCGCCGTCCGGAGTAAGAAATTGGCGTTGAAGACCGGGGATCCCCACGACATGGCGCTGGCAGAAGCAATGTTGGCCGCCTCCGATCACTTGCTGGGAAATCACCTCGCCGCACAGCTACATTGCGAATCGGGGCTCCGATACCTGGCGTCCGGGCCGCGCTTTCGAAGCGAGCAGTATCTTTTTCATTATACGAGCTTCCTGCTCGTCGGCATGGCACGTTCTCTCCTGTACAGAGGCTTGCTCGACCAATCGCTAGACTATGCAAAGCGCGCCAGGGAGGAAGGCAAAAGGGCAGGCCACCCCGCCACGTTTTGCCGATCCCTGGCCTTGGTCCTTCCTGTGTTTCTCACCATGGCGGACTTGAGGCAATCGGATCAGTACATCGGTGAACTGAGTGATCTCTCCGCCGCGCACTCCCTGATACCGTATCGCGCCATAGCGACGGGCCTGAAGGGTCAATGGTTGCTCCTTCAAAACAATCGCATCGAAGCAGTCCAATTGCTCAAGAGAGCGCTGGAGGAGCTTCACGCCCAGCGTCACGAGATGCTGAATATGGATTTTACCTGCGATCTGGCCGCGGCTCTTATGGACCTTGACGAACACGAGCAGGCGCTGACCCTAACGGTGAATGCAATNGAGCAACAGCAGCGCGCCGGCAAATTTCTGCATATGCCCGCCTTGTTCAGAATGAAAGGGCTCATCCTGGCGTCTCGATCGGTCGAGGACTATTTTGAAGCCGAAGGAAGCCTGCTGACGGCGATCGACTGGGCGAAACGGCAGTCCGCCGGCCTGTTTGAATTGATGGCTGCGACGGACCTTGCGGAGCTGTTACTGAAACAGGATCGCGTGCCGGAAGCCTACAAGCATCTCGGCGCGGCTCTTGATCGAACACCCGCCGGGATTGTAGCCCCCGCTCACGCGCGCGCCCGGCAAATCTTCAGCCAGCTGCAATCTGGCACCGAGTCCGTCAGTTAAAGCGTCACGTTCGAGCACCATGCGCTGTCTACGCAGGCGGATTCAAGTTCCCGCATTCCCGTACAAGCCCTACGCCCGCGGTTGGGTGCATGTTGTGGTAGGATTGGGTCACAGCAGGGTTTGAATGCAATGGGCAGGCTGGTCGCGGACATCATTGTTGAAACCTTGCAGAATGCAGGCGTCAAGCATTGTTACGGCGTGGTGGGCGACACGCTCAACTTCATCGCCCGCTCGCTCGAAAAGAGCGAAATCGAGTGGGTGTCGGTGAGACATGAAGAGGCGGGAGCGTTCGCTGCGCAGGCAGAGGCACAGGTAGCAGATCGCCTGACGGCAGTCGCCGGCAGTTGCGGCCCCGGCAGTCTGCATTTCATCAACGGGATATACGAGGCCAATCGCAATCGTGCGCCCGTTATCCTGATCGCAAGTCAAATCATTCGCGACGAATTGGGCTTCGATTTCATCCAGGAGGTCGACTTCAAGCAGGTCTACAGGGACTGCAGCGTCTTCTGCGACATGATCCATACGCCGGAGCAGGCGCGCCGGAAGACCGTGATCGCCTGCCAGACGGCCCTGGCGAAACGCGGTGTTGCCGTTCTGATCGTGCCGGCCGATATCTCCGCCTCAGTCGTGGATGATAATATCCCTTACGCGGTGCATGTCGCCAGGCCCGTCACGCGGCCGAACGACACTGATCTTGCCGAGATCGCAGAGATTCTCAACAAGAGCGAAAATGTCGTGCTGTACGGCGGGTCAGGCTGCCAGGGGGCGCATCAGGAGATTCTCGCGGTTGCCGACAAGCTGAAGGCGCCGATCGCGCATACGTCGCGGGCAAAGGACTTCCTCGAGTTTGACAACCCCTACAACATCGGAATGACCGGGATGCTCGGCAACGAGGCCGGCTACCACGCCTTGCTGGACTGTGACGCATTGTTGATGCTGGGCGCGGACTTTGCATGGCGGCAATTTTACCCCGACAAGGCAAAGATCGTGCAGGTCGATATTGACCCGACCCATCTGGGACGACGTCATCCGATCACGAAGGGCGTTGTCGGCGATGTGAAGGCGACGATGGCGTCGTTGTTACCGATGTTGGTTGAGCGCACCGACGCCTCGTTCCGAAGCGCATACGTCAAGCGCTACGCGAAGTATCGGGAGTCGGAACGGGCCAAAGTCGCCGTCGGCCACGATGGCAGCATTCCCGGAACCTACCTGACAAAGGTGATCAACCACCATGCGGCCAAAGACGCGCTGTTCACGGCCGACGACGGTACCGCGGCCGCCTGGGCCTATCGCCATATCGATGTGAACGGTCAGCGCCGCATTTTCGCCAGTCTGCTCCATGGAACAATGGCCAACGGCATGCCGTCAGCCATTGGACTCCAGAAGGCAGAGCCCACGCGACAAGTCGTGTGCATGGCGGGCGACGGTGGAATTTCGATGCTGTTCGGAGACCTTATGACGGTCGTCGCACAGGAGCTACCCATCAAGATTGCCGTCTATGACAACGGCAAGCTTGGCTTTGTGGAGATCGAGCAAAAGGCTGAGGGGATGCTCGATACCTTTACGAAGTTGAAGAACCCGAACTTTGCCGGGGTTGCGCGCGCGTTAGGTCTCTGGGGCCAGACGGTTTCGGACGCGGACCAACTCGAAGCTGCTGTGAAGGACTGGCTGGCGCAACCAGGGCCGGCACTTCTGCACGTGCACGTCAACCCGATGCAGCTGGTCATGCCGCCATTCACGCAGGTNGAGCCGGCGATCGGAATGGCGCTTTATTCGACTCGCGCCATCCTGCATGGCCGGGGAGGCGACGTCTGGGAAATGGTGAAGGAGAATTTTCTCTAAAGCTTCGGTGCAACAACGATGAAGATCCTCGCTACACTCCCGGCGAAAGGCCGAGATCTCCGACTTGATCTATTCCGAGGTGTGGCAAATTGGGGAATCTTCCTGGACCATATCCCCAACAATATCGTGAACTGGGTGACAACGCGGAACTACGGTTTTAGCGATGCGGCTGATCTCTTCATCTTCATTTCCGGCTACACTGTATCCTTTGTCTTTGCGCGGATGATGCTCGAACGTGGGTTTATCGTCGGCGCGTCGAGGCTTCTGAAGCGTGTCTGGCAGATCTACGTCGCCCACGTCTTCCTTTTCGTGCTCTACCTCGCCGAAATCGGATATGTCGCGCAGAGGTACGGTAACTCCGGTTTCACCGATGAATTTAACATCCGCGGCTTCCTGGCAAATCCGGCGCAGTTCCTGTTCGAGGGGCTGATACTTCGCTTCAAACCGGTGAACATGGATGTGCTGCCGCTTTACATCGTGCTGATGGGCGTTTTCCCGCCGATACTCTGGCTGATGCTGCGCAGACCCAATATGACCCTGGCCGCTTCGGGGGTGCTCTATTTGATGGCCAGGCACTTCGGCTGGAACGTTTCGGCCTATCCAACTGGCGTTTGGTATTTCAATCCATTCGCATGGCAATTTCTGTTCACGTTCGGGGCCTGGTTTGCGCTTGGTGGATCGGCACAGGCGATGCCATTCATTCGATCGCGTACTGCGTTGGTGCTTGGCATCGGCTATCTTCTGTTCGCCCTGATGATGACGATGGCGGCCCGGTTTGACGAACTGCGGTCACTGATCCCATCGGATATCTACGGCGCCTTCAATCCGAACGACAAGACCAACCTCGCGCCTTATCGCTTGCTGCACTTCGTTGTGTTCGCTTTCTTTGTCGTTCGTCTGCTGCCACGCGATTGGCCGGGGCTGGAATGGCGGATCTTTCGGCCCGCGATCAAGTGCGGGCAGCAGTCGCTCGAAGTCTTTTGCGCCGGCATATTCCTGTCCTTTGCTGCCCATGTCGTGTTGGTCGAGATTTCCGGCGCTGTCTGGATGCAGATCTTGGTCAGCATTGTCGGTGTCGTGATGATGACCGTGCTGGCGTACTACCGGTCGTGGTCGAAGAACGCTGACAAAGCCCCCGCGAAGATTAAGCCGATCGTNGCAGCGGCTNGTTGAGAGACACTTGGGCGGCAGCTTTGGACAGGACCTGATTCGGCTGACGGTCAAGATCGGTCGACCCGCACGAACACTCGCCCACCTCTGGCCAGCCTGCTACTTGGTGCTCGAAGCTATTTTGCTCTGATCTCGCTGGGTGACTTGTTTGTCCAGCGGCGAAATGCGCGGCGGAAATTTGTGGCATCGCTGAACCCGAGGGCCAGCGCGATATCCTCGTTTGCGAGCCTTGTCGTGCGCAGGTATTTCAGCGCGATTTGCATACGAAGCTCATCCAGCAAGCCACGAAAAGAAATGCCTTGCTCCCGGAGCTGACGCCGCAGCGAGCGATCGCTCACTTCAAGGAGCTTTGCTATGGCGGCGAGGGTCGGAGGGTTGGTGATATTCCGAAGCAGATGCGCACGAATCGTTCCGGCTATTCCGATTCGTGATTCCAGATCGTTGAGCAGGTCGTCACAGAGGGCCACAACTGCTGGGTACGTCGTCTTGTTGCCGAGACTTGCAACCTGGTCCAGCCATACCGATCGAAACATGATCTGGTTGGTCCGGCTTGCGAAGCTCAGGCGACATCCGATCTGGTCCGCTGCCAGCCCAAAGTCATGGGCTTCTGGATAGGCCAGGTTTATCCGATCCGGAATGAACGCAGCGCCCATGACGTCCCGCATCAGCGATATGTGAATGCCGATCTGCATCTCGGTAATGAAGCGATAGAGTTGCGGATCGGCTGCGGCGCGCGCATTGGGTTCAATGACCCAGCTCGCTAATCCGTCCTCCTCGGTGAATTCGATGGTTGCCAGCGGCGCTGCGAGGGCGTGATACAGTTCGGCAAAGGCCATCGCCTTGCGAAAGTCGGGGCAGCAAAGAATGGCGAACCCGTACATGCCGTAAGCGGAGATGTGGATCGACGTGCCGATGCGGTAGGGCAAATGCGGGTCGTTTGAGAGCCGAATTGCGTTCTTGCAGGCCGTCATCAATTCCGCGAGCGAAATCCTTGACTTCGGAGAGTGTACCTCGTCCACGGTCAGGTTGACGTTTCCAAGTATTTCACCGGCTGGACAACCTTGGTCGACGAGTACGTCGAATAGCGCGGCAAGTTTGGTCGATTCGTAAATACGCTCACTGAATCCAACGATCGGCTTCTCCTTTGCGTTGTTCGAAATGGAGCGCAAAGCGGAAGACCTGCCGGGCTGCTTGGAATAGCGCAACTGAACCTGCCTTTGGACACCCACACGGTTCGAAGCTTCTGTCACTTGTCGTCACGACAGGATAGCAGATTTTTTCCGATCGCCCGCGGGCTTGGGCAGCCGAGGTTGCTCCCGTTGGGCCGTAAAATGCAGCAGGTTTATTCAAGACCTCACCGCTGATAAGCGGCAGCTTGTCCGGCTCGGACCGCTCGTCGTCCGTTTCAGACCTTCACAAGCACCAGGCTGCGCGCGAGGGTCGGGCCGGTGCCGTGCGATACGGTCGTCAGGAAGCTGAACCGGAGACCAAGCGATCCGCTCGCTCAGAATGGCGGACGCCGAAACGGTCGGAGGAAGACAAGGGAGGCTGCCATGGTGGGAAGGCTGATTCAGACCACCAAATCGGCTTATCAATATCCGTTGATTTTCAAGCAACTGTGGCACACGCCGCGCGTGCAGGCACCGGATCAGGAGATCGTCTACCGGGATCTGAAGCGCTTCACCTATCTCCAGATCAAGGAGAGGATTGGTCGTCTGGCGTCGGCCCTGAGCAACGCGGGTGTCGTGCCCGGTGACACCGTGGGCGTCCTCGATTGGGACAGCCACCGCTTTCTCGAAGCGTTTTTCGCGATCCCGATGANGGGCGCTGTGTTGCAGACGGTGAATGTCCGTCTGTCACCCGAGCAGATTGCCTATACGATCGATCACGCCGGAGCTTCGACGCTTCTCGTCTACGATGAGTTCGTCGGATTGGTGGAGGGGCTGAAGGCCCAATTGCCGAAGGTCAAACGGCTGATCGTGATGTCGGACCGACCTGCGCCCGAGACTGGCAGTCTGTCCTTTGTCGGCGAATATGAGAGCCTGCTGGCAGCCGCTGCACCTGACTACGACTTTCCTGATTTCGACGAGAACACCCAAGCCACCACCTTCTACACGACCGGCACGACCGGACTGCCCAAGGGGGTCTATTACAGCCACCGGCAACTCGTGCTGCACTCGATCTGCGGGTTGGCACTGTTCGGTATGGCGGGCACACAGGGCCGCTTCTCGCGTGACGACGTCTACATGCCGATCACGCCAATGTTTCACGTCCATGCCTGGGGTTTCCCCTGGTCGGCGACACTGGCCGGAGTCAAGCAGGTCTATCCCGGACGCTACGACCCCGCGATGTTGGTCAAGCTGATCAAGAGCGAAGGCGTTACCTTCACCCATGGCGTGCCGACCATACTGCAGATGCTGCTCGACGCCGCCGCCAAGGCGAGCGTCGATTTGACGGGTCTCAAGATGGTAATTGGCGGTTCGGCCTTGCCGAAGGCGCTGGCTAAGCGGGCGCTGGCTGCGGGCATCGACATCTTCGCAGGCTATGGGATGTCGGAGACCGGACCGCTTGCCGCGGTGTCCCATGTCCGATCGAAGGACCTCACGGGCGATCCGGACGGAGAGGTTGAGTTCCGCGCCAGGGCCGGCATCGCCGGGCCACTGGTGGATCTGCGCATCGTCGACGCCGACATGAATAACGTGCCGCATGACGGCAAATCCGCCGGCGAGATCGTGGTGCGGGCGCCATGGCTCACCCAGGGTTATTTCAACAATCCCGAGGGCTCGGAACAACTCTGGGCCGGGGGTTACCTGCACACCAGCGATATCGCCGTGGTCGATGCCAACGGCTCAGTGCACATCACCGACCGTATCAAGGACGTGATCAAGACCGGCGGCGAGTGGGTCTCGTCGCTGCAGATCGAGGATCTGATCTCGCAATGTGCCGGGGTCGCGGAGGCGGCCGTCATCGGCGTCAAGGACGACAAATGGGGTGAGCGGCCGCTCGCGCTCGTGGTCAAGCAGGCGTCCGATGCGAATGACGTCAGCGAAGCGGCCATCAAGGACCATCTCAAAGTGTTTGCCGACAAGGGCGTCATCTCGAAATACGGAATTCCGGAGAAGATANTGTTCATCGACCGCATTCCAAAGACGAGCGTTGGCAAGATCAACAAGAAGGAGCTGCGCGAACGCTACNGCGACATGTAGCCGTTCGAACGCGACCGCGAAAAGACCAAGGAGGAAGAGATGGGCAACCTCACCCTTGCCGGATTGAACGAAAGAGTCGGACAGGAGCTCGGCATGTCCGATTGGGTCACGATCGACCAGCCGCGCATCGACACGTTTGCGTCGTGCACCGGCGATCATCAATGGATTCACGTCGACGTTGAAAGGACGAAGCGTGAAAGTCCATTCCGCGGTCCGATCGCGCATGGCTATCTGGCGCTGGCGATGGTGGCTCCGCTCGCGATGCAGATCGGCGTCATCCCGACCGATGCCGCTGCCGGGCTGAACTACGGAATCGACAAGGTTCGCTTTCTGGCTCCTGTCGCGGCCGGAGCGCGCGTGAGGTTGCGCGTCGTGCTCGCCGGGATCGAGCCGAGAGAAGGCGGGCAGGTGATCATGAAGACCCAGAACACGCTGGAAGTGGAGGGGTCGGAGAGGCCTGCTTTGGTGGCCGAGACGCTGGCGCTGTTGATCCCAGCAGCGGGAGCACACTGGCAATGAGCACGGAAAATCGCGAGCAAGTTCCCGAAGCGGAGGCGGTCTTCGAAGATGCATCCCGAAACACACTGGCACTCAATCCCCTTGTCGGCATCCGGGGGCAGGATCTCGTCGACAGCGCCGGCGTCCTGTTCAAGGCTATCGTCAACGAGCCAAAGGTCGCCGCCGAGCAATGGCTCTCTTTCCTCGGCGAACTCGGCTCTATCGTTGCCGGCAAGTCCGAGCGTGCACCGCAGGCGGGCGACAGACGATTTTCCGATGCCTCCTGGAAGGAGAGTTCACTGCATGGCGGGATGCTCAAGGCCTACCTTGCCTGGGGCGATGCAGTCAGCGGCTTCGTCGACAAGACGAGCCTGAGCGACATCGACAAGACGCGGGCGCATCTGGTCACGGAAATCCTGATAGACGCGGTCGCGCCCACCAATGCAATGCTGACCAACCCGGCGGCGGTACGCAAATTCGTGGATACCGGCGGTCGTAGCCTGTGGTCCGGGCTGAAAAACTACTTCGATGATCTCGACAAAAACGGCGGCATGCCGTCGATGGTGGATCAGAGCGCCTTCAAGGTCGGCGAAACTCTGGCGACCACGCTGGGTGCGGTGGTCTTCCGTAACGAATTGCTGGAGCTGATACAGTATTCGCCGACGACGCCGAATGTGAGAAAGCGGCCGCTGGTCATCACCCCACCGCAGATCAACAAATATTA
>JGI25616J43925_10000108_pt1 | contig 24553 bp, 24 predicted proteins | sample GraSoi2013_100cm_FD_43925 | JGI IMG/M metagenome (IMG submission 43925) | reverse complement strand
TGTGCCCCGATACTGGCTCGAGAGGCTGCGCGAGGCGGCGCGGGAAAAAATCCGCGACGCCCTGCCCGAGCGTCCGTATGCGGGCATATTGATCGCGCTCGCGATCGGCGACCAGAACGCGATCGACCCTGAGGAGTGGCAGCTCTTCGCCCGAACCGGCGTAAGCCACCTGATGTCCATCTCCGGTCTTCACGTCACCATGGTGGCGGGCCTGTTTGCGTGGTTCGTGTCCTGGGGCTGGCGGCGCAGCGAGTCCCTTGCGCTCGCCTTGCCCGCACAGAAAGCCGCGGCCCTCGCGGGCTTTCTCGCCGCGTTCGCTTATTGCCTTATTTCCGGATATGCCGTTCCCGCCCAGCGCACTCTGTACATGGTCGGCGTGGTCGCGGCCGCGCTCTGGCTCGGACGAGCAACGAGCGCGTCGCGGGTGCTCGCTGCGGCGCTCTTCCTCGTCCTCGTGCTCGATCCCTGGGCGGTCCTGTCGCCGGGGTTCTGGCTTTCGTTTGCCGCGGTCGCGGTGATTTTCTACGTGGGGTGCGCCCGCACCGCAAGAGCCCACTGGCTCGCGCAGTGGGGAAGGGTGCAATGGGCGGTCACCGTCGGCCTTGCTCCATTGCTGCTGGTGCTGTTCCAGCAGGTATCGCTCGTCTCCCCGGTCGCGAACGCGCTCGCGATCCCCCTGGTGAGTTTCGTCGTCACCCCGCTCGCGCTCGCCGGCGCGGTGCTCCCGTTCGATTGGCCCCTTGCGCTCGGGCACGCGATCCTGGAAATCATGATGGCTGCCCTCGACTGGCTCGCCGCGCTCCCGAGCGCGGTCTGGCATCAGCACGCTCCGGTGCCGTGGACCGTGCCGCTCGCGCTCGCCGGGATCGCCTGGCTGCTGCTTCCGCGCGGATTCCCGGCGCGGGCGCTCGGGGCGCTGCTGATGCTGCCACTCTTTGCCGTGAGCCCGCCGGGACCTCGTAGCGGAGAGCTCTGGATCACCGTCCTCGACGTGGGGCAGGGGCTCGCCGTGCTCGCACGCACGGAAAAGCACGCGCTGCTCTACGACGCCGGCCCGGCGTTCAACGCGTTTTCCGACAGCGGCAGCCGCGTGATTCTTCCGTATCTGCGCGGTGAAGGGATAGCCGCGCTCGATGCGCTGGTCGTGTCCCACGACGACCGCGATCATTCGGGCGGCGCCGCCTCGGTGCTCGAGGCGATGCCGGTCGGCCTCTTGTGGTCCTCTCTTTCCCCGGATCACGCCCTGCTCGACGCGCCCGCCTGGCGAGCACCCTGCGTCGCCGGGCGCAAATGGCTGTGGGACGGCGTCTCATTCGAATTCCTCCACCCGCGCGCGGAAGCCCCCGCGGGCGGTGCGGCGCGGTCGAACAACCAGAGCTGCGTTTTGCGCGTCGAGGCCGCCGGGGGCCGTGTGCTTCTCACGGGGGACATCGAGCGCATCGCGGAGCGCGAGCTTCTGATGCGCGCGCCCGCGCTTCTGCCCGCAGATGCACTGATCGTGCCTCACCACGGCAGCGCTACCTCGTCGACGCCGGAGTTCGTGAAGCAGGTGGCGCCGCGCCATGCGCTGTTCGCGGTCGGCTACCGCAACCGCTTCGGCCATCCGCGCGAGGACGTGCTCGCGCGCTATCGCGAGGCGGGGAGCGAGCTCCTTCGAACCGATAGCGGCGGGGCGATCCAACTGCGCTTTGCGCCGGGAACCTCGCACGTGGAGGCCGAGCGCGATCGCGCAAGGCGCTACTGGCACGAGTCCTGAGGCGCTATACAATCCTCCTTCGGCCTTTGAGCCAATCCGGGGACATCCATGAAACGCGTTGCCGCAGCGCTCACCGCAGTTCTCGCCCTGCTCTCCGCTCTGCCGGCGCGAGGTCAGCCGTACCCGAACAGGCCGATCCGCATCGTCGTCCCCTTCGCCCCGGGCGGCACCTCGGATATCCTCGCGCGCGCGATCGGACCGCACATCACCACGGCCTGGGGCCAGCCGGTCATCGTGGAAAACCGCACCGGCGCCAACGGCAACGTCGGCGCGGACTACGTCGCCAAGTCGGCGCCGGACGGCACCACCCTGCTGCTCTCGGACGTCGGTGCTCTGTCGATCAACCCGAGCGTGTATACCGACATGCCCTTCGACCCGGCGAAGGACTTCTCGCCCATCGTGATGGTGTCGTATTCGCCGCATGTGCTGGCGGTGCATCCTTCGGTGCCGGTCGCCAACGTGAAGGAGCTGATCGCCTACGCCAAGGCAAATCCGGGCAAGCTCAATTTCGCCAACTCGGGAACCGGCGGCGCGCCGCACCTCGCGGGCGTCGAATTCGCGGCGCGTACCGGCGTGCAGTGGGCCTATATCCCCTACAAGGGCGGCTCGGCGGCNGTCACGGACGTGATCGCCGGCAACGCCAACGTGCTGTTCAACGGCATGCTCGCCACCTATCCNTCGGTGAAAGGCGGCCGCCTGANGGGGCTCGCCGTGTCNAGCGCGCAGCGCGTGCCTTCCGCTCCCGAACTGCCCACGGTGGCCGAGACTCTTCCTGGCTTCGAAACCGGCTCCTATCAGGGCGTGCTCGCGACGGCCGGCACACCCCGCGCGATCGTGACCAAGCTCAACGCGGAGCTCGCGCGGATCCTGAATACCAGCGACATGAAAGAGTTCCTGGCGAAACAAGGCACCGAGGTGCGTACCGGCTCGCCGGAAGCTCTCGGCGCGTTCATCGTCAATGAAAAAGCGCGCTGGGCAAAAGTGGTCAAGGAAGCCGGCATCAAGGCGGACTGAAGTACTTGAATCTGAATGCGACAGTCACGGTAGTTGGTGACCCAGGCCTGCTCCGGGAGTACCGCGGTCACGTCAATCGCTTGCTCGAGGAAGAGGGTACCGATTTCTTCCGCGAGCTGCACTCGGCCGAGCGGCTGGAGTATGAGTTCAAGCTGCGCGGCGGCGTTCCCTTCCCGCCTTTCGTGTCGGCTTCGCAGTCGTTTCCGGACTTGACGGTCGAAGTCCGATGGAGCGACGCCTCGTCGGGCAGGAGCGGCCGCGCGATCATCAAGAACGGCGCGCTGTCCGAGCAGGCGGTGCAGTCGCACGCGCCGGCCGGCGCGGCCCTGCAGGACGTGCGAGCCGACGCCGACGGCGGGCTGCGGCTCGCCATTACCTGCGCGCGCTGGCGCGAGTTCTGGCACGGCTACGTCATCGCTGCGGACCAACACGCTTTCTTCCGCATCGCGGGACCGGCCGGGTGCGAGCTTTCCGCTTCCGACGGTATCGAGGCCGAATGGGCCGAGCGCTGGACGGTTTCATCCGGCGATGCGGCCTACACGGAGCTCGCGCCCCGCGAGCCGATCGCGAAAGCCGAGTTGCGCGAGCTCGACCGTCTTGCGCAGGAATTCTCGAGCGAATGGATATGGTTCGAAGAGAGCGATCCTGCGGAGACCGCGGTCGAGCGCGCGCGCTTCGAGGCTTACGGGTATCCGGTCCGCGCGGCGAACCTGCGCTCGGAAAAGCTGCGCACGGCGCTGCGGCCCGATGGCGGCGGTCTGGCATTCGGCTCGTTCGGGGAGGACACGCGCTGGATTCCGGATCTGCTGCTGCGCTCTTGGCTGCCGCCGACGAGATGAGCGAACCCTTCCGGCGCCGCAAGGTGCAGTGCGCGAGCGCAAGCGGCCTGCACCGCATGGCCTATCTCGAATGGGGCGAGCGCTCCAGCGGGAAGACCCTCGTGTGCGTTCACGGGCTCACCCGCTGCGCGCGCGATTTCGACCGCCTGGCCCCGGAAATGGTCCGCCACGGCTACCGCGTCATCTGCCCGGACGTCGCCGGACGCGGCGATTCCGACTGGCTGAAAAATCCGATGGAGTACGCGGTGGCGACCTACGCGTTCGACATGGTCACCTTGATCGCGCGCCTGGACGTGGAATCGGTGCACTGGGTGGGCACCTCGCTCGGCGGGCTGATCGGGATGACGCTCGCGGCGATGCCCGATTCTCCGATCCAGCGGCTGGTGCTGAACGACGTCGGGCCGGTGCTCACCGCGGTGTCGCTCGAGCGGCTCAGCTCCTACGTCGGCAAGTGGCCGCCGCTTCCGACGATCGAGGCCGCCGAGCTGTTCGTGCGCTCGACCAGTGCGTCATTCGGCCCGCACACCGACGCCGAATGGCGATTCCTCACCGAGCACGTCGTGCGAAAGAATCCGGACGGGTCGCTGCGCATGCACTACGATCCGGCGATCGCCGTGCCGTTCAACGCCGAGCTGTCGCCGAAAGACGTGGAGCTGTGGAGCTTCTACGATGCGATCCGCTGCCCGACGCTGGTCCTGCGCGGCGAGCAGTCGGATCTTTTGAGGCGCGACACCGCGGTGGAGATGGCATCGCGCGGACCCCGGGCGAAGGTCGTCGAGATACAAGGCGTCGGCCACGCGCCGACCTTGCTTCACGACGATCAGATCGCGATCGTGCGGGAGTTTCTGCTGGAATCGTAGCTGGTAACGTCCGAGCTAAGGCCGCGGCCCGTCAGGGACGTCGGCCTTCAGCGAGTGGTTAGGCGTATGACTACACCCTGCCAGGCCCCTGCTTACGGAACAGGAAGTTGTAAATGATGGATGGAACGCAAATGTGAGTAGTGCTGACCAGCGCCGCCACAAGGATGAGCGGAACGCCGAGCGCAAACCCAAGTGTGCTTGCACCCACATAAAAGGCCCAACCCGTGGCAATTAGCCACGCAGAGGCTAAGCCGCAGGCAAACTTGCGCTGCGGGCCGTTGTGCGGAAATGGACGTGTCCCGGTGAAATGCCGAACCCCATAGTTGTAGAGAAGGTCAAACGGATGGAATGGGAGGAATGCGCCGAAGAGGGCCGTGGCCGCGAGTAACCACAACACGACGGGCGACTGCATGGCAACGCCAAGGATCATGAAGAACGTACAAAGAACAGGGGACCACCTTAACCATGGCCCCACTTCTGCCAAGGTCGCGTCATCAAGGCCGCAAAATCCCTGTTCTTCGAGACGATGCCGAATTGTTGGATTCATGGACATGGCTTCCTCCTTGTTTCATACGCCTAACGTCCGCGCTCAGGCGCGTGCAGCCGTGCACGTCGCCTGCAGCGCGTTGTTAGGTGCGCTGTCACCTCTTCAAAGACGTCAGGACCATACATCTGCTCTTTACGCACCCCGGAATACTTACCGTTCCAATGTCCCGCACTGAGCGGGAGGAATGGTTATCACAGGAATGCGCGAACCGTTTCATGTCAGCTAGCAAAGGCTTCGCGCTTTCGACACGAACGGGAACCGTGCTTCCGAATGGGTCCTGATCCAACAGGGTGCATTCCGAGTCAACTGAGCAAACTGCGTTGTCATCTATAGCTTTAAGGATCCGCTGCAGTTGGCTCTCGCATGCTTTCGTGGCTGTTGCATCGAGTGCACGTATGTTCGCTTTGTGCGCGGTGAAAGAATCAACCCACCTACGTCCCGCTTCCGTGCCAGTCCCTTGCGCAAAGGCAATCGCTACCGCCAGGAGTCCAGCACACGCAATTGCTGCCCTCATCCGCCCCATCTCCGTGAGCACCTAACGTTTTGGTGTGCGGCGGGCGAGCACGATGCTCAATGATGCACGGACGCTGACCGCCCGTCCGCACCACCTAGAGTTAGATGGCTCTTGGCACGCGCTTGGCGGTAGAGAAAGACCGGGCCGCCAACAAAGACTGTGCCGAGGAAAAACAATACCGCGTATGGGACCGCCAATAGCAACGTGAGGCCTGGATATGCGGAATCGGAACCCCACCCAAGCTGAAGGATGACCTGCGTGAGAACAGGAACGGAGGTTGCCAATGCCGCCTGCGTCCAGAAACCGCCACGGAAGAGGAAAAACGCACTCGCTCCGCACAAGAAGAACAGGACGGCGACGACCGCTTCAGACGTCTGCCACGGGACATTCATTAATGACTCCCCAAAATGCTCAGCGAATAGCTGTAGCACGACGAAGCATGCGACTAGGACCGCTAGCACTACGGCATTGCGCTTAATCATTGGATGAGCCATCTAACTTAAAGTCGACCGCCGAAAAGCGGTGTCTGCATACCCCATTCTGCGCCGACGCTTGTCATCCTTCAACGGGATCAATCCGTTGTGGAGGCTTGGCCCACTAAATGCGCCGACAAAACCCCGATTCGTATGCCTTACGCAGAAAAGCCTCACTTGCCGCTTCAAGCCACGGTGAAGCCGAGACTCCTGGATCAGGTGCGCGGTGTGCTGCGCCGCAAGCACTACAGCATCCGTACCGAGCAGAGCTACGTCGATTGGATCCGGCGTTTTATTCTGTTCCACGGCAGGCGACACCCGTCGCAGATGGGCAAAGCCGAAGTATCCGCTTATCTTACCCACCTGGCCGTGCGGCGAGACGTGGCGGCGTCNACGCAGAACCAGGCGCTTTCGGCGATTTTGTTCTTGTATCGGGANGTCCTCGAGCAGGAGCTGGAGTGGATCGAAGGTTTCGAGCGGGCCAAGCGCCCGGCGCGGCTGCCGGTGGTGTTGACCCCGGCCGAGACGCGCGCCGTGCTCGCGCAGCTCGAAGGCGCGAAGTGGCTGATGGCAAGCTTGCTCTACGGTTCGGGCCTGCGCTTGACGGAATGCCTGAGGCTGCGGGTGAAGGATGTCGATTTCGGCTACGGGCAGATACTGGTTCGCGACGGCAAGGGTGCGAAGGACCGGGTCACCCTGTTGCCGCGGGCGCTGATCGAGCCGCTCAAAGCGCATCTTGAAAAAGTTTGCGCCTTGCACCGGCGCGACTTGGGAGCGGGGTACGGAGAGGTCTATCTTCCGTACGCCTTGGAACGCAAGTACCCGCGCGCCCCAGGGAATGGGGTTGGCAGTACGTTTTTCCTTCGCGCAAGCTCTCCGCGGATCCGCGCAGCGGCGCCATACGCCGACACCATCTCGATGAAGATGTGCTGCAACGGGCGATCAAAGAGGCGGCGCGCAACGCGGACGTACGCAAGCCGGTCAGCTGCCATGCGTTTCGCCATTCCTTTGCCACGCACCTGCTCGAAAACGGTTACGACATCCGCACGGTGCAGGAGCTATTGGGGCATTCGGACGTGTCGACGACGATGATCTACACCCACGTCATGAACAAGGGTGGTCGCGGGGTGCGAAGCCCGCTCGATGGCGCTGCTTCCGGCGAGCCCCGGATGGGACAAACGATGGGAGACGGCACGGTGTAGAACGCTGCGCGCAAAGCGCCGCTACGCGCCAGCCCGCCCGGCCGGGTCCTGCCGGTAGAAAAGCGCGAGCTGCCTGTACAGCTCGGGCCAGTCGCGCGCGAGCACGGCGGATTCGGTGAAGAAGGCTTCGCTCATGACGGCGAAGAATTCGGCCGGGTGTTCGGAGGCGTAGTCGTCGATGAAGGTCGGCCGGCCGGCGTCGACTTCGCCGCAGAACCGCTCGTAGGCTTCTTCGAGTGTCTTGCGCCATTTCGCCGCGTCCATTCGGGCGCCCGCGGCGGGAAAATCCGCGTCGCCTGCTCCGTCCATGTGGATCTTGTGCGCGAATTCGTGGATCACCACGTTGTAGCCGCGCTCGGTCAGCTTGACGTCTTCCCAGGAGAGGATCACCGGCCCGCCCGGCCAGGCTTCGCCNGCGAGCTCCTCGTCGAAGGTGTGCACGATTCCGTTCTCGTCCATTTCTTCCTTGCGCACGCGGAATTCGCCCGGATAGACGACGATGCCGACCCAGCCGTCGTAGNTGTCCAGGCCGAGATTGAGAATCGGAAGGCAGGCCTGAGCGGCGACCGACAGGCGCACATCGTCGGTGAGCTTGAAGCCGCGCGCGCCGTGCATTTCCTTCTCGGCGAGAAATAGGAGGACGAGCCGCTTGAGGCGTGCCGTTTCCTCTTTCGACAGGCCGCGAAGAAAGGACAGCCTCGATGCGACTCGTGCCCACAGCGCCTCGTCGATACGGGCGCTCTTCAGCACGCGCTTGCGGCGCCAATTCCGGAAGAAGCCCATCCTTCAGCGTCCGGAAGTCAGCACCACGCCGCCCAGCACCAGGACGAATCCGGCGANGTGGTACGGCCGGAACGGCTCGCCGAGCAGGGTCACCGCAAACAGCGTCCCGAACACCGGGATCACCGGATTGAAGAACCCCGCCACGTTGGGCCCCACCACGGCCACCGCGTGGTTCCAGCAGATGTACGCCACGATGGACGGAAAGACCGCGAGATAGCCGATCGCGGCGATGGTTCTCGGCGAAAGCGCCATNGCGCCGCCCGCCGAGATCTCCCACAGGTAGAAAGGCAGCGAGAAGACCGCCGCCGCGGCGACGATGGTGAACAGGAACGACAGCGGCCGAAGGGGAGGGCGCCATTTCAGCAGAACGGTATAGATCGCCCACAAGAGCGCCCCGCCGAGGAGCAGCAGGTCCCCGGGATTCAGGGAGGGCCGCGCGAGCGTTTGCAGCTCGCCCAAACTGATGATGCAGGCGACCCCCGCGAGCGACAGCGCCAGTCCCGCGAGCTGCCTGCCGCTGACGGTGAGCTTGAGCAGCCACCAGGACAGCGGCACGACGAACAGCGGCAGCGATGAATTCAGCAGGGTCGCGTTGACCGCGGTGGTGTAGCGCACGCCCCAGTAGCCGAGGAGGGTGAATCCCCCGGCCCCGATCACGCCGAAAGCGATCAGCGCGGGGAGATGGCGCCCGATGAGCGGAGCGTCCTCGCGCAGTTGCGCGGCGGCGAAGGGCAGCAGAAGCGCCGAGGCGATCGCCCAGCGCCAGAACGACAACGCAAACGGCGGGACCTCGGGAGTGATCGCGCGCGCCGCCACCCAGTTACCGCCCCAGGACGCGGCGGCGACCAACAGCAGCAGGGTGGACAGCGTCCGCTGCCGCGCGAGGGCGTCGGGCATCAGAGTTCCGGGAAAAAGACGGATTATCCGGGACGGCGCTGTCCGGCGCTACTGCGTGGGATAAACTTCGAGCATGGTTTCCACTATGCGCCCAGATCTCGCCGAAATCGTCGAGTCCGACGTCCTCAACGCCGGAATCTCCGAAGAGGACCGGCGTGCGCTCGCCCGGGCGCTCGAGTTTGCCGGGGACGTCTACGGCGAAAAACTGCTCGGCACCGGCGAGCCGGCTTACGAGCACGCCCTGGGGACGGCGCGCAACGTCGCCGGGCTCAGGCTCGACGCCGACACGCGGGCTGCCGGGCTGCTCTTCGCCGTGCCCGCTTATCTCCCCGGGGCCGAGGAAAAGCTGAAGGAATCGTTCGGCGCGGCGGTCGCTTCGCTGGTTGCGGGTATCAGCCGGCTCAACGCGCTGCGCGTGATCACGCGCAGCGCGGCGCAGGGCAAGGACCCGCAGTCGCAGGCCGAGGTGCTGCGCAAGATGCTGCTCGCGATGGTGGAGGACATCCGCGTGGTGCTGCTGCGCCTTGCGAGCCGCACGCAGACTATGCGCTGGCTCGTGAACTCCCCGGAAGCCGCGCGCCGCGAGCTCGCCCGCGAGACGCTCGACATCTACGCGCCGCTCGCCAATCGCCTCGGCGTGTGGCAGCTCAAGTGGGAGCTGGAAGACCTGTCGTTCCGCTACCTCGAGCCCGGCCTCTACAAGCGCATCGCCGGCCTGCTCGATGATCGCCGCAGCGAGCGCGAGCGCTTCGTCGAGCGTGCGGTCGCCGAGCTCGCCGACGAGCTTGCCCGCGCCGGAGTCGTGGCCGAGATCACCGGCCGACCGAAACACCTCTACAGCATCTACACGAAGATGCGCGCGAAGTCGCTCGACTTCTCGGAAATCCACGACGTGAGCGGGTTGCGCGTGCTGGTGGAGGAGCTGAAGGATTGCTACACGGTGCTCGGCGTCGTGCACAACCTGTGGGCGCCGATTCCGAGGGAATTCGATGACTACATCTCGAGGCCGAAAGCGAACCTCTACCGTTCGCTGCATACGGCGGTGATCGGACCGGAGGGAAAGGCCCTGGAAGTGCAGATCCGCACTCGCGAGATGCACCGCGACGCGGAGCTGGGCGTTGCCGCGCACTGGCGCTACAAGGAAGGGGCAAAGCGCGCAGCCGGCAAGGGCGACCCCTTCGACGACAAGATCGCCTGGCTGCGGCAGATGCTCGCGTGGCGCGACGAGATCGTCGACGCCTCGGACTGGGTCGAGCAGTCCAAGCACGCCGTGCTGGGCGACACCGTTTACGTGCTGACGCCTCAAGGGCGGGTCATCGATCTGCCGCAGGGGGCGACGCCGGTGGACTTCGCCTACGCGCTGCACTCCGACGTCGGCCACCGCTGCCGCGGCGCCAAGGTGAACGGGGCCATCGTCCCGCTCGACTACCGGTTGAAGAACGCCGAAGTGGTCGAGATCATTACCGCCAAAACCGGGGGCCCGAGCCGCGACTGGCTCAATCCGGCGCTCGGCACCATCAAGAGCTCGCGCGCACGCAACAAGGTGCGCCAGTGGTTCAATAGTCGCGGAATCGCGAGCGTCGTCGCCGCGGGGCGCGCCGCGGTCGAGCGCGAGCTGCAGCGCGAAGGCAAGCGCGCGGCGAGCCTCGAGGACCTGGCGAGGCGCCTCGGCTTCGAGGAGCCCGATAAGCTTTTCGCGGCGGTTGGGCGCGAGGAAGTCGGCCCCCGGCAGCTGCAGATGGCGCTGCGCGGCGAAGGGGAGCAGGCGGTGCCGCCCGCGGCGCAGCCGCACCGGGCGCGCGCCGCGCAGCCGCGCCGCGGTATTCTGGTGGTCGGCGTGGACCGGCTGCTCACGCAGCTCGCGCGCTGCTGCAAGCCCGCGCCGCCCGACCGGATTTCGGGCTTCGTCACCAAGGGACGCGGTGTCTCGGTGCACCGGCGCGACTGCTCGAGCCTCGCGCGCCTGGCTGAGCGCTTTCCCGAGCGCATCATCGGCGCGGAATGGGGCAAGCAGGGGGCTCAGGCGTACCCCGTCGACATCGTGGTTCGCGGGAACGACCGGCAAGGGCTGCTGCGCGACGTGACCGAAACGCTGGTGCGGGAGAAGACCAACGTGATCGCGGCGAAGACGCAGACCCGCAACGACGTCGCCTCCATGTACTTCACCGTCGAGGTCGAAGACATCGACCAATTGCAGCGCGCACTGTCCGCGATCGAGAGCGTGCGCGGCGTTCTCGCCGCGGCGCGGCGCTGAGCCAGCCCGGCCCGGAAATTGCTGCTCTTCCCTCCCGTACTCAAAGGGAGGGAACGTGAAGATCTTGCCCGAAGAGGAGTTCAGGGATCTGGCCGCGAAGAACGGCTGGTCCGATGCTTTTGCGGAGGGGTACCTCGACGGCACTGCGGCACGCAAATACGGCACGCAGACTCCCAACTATCCCGTAGGCGACCTGGACGAGTATCGTCAGGGATTTCTGGCCGGCTACTCCTTAACGAGGATGAAACGATGCTGAGGCACGATCCGACTGGCACGGCGCTTGCAGAGCTAGGGAGGAGTGTTACTCAGGGGGCAGTCATGGGAACAGTAGCAGAGTTCAAGGCCATCGAAAACGAAGGTCCTTCAGACCCCTATGCCAGCGGAGTCGCCGACGGGCTGTCTGCCCGGGCTGAGGGCAGCGCGCTGACCCTCTATCTTCAGGTTGGAATCGACGACTACGCCAGGGGTTTCCGCGCGGGGTTTTTCGGTCAGTTGGACCTCAGGACCGCGGACCAGCGATAGCCCTGCAACAGGGTGGAGCGCACCGGGAGATTCAAGGCAGGGTGTGCGAGATCCGACAGCTTTTGACGCTCGGTCAACACGGACGCGTCCTCGAACAGCTCTTTCCTCCGGCGATCGGCCGGCACAGCCGGAGTCTCGGATTCCTTTGACACCCCGCGGGGCCCAAGAGACTTCGGCCGCGCGCCGCTTCGAGTAGAATCGGACAGAGTTCCACCGAGGGCCTTGCCGCGGACAGCCGCGTGAGGCATCGGCAATCCAAGAGTGTCCGTTCCGCTGCCAATCGGTAAGATAATCCGGTAGATGCGCATTCTGCTCAGCAACGACGACGGGTACTTCGCGCCCGGCATCGCGATCCTTGCAGAAACGCTCTCCGGCCTTGCGAGCGTAACCGTGGTCGCACCCGAGCGCGACCGCAGCGGCGCCTCCAACTCCCTCACCCTGGATCGGCCGCTTTCGGTGCGCACATCCGGGAACGGCTTTCGGTTCGTAAACGGCACGCCCACCGACTGCGTTCATCTCGCAGTGACCGGATTGCTCGATGAGATGCCCGACATGATCATCTCAGGGATCAATCTGGGCGCAAACATGGGTGACGACACGATCTACTCGGGCACCGTCGCGGCGGCAACAGAAGGCTATCTGCTTGGGATCCCGTCGCTCGCGATCTCGCTCGCGAGCAAGGCCGGGAGGCACTACGACACGGCGGCGCGCGTCACGCGCGAGCTGGTCGAGCGCTTCCAGAAACAGCCTCCGCGCGATCCTGTGCTGCTCAACGTGAACGTCCCCGACATCGCCTACGAGACGCTGAAGGGTTTCGAAGTGACGCGGCTGGGCAAACGCCACAAGGCGGAGCCCACGATCAAGACCAAGACCCCCCGCAACGAGACGGTGTACTGGGTGGGCGCGGCCGGCAGCGCGCAGGATGCCGGGCCGGGGACCGATTTTCACGCCGTCGCGTCGGACTGCGTGTCGCTCACGCCGCTGCAGATGGATCTCACGCACCAGCAGCAGATTCCTCTGATCAAGACCTGGCTGGCGAAGTGATGCTTTCGAAAACCCGCGGTATAGGGATGACCTCGCAGCGCACGCGCGACCGCATGGTCGTGCGCCTGCGTGAGAAAGGCATACGCGATGAGGCGGTACTTGCCGCGATCGCAGCCATTCCGCGCCATATTTTCGTCGAGGAAGCGCTCTCCAGCCGCGCCTACGAGGACACCGCCCTGCCGATCGGCTTCGAGCAGACCATCTCGCAACCCTTCGTGGTGGCGCGCATGCTCGAGGCCATGCGCGGAGACAAGCCGCTCTCGAAGGTGCTCGAAATCGGCACCGGCTGCGGCTATCAGGCGGCCTTGCTCGCGCGGCTTGCAAAGCAAGTTTATTCGGTCGAGCGCATCGCGGGATTGCTCGAAAAGGCGCGCGGAAACCTGCGCTCCTTGCGCCTGTCGAACCTGAGGCTGGTGCACGCCGACGGCACCGGAGGATTGCCCGAAGCGGCGCCCTTCGACGGCATCATCGTCGCGGCGGCGACGCCCGGGATTCCCGGCGCGCTTTTGCAGCAGCTTGCGCCGGGTGGCAGAATGATCGTGCCCGTGGGAAGCGGCAATCAGGTGCTGTGCCTCGTCGAGAGGACCTCGACCGGATTGACGGAAAAATGGCTCGACGCCGTGCGTTTTGTACCATTGAGAGGAGGCAAGCAGTGAAACGGCCCGGGATTTTTTTCGCTGTACTCGCGTGCGCGTCTTTGGCCGGATGCGCGGGCCCGTATCGGGCGCCGGTCGTCGAGCGGTCCGTCGCGCGCCCCTCCGCGGCGAAGCCGGCTGCGCCGGCTGCGGAGCAGCGGCCCGAAAGCTACACCGTCAAGCGCGGCGATACCCTTTACAGCATTGCGCTCGACAATGGCCTCGACTATCGGGATGTCGCGGCTTGGAACAACATTACCGATCCGGCCGCCATCAAGGCCGGGATGGTACTGCGCATGCGGCCGCCTGGGCCTGCGGTGACGGGACAGCCCCAGGCCGGGACGCAGGTCCAGCCGGAGGCGGGAGTGCAGGTACAGCCCGCGATGGGGCCGGGCGCTGTGGAGGCGCGCTCGATCGGCGCGGATCCGCGGGCAGCCGTGCAGCCGCCGCAGATCGCGGGCGGTCTCCTTAAGACCGGCCCCAAAGCGATGAAACTGCCCTATTCCGAGGAAAACCTCGCCATGCTCTTGCGACAGTCTCCGCCGCCGCCGGCGCCCGAACCGCCGTCGCCGCAACCGAGCGCCGAGGACGGGCAGGACACGGTGGCGTGGATGTGGCCGGCAACGGGCCGCGTTCTCGCAGGATTCTCCGAAGCAACCAACAAGGGCGTGGACATCCTCGGCAAGATCGGCGATCCGGTCTTCGCCTCGGCGTCGGGACGCGTCGTCTACAGCGGTGTGGGGCTGCGCGGCTACGGCAAACTCGTCATCATCAAGCACAATCAGACCTATCTGTCCGCCTATGCTCACAACAGCAACCTGCTGGTGAAGGAAGGACAGAACGTGGCGAGGGGCCAGAAGATCGCCGAAATCGGCAGTACCGACTCCTCCCAGGCGAAGCTTCATTTCGAGATCCGGCGTCTGGGCAAACCGATCGACCCGCTCAGACTCCTGCCGGACCGGCCGTCGTGAATTCGCGCGCGCCGGGGCAGGAACTCCAGGCGGATTGGGCCGCGGGCGACGGTGCGGCAGAAACCCCTTCGCGCGTTGAGCCGAATGAAGATGCGTCGGAAGCCGGCGCTCTCAGCGACGCGACGCAGCTCTATCTGCATCAGATCGGTCTCAATCGCTTGTTCACGCCGGAGGAGGAGCTGCATTTTGCCCGGCGTGCGGTCGCCGGGGATTTCTCCGCCCGGCAGAAAATGATCGAGCACAACCTGCGTTTGGTGGTCAACGTCGCCAAGGCCTATCTCAACCGGGGCATGCCGCTCCTCGATCTCGTCGAGGAAGGCAACCTCGGGCTGATGCACGCCCTGGACAAGTTCGATCCCGAGCGTGGTTTCAGGTTTTCCACCTATGCCACCTGGTGGATCCGGCAGAACATCGAGCGCGCCATCATGAACCAGTCGCGCACCATCCGGCTGCCGGTGCACGTGATCAAGGAGTTGAACACCGTGCTTCGCGCCAAGCGCCATCTGGAGGCGCACGCCGAGCGCGAGCCGACCGCGGAGGACATCGCGCACCTCGTCGGCAAGGACACCGATGAAGTGCGCCGGTTGCTGTCGCGCAGCGAGCACACCGCTTCGCTCGATGCGCCGCTCGATGTCGATCCGCTGCTCTCGATCGGCGAGTCGATCGCCGACGAGAGCAGCACGAGCCCGGAGCTGCAGCTGCATGCGGCCGAAATCGAGTCGCTGGTTCGAGAATGGATCCTGCAGTTGAACGACAAGCAACGCGCCGTGATCGAGCGGCGTTTCGGCTTGAACGGAAGGGAATTACTCACGCTCCAGCAGCTCGCCTCGCAGCTCATGCTCACGCGCGAGCGCATACGTCAGATTCAGCTCGAGGCTCTTGCCCAGCTGCGGCGCATCCTGCGCCAGCACGGCTTATCGAAGGACGTGCTTCTCTAGAAGGCGGGCCCGGGGAAATCCNCGCGCCCGGGGTCAGCGGACGTCGTCCGTGATGGTGTTGGGAGGATTGCGCTTCAACGCGGCGCCATCGCCTGCTTCGTTGATGGCCTGCGCGAAATCGATGTTCTTCGTGAGCTCCTCCAGGTACAAGTTCTGCCCGCCGAAGTGATCCCGCGCGTATTTGTGGGCTCCGCCGAGGTCCGCGTCGAGGCGCCGGCTCGCGCCCTGATAGAAACGCGGAGTCTTCCTCACCAGGTCCTCTCCCGATTCGTACAGGACTTCCTCGCCCCCGTCCGGAAGCCGCTTGCGGGCGATGCCGCCGGCCACAAATTCCGGATAGAGCCGGTCGCGACATTTTTCCAGGTAGCAGCGGTCGGACATCTGCGCGATGATGTCCGCGGAGCCGAGGAGGCTGCCGAGCAGCTTGTAGCCAAGAGACGGCACCTTGATTTCGGAGACCGGGATCTCGTAACCGGTGAAATGGATCAACGAGGCGGCGACCTCGGCCACCTCGCCCATTCCGATCCTGGGCAGGTATTCCCTCAAGAAGCGCGCACCGCGGGAGACGTGGGTCAGCGTCAGCTCGCCTCCGTTCTTGTGCTGCCTGTCGTCGAGCGTTCGTATATAACCGCAGTCGTGGAACAGGGCCGTGATCACGCCCAGCCGGAACATCGCCGCGTCGAGCGGCTCCAGGCCTATTCGGGCGCGCTCGTAACCGTCGATCAATCGCGCCATGGCGAGCGTGACCTCGAGCACGTGCTGGACGTCGTGATAGGCGGTATCGCAGGCGTGGTACCCCGGGCGGTCGCCGCGATACATCGTGGTGAGGTCCCGGAAAGCCCGGTCGATCTGCGCAGTCGCCGTCCTGGGATAGAGCTCGAGGAAAATCCGGTTTACTTCCGAATTGACGAGCGCCGAGTCGGTGGTGTTCACCCGGCAAGAAACATCGTACTCGTTGCCGCGACGGTTCACTCGGTGCGCCCTCGACTGGCTTACCCGCGAGGGCAAGCGAAGATCATTCTACCGCCGATTTTCCGGGGGAGGGGTCGGAAAAACGTGAATTCTTGGCACGCGCATCCGCGTTCAGGACCCCTCAGGTCTTGAGCGTGAAGGGATTGAAATCGGTGTCCCTGTCGTAGTAGTCCTCGTGCTCGGCGCGCTTCAGCCAGCCCACCACGGCGTAGGTGAGCGGCGTGAAGGCGACTTCCACCCCGACCTTCGAAACGAACTGGACCAGCATGATCTGCGGCAGCCTGTCATCGGGAATCAGCCCGCTTCCCCAGAACGCGAGCGGATAAAAGATCAGAGAATCGACGCCCTCGCCGAAGATCGTCGAGCCGATAGTGCGCGTCCACAACCATCGGCCCTGCGTCAGGATCTTCATCTTCGCCAGCACGAACGAGTTGACGAACTCCCCGCACACGAACGCGATCAGGGAGGCGGCCGCAATGCGCCAGGTGGAGCCGAAGGCGATCTCGTAGGCGCTCTGGTTCTTCCAGAAGGGCGCCGACGGCAGCATGACGACGATCCAGGCCATGAAAGCGGCGAATGCGAGGCCCGCGAAGCCCGCCCAGATGACTCGCCGCGACCGGGCGTAGCCATAGACCTCGGTAAGAACGTCGCCGAAGACGTAGGAAATCGGAAAAAAAAGCACGCCCGCGCCGAACGACACGATTCCGATCAACGGAAGCTGGACTTGAGCGATCTTGGCCGGGCCGATCAAGTTCGAGCAGATCAGCACCGTGACGAACGCCGCCATGACGAATTCGTAATAGCGGTAGGAGCGCGGGTTCATTNATTTTATTTGGCGGGATTCGGCGGCGGCGGAGCGGGCGGTCCGGGCTTTGCCCGGGCAAGCTCCGCGGCGAGATCCAGCACCGCCGCGGCATAGAGGTTGGAGCGGTTGTAACGCGTCAGAACGAAGAAATTCTGCAGCGTCACGCGGAACTCGGACGGCTGGCCCGGCGTTTCCAGCTCGATCAGCGCGCAGCGGGTCTCGGGAGGCAGGGGAGCGGCGAGCTTCACGCCGAGCCCGGGCAGCTCGGCGGCGCGGCTGGCCGGCGTGACTCCCGCTTCGACGAGCTTGCGCCAGAGCTCACCGCTCACTTCGGCGGAGAAAGCCACCGGCTCGCCGCGGGCCCAGCCGTGCGCCTTCAGGAAATTGCCGATGCTGCCGATGGCGTCTGCGGGGCTGCTGGCGAGATCGCTCGTTCCGTCACCGTCGTAGTCCACCGCGAAACGCCGGTACGAGCCAGGCATGAACTGCGGGATGCCGATCGCCCCCGCGTACGATCCCTTGACGCGCAGGGGATCGATTCCCGCTTCGCGGCTGAGCATCAGGTAGTTCTCCAGCTCGCCGCGGAAGAACTGCGCGCGCTTCGGGTAATCGAACGCGAGCGTGGCGAGCGCATCGATCACCCGGTAGGTCCCGATGTTGCGGCCATAAGTGGTCTCGACGCCGATGATGCCCACGATGATTTCCTCGGGCACGCCGAACTCGCCCGCGGCGCGCGCGAGGGGCTCGGCGTTGCGGTTCCAGAATTGCACGCCCGCCTCTACGCGCTGGGCGTTGATGAATATCGCACGGTATGCCTGCCAGGAGGCGAGCGCGGTTTCGGCGGGCTGCTCCATCGCCTTGATGATCGCGGGCTGAAACTGCGCCTTGCCGAAGACGCGGCTGAGCTCCTTGCGGGCAAAGCCGTGCTTCTTCACCATTTCGGCGATGAACTGCTTCACTTCCTTGCGGTGCTGGTAAGGCGGAGGATCGGCGGCGGCCGCCGGTCCGATCTGCAGCGCGAGCGCCGCGGCGACGAAGAAGCGGGTGCGGATTTTCAAGGACTGAATTCCCGAACCAGGCGCTTCAGGCGGGCGATCGAGCGGGCGTCCGGGCCCGGGCCGTAGCGCTGATCGACGTAGAGCGCGGCGATGGCGCGCGCGGCATCCTCGCGTGCCGGAAGCGTTCGGGCAACGCGGCTCGCGTAGTCGAGCGGGCCCTCGGCACGCGCGCGCGCAAGGCCCTCGCGGGCGAGCTTGTCGCAGAAGCGCAACCACGCGCGCTGTACCGCGTCCCCGCGCCGTATTCCGCGAAGCAGCCACAGCGCGGTCAGCAACAGTACCCCGGCCACGCTCCAGAACAGCATCAAGGTCATCGTTTCCCAGTTGGGCTGGCGCACGCCCAGCCACGCAAGCATCTCGCGCTGGCGATCAGGGTTGTAGCCGAGCACCCATTGGTTCCACTGGTTCGTGAGAGCCTCCCAGTTGTTGCGCAGGCCCCTCAGCCAGTTGAGGTTGGTGCGCATGAGGAGCGACTGTCCTGCCGGCGCGGCGGCCGTGATGCCGAGCTCGACCCGGACCGGGACCGCGGCGGCGGTGGGATCGACTCGGGTCCAGCCTCCCCCGGCGAGCCATACTTCGGCCCAGGCGTGGGCGTCGGCCTGGCGCACGACCATGTAGCCGTCCACCGGATTGGTGTCGCCGCCCTGGTAACCGGTTATCACGCGGGCAGGCACGCCGGCGGCGCGCATCAGAAACACGAAGCTCGAGGCGAAGTGTTCGCAAAATCCCTGCTTCGTGTCGAACAGGAACTCGTCCACCGAGTTCTCCCCGAGCAGCGGCGGCTGCAACGTGTACTCGAAGCGGCTGCCGCGGAAGAACTCGATGGCGCGGCGCACGATCGCGACATTGTCGGGGAGCGACTCGCGCCACTCGCCCGCCAGCGCCCGCGCACGGGGATTGACGCCGCGCGGGAGCCCGAGCGCCTGCGCGAGGTCTCCCGGATTGGCTCCGCTTGGCGCCTGGAACTGGGGAAAGGAGCGCATCTCGTAGCGCATCCGGCTGCGAATCGGCGTCGGGGAGATCACGAGGTACTCGGAGGTGAGGCGCGCGGTCGGCGGGATGCGGGTCGGCATTTCCAGCGCGAACATCCAGTTGCGGTTGTGCGGTTCCAGAGTCACTTCGTAATCGACCGGCGAGCCGGCGGCCTCGACGTTCATGTTCCGGCGCAGCTGCGGCAGGCCCACGCGCCAGGTGCGGCCGTCGAAGTCCGACAGCACGGGGCCGCGCCAGTAGAGCCGGGTTCGCGGGGGCAGCTCGGTTTCGAATTTCACCCTGAAGGCGATCGCGTCCGACAGGGACAGGCTGCTGATCGAACCGGGCGACATGGTCTCCGACAGGCCGTTCACGCCGCTGTAGGCGTCCTGCGGCATTCCCCACAGGGGTCCCTGCACCCGGGGAAACAGAAAGAAAAGGAGCAGCATCACCGGGCCCGCCTGGGCGAGCATGCGGCCGGCGGTTTTCAGGTCTTCGAGTACGAGCCGCTGCGGCGCGCTGAAGCCGACGAGCGCGGTCGTGGTGACGAGCACGGTAAGCAGCATCAGCCCCGCGATCGGGATGGACTGGGAGTAAAAAAAGTTGGCCAGGGCGACGAAGTAGACGAGAAAAGCCACGACGAAGACGTCGCGCCGGGCGCGCGTCTCCAGCAGCTTGAGAAACAGCAGCAGCACGAGCATCGTCACCCCCGGGTCCCGGCCCATGATCGTGCGGTAGGAAAGGAAGACGCCGATCGCGCCGGCGAGAGTCAGCAGGATCAGCAGCCAGCGCGCGGGCAGGGCGCCGCCGCGAATCGACGCAATAGCGCGCCAGATGAGGAGCGCCGCCGCGGTGGCGTCGACCCAGTAAGGCAGCCACAAGGTGTGCGAGGCCACCGTGAGAGCAGCGCCGGCGATAAGCAGCGCGAGCGGCGGCAACGGCAGCGGTTCGGTGTTTCTCGGATCAGCCATGGTAGAGCGCCAACTCCTTCAGACAGCGATCCCGGTGCGGGAATCCTTCACCGAGCGGCACCTTGATACCCGGGAGCGCGAGGCCGTAGCTCAGGCCGCGCTCCTCGGCAAGCACGACCCAGCGGGCAAGCCGCGACAGCCGCGCCTCCGTGAGCATGCCGGCGGGGAGGCTGTCCCAGTCGAACCAGAGCTCGGAGGCGGTGCGCCCCGCGAAGAGCTTGGTGAGCAGGAGCTCGCTCCGGGCGGAGGACTTCCAAGCGACGTGGTGCGGAGAATCGCTTGCCTGGTAAGGCCGCAGGCCCGCGAAATCGTCCGTGCCTGCGCCCGAGGAGACCGCGTCGCCGGCGTCCGCGTCGGAATGCGCCGGGGGCAGCGGGGCCGAATCGGGTCGCGGGTACACGAGCGCGCGCATGTCCGGCTGCACATAGCTCCAGGCGCGCATCACCCCCAGAGGAAACCGCGTATCGACGGTCACCCGTTCGAGCTGCAGCCAGCCCCTCTTCTCGGTTTTCACCGGCAGTGTAACGGAGCGATGCTGGTGCGCGGGCGCGTTGCAACTCACCTTGGTCCCGCGGCAGGTGAGATCGAGCGAATGGCGATCGAAGTCGCTCTTGTTCTCGAAAACGACCTCGAACTGCGCTGTGTCCCCCGCGAACACGGGCGCCGCGCGGCCGGCGCTCACGTAAAGGTGCGCGAGATTCCTGAAGGTGTGCAGGATCGAAACGATGCCCAGGCCCGCGAGCAGGAACGTGAGCACGTAGCCGAGGGACAGGTTGTAGTTGATCGAGCCGATCAGCATCAGGATCACGGCGAGCCCGAAGGTCAAGCCGTGACGCGTGGGCAGGATGTAGACGCGGCGCTGGCTGAGGAACACCACGCCCGGCTCGGGCGCGTGCTTCCCGAACACCCACTGGAGGAAATTGTAGGCCTGCGAATATTGCAGAACCCGGTCGAGCTTCACGGGATCGGCACCGCCGAGATCAGGCCGCTCGCCTTGTCGAGGCTCGAGGCGCGAACCCCGTCGTGCACCGGCCGCAGGCGGTGGCCGGCCACGCCGGGGAGCACGGCCTGCACGTCCTCCGGGACGACCTTGTCGCGGCCTTCGATCAGCGCCCAGGCGCGCGATGCGTGCAGGAGCGCGAGCGCCGCGCGCGGAGAGAGGCCCGTCGCGTACTCGGGCGAGCGCCGCGAATGCTCGACGAGCAGCTGGATGTAATCGAGAAGCGGCGCCGCGGCGTGCACGGTCTTCGCCATCGCCTGCAGATCCATGAGATCGCCCGGCGCGAGGCAGGCGTCGAGCCCGGCGATCATGTCGCGGCGGTCCGCGCCTTGGAGCAGGGTGCGCTCGGCGTCGTGGTCGGGATATCCGAGCTCGATCCGCATCAGGAACCGGTCGAGCTGGGATTCGGGCAGCGGGAAGGTGCCCACGAGGTGCGAAGGGTTCTGCGTCGCGACCACGAAGAACGGCTCGGGGAGCCTGCGCGTCTCGCCTTCGGTAGTGACCTGATGTTCCTCCATCGCCTCCAGCAGCGCCGACTGAGTCCTGGGCGTGGCGCGGTTCACCTCGTCGGCGAGGATCAGCTGCGAGAAAATGGGACCCGCGTGGAACTTGAAGGTGGAACTTTCGCGCTCGTATACCGATACGCCGATGATGTCGGCGGGGAGCATGTCGCTGGTGAACTGGATGCGGTGAAAATTCAGGCCCAGGAGCTTCGCCAGCACCTGCGCGAGCGTGGTCTTGCCGACCCCGGGCAGATCTTCGATCAGAAGGTGCCCGCTCGCGAGGAGGCACGCGAGCGCGAGGCGGATCTGGCGTTCCTTGCCGAGAATGATTTTTCCCGCTTGCTGAACGACGCCCTGAATGAGCGGAGAGGACATCCGATGTGGCGGTGCCGGAAAACCGTCTGTTAAAATCGTGAGTCTACTGGAAAGCCGATATGATTGGACGCGGGGAATAAAATTCATGGCGACGGCGTTCATCACCCATGCCGACTGCGCGAAACACGACATGGGCCGCCACCACCCGGAGAGCCCGGCGAGGCTCGCCGCGATCGAGGACCACCTTATCTCCTCGGGTGTCGCGGGTCTCGTCGAGCGCCACGACGCGCCAGCGGCGAAGACAAGCGAGCTCGCCCGGGTGCATCCCCTCGAATACATCGAAGCGATCCACGAGGCCTCGCCGCGGAACGGGATCGTGCACCTCGATCCCGACACCGCGATGTCTCCGCACACCTGGGATGCGGCGCTTCACGCGGCGGGAGCCGCGGTGCTCGCCGCCGACCTCGTGATCGGCGGGCGCGCCGACAGCGCTTTTTGCGCGGTGCGCCCGCCCGGCCACCACGCGACGCGTACCCGTGCGATGGGCTTTTGCCTGTTCAACAATGTCGCGGTCGGGGCGATGCACGCGCTGGAGCGGCACGGCCTCTCGCGCGTGGCGATCATCGACTTCGACGTCCACCACGGCAACGGCACCGAGGACATCTTCAGCGACGACGAGCGGGTCGTGATGGCGAGCATCTTTCAGCATCCGTTTTACCCGTACAGCGGCACCGAAAACGTGGCGCCGAACATGGCCAACGTGCCGCTGCCCGCCGGTTCGGACGGACGCGCCCTGCGCGCGGCGGTGGAGAAAGTCTGGATGCCGGCGCTCGACGAGCTCGAGCCGCAGATGATCTTCATCTCGGCGGGATTCGACGCCCACGTCGAGGACGAGATGGCCGGCCTGCGTTTCACCGAAGCCGACTACGCCTGGGTCACGCAGCGCATCAAGGAAGTCGCGGACAAATATGCCGGAGGAAAGATCGTATCGGTTCTCGAGGGAGGCTACGCGCTCTCAGCGCTCGGACGAAGCGTGGTGACGCACCTGAAGGTGTTGGGCTCTTCCTAGAATTTTCCTATGAGGGTGTGGCACTCCCTGCCTGTTGCGGTCATGCTGCTCTATATCCTGACCAGCGACGGTCGGGTGCTGCGGGTCGTGAGGCAATGAGCGTTTCCTATTCCGGATCTTGCCGCTTCAGGCTGCCGACGACGTTCCGCCAGGCATCCTTCGCCGCCGTCTTCTTCGAATCCTCCGGAGCGGGCCCGCTCGCGGAACCGGCCCGGGTCTCCAGTATTCCGATTTCAGCGCACGCATTCAGAAAATCCGCCGCATCGCCCGTAGCCACCTCGCACGCAACGGCCAGCCCACTGGCAAGGGAGCCGTGATCCCTCAGGATCGCCGCCATCTTCAAGTGAACTTGCCGGTGGGGAAGCGAGGCGAAATTCGGCCAGCGCTTGAGCCGGACCGGCTCGCGAGGATCCCACGCGCCCAGCGATTCCCCGGCGCCGGTGACGAGACCCTTCAGCCACAGCAGTTCCTCGAGCGGGCGCGGCCTGATCCCCCATCGCGCAAGGCGCACGGCGAGTTTGCGCGCGTCGGCGACGTCGACAACCTTCCCGTCGATACGGCGCCGGTTGCGCAGCAGCGCGGCCAGCTCATCGGTGGTCCGCGACGAGTAGAAGACTTGCCCCTGGGGATCGACCACCACGGCGGAACCCGTCGCGAGCACGACATCGGATGGATACGGCTGTTGGCACGCCCTGCGCACCATACTCGCGAAAGGTCTCCAGTCGGAGGTGGGTGTCGACGACGCCGGAGCGGAAAGCTGCAACTTTCCTGCGACTGCGGTCAGGACTTCCGTCAGGCTGTGCGGGCCGCCCGGGCGGATCGGCTTGAGCAGCGTCCACTCCGCCGCGAGAACCTGGTCCCGGCTCAGGGCAATCCGCGGNGTGCCGCCGAAATCCACGTTCTCCCAGACNTGGCGCCCCTCCTTGCTGTCCATTTCCACGAGGATCGCGTCGGGCAGATCGCCCAGGCGCGCCGCGATACACCATGAGGGCTCCAGATAATCCTTGAGCAGCGCGAGCACCGACCGCAGATAGCGCTCCTCGTCGGCGCCCACATTCACAAGTGACAGGACCAACGGCAGGGGACTATCTTCGGAAGCCACGGGTTGTTGTCCTCGAAATTACGGTTTTCGGGAGCGCGCCGGACCCCCGCGCTCCATGGGCAGGCCCGCGACCGCCCAGGCGTTGGTGCCCCCGTCCACGTGCACGACGCGGCGGAAACCGGCCGCGCGAAGTTCCGCCGCGGCGAACTGGCTGCGTGTACCCGTCTGGCACACGACATAGACCGGATCGTCCGGGGAGAGGCTCGCGAGCAGCGCGGCGGGATCGAGGCGGTCCAGAGGAAGGTTGATTGCGCCTGCGATTCTCGAGGCCTCGAACTCGCCGGGCGTGCGCACGTCCAGCAGATGGACCCCGGGCACGCCCAGCGCCTCGGCGAGCTGTTTCGCCGACACGCTTTGCACCGCGACTTTCGGTTGCGCGAAGGCGCTCGCGGCGGCAGGCTGGCCCGCGCCGCCTTCGAGGTTTGCCGGGACCGCCTCGTGGATGCGCGCCGGCATCGGTAGGTTGAGATTGTTCATGATGGAAAGGAACTCCTCGCGGGTCTTGCCCGCGACTCGCGCATTGAAGCGCTTTTCCTC
>JGI25616J43925_10000106_pt1 | contig 24588 bp, 19 predicted proteins | sample GraSoi2013_100cm_FD_43925 | JGI IMG/M metagenome (IMG submission 43925) | reverse complement strand
CCGCCGTTGGAATCGCCCAGCTTGACTTCGCCCCCGTCGTCGTCGAATAGAAGCACGTGCGGAGCGGCGGTCACAACGCCGCGTGTCGTGGGCTTGGCGTCAGACGGTAGCTCGCCGGCCCGCCAGAAGCAGCCGCTCCAGATCGGGTATGACACATCGCCTCCCTCGAANTCGATCCAGACGGCGGCGCCGACGTCNGGNACGAAGAAGAAGCCGACGTTGGGGCCGGCATACGGGACGCACAGCTGGCACCAACCGGTTGGGGTGCCGCCCAGCACAGAAGGCACGGTCGCTTTGATCCGCAGCGTGGAGCTGTCGACGTCGGTGACGATCCCGCGGTACTTGCCGAAGTAGCGATTACGGAGCCGATCCGCCAGCTCGAAGAGGACATCTTCGTTCACGGAAGCACTCCAGCCAGCGCGCCGCCCGCCGCAGCCGGCGACGGGCCCATCGCATTGCGCACCAGGACGAACGACATCGAGTGCGCCTGCGTCGTGATGGTGTGGCGAACGCTCCAGACGAGGTAAGGCCCGGACAGCAGCGCTCCGCAGCCTTCGACCTCGACCACGGTCCCGACTCGCAAGACCTGGTTGACGACGTTGACGTCGGCAGTGCCCTCACACCGGGCAAACCAACCGGCCTCGCGCAGCAAACCGCTCGCGCGCGCGGGCAGCTCTGAGGTGTCCGCCGCCGCCGTCAGCATCACCGTCTTGGGACGGCCGGTGAATGCGGCGAGAGACTGGGCGTCGAGTGTCTTCAGGCCCGAGTCCGACGTGTCGGCGCTGATCCCGTTCTTGTCGCCGTCGGTGAGGCTCGCCTGGCGTGCCGCGACGGCGGTCGGGCGGGTGGCGTCCCAGCTGAAGTCGAGCACCGGGACGCTGCTTTTCTGCGGGTCGTTCAAATCAATGGTCACCACGGGNGTCCCGGTCAGGCTGGGCATGGCGAAGTAGCCGGTGCGCTGTCCCGGCTTGCCGGCGCAAGTGACGCGGAACCAACGTCCGGTGCGACGCGCGAGCCGCCGCAAGAAGTCGGCATCGGACGCGCGCTGCATGAGCGTGTGCTCGTCGGGCGTGTGCGCGGGCGACTTCTCCCTCTCGTTGTCGGCGGAGGGGGTCATGTCGTAATTACCGAAGATGGAGCTCGCGACCGCGGTGTCGGTCAGGCCGGACCACTCTCTCGCTTTCTCCTTGAGGCTCATCAGGACGCTTGCGTCCTGGCCCCAAACGTCGACTGTCGCTCCGGCCGGACCGGCCGGCAAATGGACCTTGTGCGTCAGCACGTACCCGTCGAAGATGCACTGCGGATCGCCGTCGGCCGGCGCCGCCACGACCGCGACGTTGGAATAAGGCGCGAGGCGCGAGTCGCCAACCCAGGTCAGCTCGCCGTCCTGTGCCGACACAGGCAGCTGCAACGAGATGGCGCCGGGCAGATCGGCGTTCTCCTCGATCTCGAGCCTGCTGACCATGTCGTAGAAGTCCTGCTCAGCGGGAGTACCGTTGAAGAGCACCTGGTATGTGGACACGGGTTAGCGCCCCGCCTCAGGAATGCCGATGAGGTCGCGTGTGGCGAGTGCGTCGGGCGCAACGGTGTTGTTGGTGTCGCAGAGCTCCCACGATCTGGTCGCGTCCTTGAGAAACTGGTAGGCGATGAGGTCCAGGCGGTCACCGTCGATGCGGCGGTGCCAACCGATGGGCGACATGAATGGCCGCAGGGGCGTCCGCGTGACGANCACCACGGAGCCATCCGGCAGCGTGACCTGGTAGGTGCCGGCGTCCCTGTAGCGACTTCCTGGTCGGAACATCCTTTTTTGCCTCAGATCGGAAGCATTCCGACGATCGACTCGCCGGCGTTCACGAGGTTGGCGACCGCAAGCGCCTGCCGTAGCCCCTGCGAGTACGCATTGGCCGCGCGCGCCAACCCGGCGAGCGTGTCCCTGTCATGGAGCAGCTCCTGGTCGGTGAGCACTCGGAGCGTGATCTGCACCTCAGCCCTGGTTGGGTTGAGNGCGATGTCATACAACCGCTCCGTNACCGTGAGCGCCGTAACGCGTACGGGGACAATGCGGCCTGGTCCCCACACGAAGAGCACCGTGTTGATCTGGTTCGCCGGCACCGGGCGCTTCGTGTCCTTTTTCGCTCCGAACAGCGATCCGACCGCCGCGGTGACCACCCCCAGCAGTCCTCCTTTGGTGGCGTTGGCGGGGTACAGCAGCATCTCCAGCGCGGCGAGCCTGGTGTACACGCCACTGACCTTCGCGAGCGCGGCGGAGGCCGAGCCGTCCGCGATTGAGTCGGCCGCGTCCAGAGCCAGCGTGAAGCTGAACGACTCGCCGGGGTTTCCCTTCACGGCAAGCGGGTTGGTGATCGTTTCGTTGGGCCCCGCAGACGGGGCCTCCGGTTGGGTCCAGGCGTGGGACATGGACTCGGGGTTGTACTGGAAGACGATTACGTTCGGGATCGGGATCAACCCCGCCGGCATGAATTCCACGAGCGCCCCGCGCATATAGAACCCCATCAGCTCGCCGCCTCCGCGCGCAGGGCGGCAGCGATTGCGTCCGCCACCACTGCGGCAACCTGATGGATGCCGCCTTCGGACTCGACCCGCACGTCGACCGACGCCACCGGGGTCGGGGAGTACATCGGAATCCGCGCCAGAGCGAGCGCGACCAGCTCCGCGAGCCGGCGCGCTTCGTCCACCGACAGTGCCCCGGCATGCAGCGCGAGGCGGTCGATGGTGACCGCGTTCGGTCGAGTGTCGCTCATCGGATCACCGCCACCTGCGGTTCCGGGACCGCCTCGATGCGCACTGACGCCCCACGCTTGGTGAGCTCACGCCGGATCGCCTTGAGCACGCGCTCAGTGGTTATCAATCCCCCCGCCGACCGCGCCTCGAACGCCGCCGCGAGCGCCGCCGCCTTGATCTCCGCACCGGTGAGCTCGATGTGCGAGGCGAGCCATTCGTGGTCGAGAGCGTCGGTGATTCTTTCCCCGCCGGAGGTCCGCTCGGGGAGCGCCTGCCGCCACAGGCGGAGTCGTTCCGGCCGAGCGGGAGCGACGAAATCGATGACGGTCCGGAGCCGGCGCAAGAATGCAGAGTCGAGGTCGCTCTTGCGATTGGTGGCGAGGATCGCCACACCCCGAAACGTGTCGAGGCGCTGCAGGAGGTAGTCGATCTCGATGTTGGCGTAGCGGTCGTGTGCGTCNTGCACGCGTGTTCGCTGTCCGAAGAGCGCGTCAGCCTCATCGAAGAGCACCATTACGTTGCTCCGCTCGCACTCTGCGAATACCAGCGCCAGTCGCTTTTCGGTCTCGCCGATGTACTTGTTGACGACTTCCGCCAGGTCGACGCGGAACAATTCGAGCTCGAGCGAACGCGCGAGCACCTGCGCCGCCATGGACTTCCCCGTTCCGCTCGGCCCGGCGAACAGAGCCGTCACGCCCGACGCTGTCGGCACCAGGCGTCGAAACTCCCAGCCGTCGAGCACGTCCTGGTTGAGCAAGACCTGCGCGCGCAGCTGCTGCAGCTGCTCGCCCACGTGGGCCGCGACGATCAGGTCTTCCCACTCGTAGGGACAGTCCAGCATCGTCAACGACGCGCGCGTGCCCGCGCGCAAGCGGTCGCGCATGACCCTCGAGGCCAGCGCCGGTCCCGCCGCGCTGGCGGCGGCGCCCGCCGTGATATCCGCGGGCGTCAGGTCCCATTCCTGTACCAGCCGCGGCGGGGGAGCGATCGAGCGGCCCGACCACAGCCGCTGCCGTTGCAGCCGGCGCGTCTCGGGCATCGTCCAGCCAAGCCGGATCACGCCGTCGGGCGTGGTGGTGGCCGGCGCCTGCCGCACGACGAGCGTCAAGCCGCCGGGTGCGGCGTCCGCTCCGACGGGCGCCTCGCCGTCGTCGATCCAGATCGGCACCGCGTTGAGAAGCCGGGCGGCACGCAGCGCGCGCAAACCGTCGGCGGGTGACACCACGGCTGGTGTCCGGCCGAGCGCCACGGCGACCTGCGTCAGGAGCGTCCGCCGTCCCGAGCCGGGCCGGCCGACGAGCTCCACCTCGCAGCCCATCGCGGTGACCGCCGTCACCGCCTCGCAAATCTCTTGCAGCAGCCCGGGGTATATGCACTCGAAGCGACTGGCGTCGGGCATCGATAAGTCGTTGCGGAGCTGCCGCCACGGGCCGTAACCGGCGAGAAACGCGGCCATGTCAACGTCCACGACCCACGGGCTCGAGCTGTGCCAGGCCACCGCGGGCTCGGCCGCCGGCCAGGCGACCTGCCATCGCGCTAGCNCTGATCCCGGCCCTGGCTGATAACCGACCGGCCAGTTCCAGAACAGCGCGCCGAGCGACGGCGTCGGAGGCGCCGGAACCGCGGCATCGTCGAGATAACCGAGCACGCGGTTCAATCGAGGATTGAGGGCGCAGGCAACCAGCAGCGCCAGCCATTCCGCCTCGAGGTCTGTCACGCCTAGCGCGTCCGTCAACCGCTGCCAGCGGACGTCTGCCGCGAGCGCGATCCGGGCGGCTGACGCCGCTGCAGTCAACGGCTCGGGCCATTCGACCGGATACTCGGTGTTGACGATCTCGTCGACCACGTCGTGGACNGTGGTGGGGTGTCCGCGGGCAGCCCATCGCTCACGCACCGCGGCGACGTGTGCGCCGGCGAGCGCCCCGATGGTGTCGAGCCAGGCCACCGTCACACGACCGCCCACTGGGCNGGGTCCGCCTCGACGTCGCCGACCCGGAGCCCGATCTGGTGGTTTCCGGCAGGCGTCCCGCCCAGAACGCGGAAAGTGATGTTGTTGCCGGAGCGCTGCCATTCGCCCGCCGCCGGAGCCGACCCGTCAGGCAGCCGCTTGAGCTGAACGGTCCCCACGCGAAGAGTCGCNACCGATGCGCTGACGCCTCGCACGTTGAGTGAGTACAGGCCCGCGACCGCGTTCAACAGCGGGCCGCCCGAGGGGTTGATCCAGGGCGCNACATTGAGCGGCACCGGCTGCGCGCGCCAGCCCGGCATCGACGGACGCGAGACGGTGACCCCATACCTTCCAGGTTTTGGCGCCCCACCGCCACCCGGCGCTCGGAGCAGGATGGGCACTCCGTTCGCCGGGGGTGTCGTGTACGGCGGCGTGATGGCTACTTTCCAGGTGGCTGTGACGTCGGCCTCGGTGGCCACACCCGACGGTGAGTAGGAGATCAGGATCAGGTGGTCGGTATCGGCGAGCATGATGCCTGCGAGCTCGACCGTCTGGCCGGTGACGGCCGGCGGGGCGGGGGCGGTGGACGCCGGAACCTGGTGGAACGCCCGTGTCACCGGTCCCGGTGCGACGAACGTGACTGTGCGACGGGTCGCCAGCAACCTCGGCAGCGATGCATCCTTCACGGGCGCGCTCGGGCCGGAGCCGAGGTTGTACGCAGTCACTTGTGGAGCGCCCGCCGGGAGCTTGTCCGGCGTCAGGAAGATGACGCTGACCCGATACTGGCTCGTGGTGCGAAGCGGCATCGCGAGGGACTGCCAGAGCCGGCTCATCTCGTCGAAGGTCGGCGACTCCTGGACGAGCGTGGCCTCGCTGGGCGTCACAGCCCCAGGTAGCGGCGACGGAGTCGCCAGCTGGATAGTGCCGTGCTCGTGGAGCGCTTGCATGGCGACGCCGAGCACTTGCTGCTCCTGCACGTAACTCTGGAGCGACTGGGCCGACAGCATGTACCAGAGGTCCAGGCTCAGCGGTTCAAAGGCCACCGGCTGCTTGCCTGTTCCGCCGCCGGATTGGGCAGCCTGGCTCCAGAACGAGTTCGCGAGATTGCGGTCGGGACCGACGTGAAACAGGTAGAGGCACAGCTCGCAATCCGCGCCGCCGGTCGGCGCCTGGGGGTGCTGCGACGAAAGGTTGACCGAGTACGGCGGCGGTCCGCCGCCCCAGACAGGGCTCGCCGCCAGCGCGTCGCTGATGACCTTGCGGAGCGCGTCGGTGACGATCGAGAGGTCGTGCACGGCCTCACGCCTGCCCCAATCCGAACCCCGCGTCGAGACGGCTCAGCCGCGCGGNTGCCGCCGCCGGCGCGACGGGGGCGCGCTGGGGTGGCGGGGGCACCGCAGCAGCCGGTGGGGGCGCGGTGACGGTGACTTCGATGTTCCCGATTCGCAGCCCAGGCGGGCGGCGGGGCTCATCGTGGTGACGATGCGGGGTTACGGCGGCGACGGGCAGCCTCTCCGGAGCGGTCTTGCGCGGCGCCGCGGCGACCGGTGAGCCCGAAGCGACGGGCGGCGCGGGCGCATTGGTCTGCGCCGGCTTGACCGCGCTGAGGGAGCGCATCGCCAGTCGTTCGAGCGCGCGCAACGCCGCCGCGGGCAACATGGTCGACCGCGGATCGGACGTGGCCAGCGGGCTCTTTGCCGAAGCCGGCACAGCTCGTGCACTTGGGGCACCAGGCTCGATCGCAGGTTCGGCGACTCCAGTCCGACCTCGAGGCTGTGCCGCAGCCTCGACCAGGGCGGGCGAGAATGTTGATCGACGCACATCAGCCCTGTTCGCCTCCGCTGGATGGCGAAGCTCTGTGTCGATAGCCGTCGTCTCGATGACCGTTCGCCGCAGCGCTCGCAGTGGTGCCGGATTCGGTTCGTGCTCGACGGTCGCCGCCGGGGTCGATGGCGTCGCGATGTGCTCGGCCGGAACGATGCGCCTCGGAGCCCGAGGCGCAAGGGGCGCNTCTGCTACCTCTGTCTCGTTCCCCGGTGCGGCGGACGGCGCGGAGACCCATGCGATCTGCTGCGGCGCACGCGCCTTCCGGCTGTTCCGGCTCCGGGAATCGTCCAGCAGCCGCTCGAGGTAGCCGTGGCGCTCACGCAACCGGCCGCTCCACGCCAGGCAATGCGAGATCCAGCGAGCGGCCNGCGATCAGATCGGCGTAGCGGCGGCGCCGAGGCGACTCGAGACTGAGGATCGCGTTCTCTGACCAGTGGTACANGGACGCGATCAAGTTCACGTCGTCGTAGACCGAGGCGGCCAGGAAGCGCAGCTCGATCAGGCAAAGCTCGCGCACGTCGACGTCGAGCAGGACACTCGAGCCGCACTCTGGGCAGGAGCCNGCGACATCGGCCCACAGCGTTGGTGCGATCGCCGCCATCGCGCGCTCGACCGCCCGTGCGGCAAGAACATTGACCGAGCCTCTCACGCACCGGGCGAGCAGCTCCGCCCGGGGACGTGGCGACGACATGATGGTCACAACGTCGCTCGCGAGCGGCACTCGGAAAGAGATTTCGTGCCGGTTCAGCCGCCACCATCCCGCCTCCTCCGCGGGCGTCACGCCGCGAGGACGACGAGGCCGGCGATGCGATGCGTAGTCCGACAGACTGAAACGCAGGTCGACAGCGACGCCGCAGTGCTCGCACCGGCCCTCGGCGACGAAGACGTCCCCCCGCACATCGCGCCGCCGCGACAGCACCAGCACGTCGATGTCGCCGATCGGGAGGTTGGCCGGATCCAGCGGCACGCCGCCCGCGTCGACGACCGCGCCGGCGAGGTAAGCAACCACGCCGGCCAGGCCTGGGCGCGAAGCGGCAAGGGTGATGTCGTCGTGTCCGTTGGACGGGCGCCAGCGCGCCTCGACGCCACTGATCGGCAGATTGACCATCCGGCTCAGAATTCCTTGGGCTCGGACAGGGAGAGGTCGTGTTCCCAGCCTTCGTTTTCCAGCTTGATGTGCTCGATCGCGATCGCATTTGTCCCTGCGTCGAGGTCGGGCAGAGCCTGGAACTCCGAGACCCACGCCCGGTGCACGAGGTAGCGATGCACGGGCTGACCCTGCTCGTTGAGCAACTCGATGCGGATCTCCTTTCGCAGCTTCGACAGCGCCGAGCCGGCGGAGCCTTTATCGAGCACCTGTGCGGCGTTTGCCCATTGCTCGAAAGAGTCGTCGTGCGTGACTCCCCGCTCGAGGGTTATGGGCTCGTATTTCTGACGCCCCAGGCCCTTGCGGATGACGGCGTTGCCGCCCTCCTTGTACTCAATCACGTCATTGGATCGCTTGATCGCGCCGATCTTGCTGACGCCCGCGACAGGCGACGTGCTGGTGTCGAAATACACGAGGAAGCGAAAGCTCTTGTAGGGATCGAACCGGCTGACGTTGACGCTGAACGGCTTCGACATTGCGCCTCCTAGCTCTTGGGCTGACCAGCGAGCTGGGCGATCTTGATGATCACGAACTCGGCCGGTTTCAGCGGGGCGAAGGCGACGATGATGTTCACGATGCCGTTCGCCTGGTCATCCGGCGTGGTCGTCGTGGCATCGCAGGCAACCTGAAACGCCTCGCTCGGGGTGGTGCCCTGGAACGCCCCCTGGTTGAAGAGACCCAGCATGAAGTGGTCGATCGTGGTCTTGATCGAGATCCAAAGCGGCACGTCGTTGGGCTCGAAGATCACCCAGCCGAGGCTGCCGACCAGCGACTGCTCGAGAAACAGCGCCATCCGCCGGACCGGCACGTAGCGGTACTGCTGGAACGCCGGGTTGGCGGCGACCAGCGTGCGTGCGCCGAAGACGACGGTGCCGATGCCGGGAAGGGTGCGCAGGCAGTTCACACCGAGCGGGTTGAGCGTGCCCTGCCTTGGATCAGTCATCCGCCCGCTGGCGACGACGCCGACGGTGTTCGACACGAGCGCCTCGTATCCCGCGGGCGCCTTCCACACTCCGCGGTTGGTGTCTTCCCGAGCGATCACACCTGCGACGAAGCCCGACGGAGGGATCACGAGAGGGTCGCCAGTGGCGGGGTCGCCGGAGCGAAGGTACGGGAAGTACAGCGCGCCATTCTGGCTCTTCGGGATGATTCGCCCAACGACCTGGTCGGCCATGATGTCGCCGATCATCGGGAGCGGAAATCCTGTTGGGTCCGCAACTGAGTCCGCGGGTGGGTCCATGACCATGAATGCGCGCTTGTGCTCGGCGACGGCAAGCGCCTGGCTCACCACACCCGGATCCCAGATCCCGGGCGTCAGCAGGAGATTGAACACGGAAATCTTGTCCAGGGCCTGGTCTGGCTCGAACGCGCTCGAGAAATCTGCCGGGCTGTAAGTAGTGAACGGGGCGGTCGGCAGGTTGGTGTCCATCGGCGTTGGTGCTAGCGCCGAGCTCCACGATGTGGGATAAGCGCCTCCACCCGGAGGAGCCACCGAGACCAACGATGAGACCGGGTTCGTCAAGGTTCCGATCCGCTTTTCGAGCGTGTTGCCCGCGTCCGCGGCCGGCGGAGTCGGGTTGAGGGTCACCCTACGAAACGTTTCGGCCCGGCCGCCGTAGCCGACAGTGATGTCGGCGAGGTCGATCGGCGTCGTTCCAGTGGTCGGTCGGAGATTCGTNATCGAGATCGTGATGGGGTGCTGGGCGTCGACGGGCTCACGTCCGGTAAATACGATGCCAGTGCTAGACGTATCGACGAGCAGGGCCGGCGGCGTGACGTCGGTGGTAGGCCCGCCGCTAAGGTCGTGGAACTGCGGCTTAAGCGCGACTACCCAGGCGACCGCTCCACCGTTGGCGAAGAACTGAAACGCGGCTCGTCCCACGTCATCGCCGAGCCAGTCGACGTCGAAAAGGCCGCCTAACTCGCGCTCGTAGTCCGTGAAGCTGAATATCTCCACGGCCTGGCCGTAATGCTGCGGCTGGGTTTTGAAGGGATGCGTGTAACCGACAAAGACTGTGACCGAGGTCGGCGCGGCCGTGATTGTGTGCACATTGCTCAGGATCTCCTCGATGTAGAGACCCGGATATGTCGGCGTGACTGGCATGGATAATCCCTCCGCTCAGGACGAATAGAGAAGGCCGTGCGCAGCGAGCGCGCTGCTGCCGCCTGACAACTGGACTGAACCCGCGGCGGGAAGCGCGGCGCCACCAGGCGGTGGCGANGCTTTCGCCAGGTATGCGACAGGGGCGGCCAAGGCGCCCAGGGTCTGGATCGTCACCTTGGCCTGCGGGCCAGTCTCCTTGGACGAGTCGTAAGTCGCGCTGACAGTGAAGGTGGTGCCGGAGCCATCGATGGTGAGCGCGTAGGAGAGGCCTCCCTTTCCGCTGTAGTCAGAGCGGGGCATCAGCGTGAACAGGACAGCGTTGGTTGCGTCTTTGATGTCGACTCCAGTGGCCTTGACCATCACACCGGAGGACGCGACGGGGAGGTTGGTGCTGTTGGCGACCGAGCCGCTTTTGATGACGACCAAGCCTGTTCCCTGGGGCGGATCGCCCGCCTTGGCCGGGGCGGTGTCGGTTCCGATGGCCATCGCCGCGGCCGTGGCTGACGCCAGCCCCGCGTAGGTATCGGTTTCCGTGACGCTGAAGGCGATCGTCGCGGTCAGGGGCGATCCCGCATCCGGTGCCGCGGTAACGACGATCTTGTTAGTTTCCATTCCCGGGCGCGTCGATGCGAACAGGAGAGCCGGTCGCGGTGATTGAACGGGGGGGCGCGTGAGCTCGCCGGCTGCGACGCGGGCCTTGGCGACCGCCAGCAGTGTCTGCGTCTCGCTCGAATCGAAGATGGCAGTCCATCCCGACCTTAGCTGTAGATCCGATCCGCTGAACTCCAGCGCGGACAGCGGCACGAATCGCTGTTGGCCCTGAGAACTTGTGAAGCTGATCGGCGACGAACCGACCACGTCGACGGTAGTTGTGGCCATCGCGGCTCCTTTTGCACTTTGAGATACGAGTCAGCCGATTCTTTCGAAGTGCCCGTTACGGTGCCGTCACCGCAGCGTGATCACTCAGAGTTGTCTCGGTGCGGGGCCAACTCGTCCTGCAGCCAGTTCCGCACGATCTCGCAGACCTGGTTCACGTCGCCAGCCTCAGAACGCGCGTACGGCGCCGGATCCAGGCCACGAGTCGCGGTCAGTCGCGCCCTAAACCTGTGCTCTCCCTCCGTCTCGATGAAGAGCCAGATCAGCAATGCGGCGTCCGCCTCATCTGCGGCGTGCGGCATTGAACGACCCTACCGCCGAAGCGTCACCGCAACGTGATCAGAGACGCGTCATCGGGAGGAGCGATCGGAGCGCTTCGGTCGGCTCGAGTCCCAACTCGTTTTCGAGGATGTGTTTGAACGACCGGAATTGTTTCAGCGCTTCGCTCGGATTGCCCTCGGCCAGGTGGGCGCGGATGAGTGCGCGCTGGGCGCTTTCCCTGAGCGGCTCCCCACGCACCGCGGCCAGCCCGGCCTGTACGGCTTCTGCGAATCGACCCGCCGCCACCAGGCGGTCACACAGCGCCTCCAGCGCGTGCAGCCGCAGCTGGCGGAATCGCTCGCGCTCGATCACGACCCACTCCTCATACACGTCTGGCAGCAGCTCCCTCTCCGGTGCCATCGCGTCGTAGTCGTCATCCTCGAAGGCGCCGTCCCTCGTGAGAAGTCTGTGAGCCCGGGCGCCGGCGTCGACGAAGTCGATCGCTATGCAGGGCTTGACGCAAAGATAGGTCGAGCTGACGTCGAGGAGGCCATACTTGAGTCTTCGCAGGCGCCAGAGGGCGGACCGAAGGCTTGCGCCGGCGCGCTCCTCCGATACGTCCGGCCAGAGCATCCCAGCGACATACACCCGCAGCAGCGGACGACCGGCCACCGCGAGAAACGCGACGACACGCCGCGAGCTGAGCGGAAGAGAATCGTGCCGGCCGTTCAAACTGAGTTCGAATCCACCAAGCAGGTCAAGCTGGATGGTGCGACGGTACGTAACCGATCGCGCATTCGTGTCGACCGGGCTGGCGGTTGCCGTCAACTGCACTTGGGCCACCTACGCATGTCTCCGCGGCTTATTTGACAGAACGTCTAGTGTTTGTCCCTTCCTCTGTCAACCCATACTTTGGAAGCAGGCCACTTTTGGCGGGTCTATTGGTTCCAGAATCTTGGTCTTTTGAGGGCCGACAACGAGCCTATTCGATCACCGATGAAGCCCGGTTATTGGCCTTCGTTAATTGTCGATAGGGAGAAATACCTTTTTTCGTTAAGCAAGCTCGACCCCTGAACCTTGCGGTTAACAGATCGCTGCGCCCCGTTCAGAAAAGGCGTGCTGAATTCACTGCGTGACACTGAATGCCACCAACTCGCACCGTTTTGCACCCGCGTTGCTGTACGAAGGTCCCGAGTTATTGTAGTATGTTGCGACAATGCTGACAGTGCCAGAAGCCGCGCGGCGTACGAAACGCGACCCGGAAACAGTTCGCCGCTGGATCCGTTCGGGCAGGCTAAAAAGCGACCCGGATCGGCACGCAGCACCTGATCGACGAGAACGACTTAGCGCGTCTCACGGACGATGCCACTCTGCCAGTTCCACCATCTTGGAATCGCACGGCCACTGGCGAGCGCATGCCCGACGTATTGGCTGCGATTCGCTCTTCGCGCTCCGCTCGCTGACTTGCTGGTTGTCGACGCTGCGGTCGTAATTACGGCCTGCCTGTCCGAGGCAGGGCTGAAAACCCTTGGCCGCGAAGAGCTCGTGGCGCCTCATTTGATGTGGTCCGAGGCTGCGTCCGTGCTGCACGAACTTCGCTGGCGCAAGGAAATCTCTGGCGAGCTGGCAAGCATCGCCTGGAGAGGTTGGCTGCTGCCGACGTTAGCTCTCGACGGCCCAAGGGCCTGATAGAAGAAGCGTGGCGCGTTGCCGACCGCCTCGGGTGGGCCAAGACCTGCGATGCCGAGTACCTCGCCTTGGCAAGGTTATTGAGGTGCCGGCTCTTGACTGCCGACGCGAAGCTGAAGGCGGGTAGCTCAGGTCTTGCGATTGTCATCGGCCCGTCAGAGTTGTAGCTCCTTGGCAGACGACCCTGGATCTATCTATCCGAGCGCTAACCAGCACTCCTACCCTTCCTCTTGACTCGGGAGCAGTTGCCTCCAGCACCGGAATCTGGCGGTTGCTCTCCCGGCCACACGCATGAGGACGCGCGAGGCTGAATCTGGGGCGGGCTCTCGACATCCACCAGTTCTGCATATCCGGTTAGCTCCGGTACGATCTTGGCGTGCCGCGGCCGGACTTCCTTAGGACGATCGTCGAGTCCCAGCACCGCTTCCCAGATGACGCCGCTTGTCGTAACCGTAACGCCGGCGTCGGCGCGCTCCCCGCTACCTTCTCGCCAGGATTCGATACCCCCTCAAGCCTGGACGCCGATCGCGAGCGATAAGACGAAGGCCGCTACAGCGGCGGCCACGCCGCCACGCCGGCTGCTGCCGGGTTGCCCGGCATAGCCTGCATGACCACGCTCATGCTGGCGATGAACAGCATCGCGAATGGGAACAGCAGACGACGCATCACCACCGCCGTACGCACGTCAACGGTCAGCTCCCTGATCTTCCCGGCTGGGCCCAACCGACCTGTCGGGAACCTCGGCCCGAAGCTCGCTCACTCCTCGACGTGGATTGCCTGCCAGTACCGCTCTGACACGCCGAGTGACTGGCACTCGCGATGCAGCATGGACGCCATATCTGGAGCGAGCCTCACGCTTTCATCCATCAGGTTGGAACAGAGATTCTCGAGAGCCACTTGGCCTTCGCCGACAGCAACCAATTCGTGAAAGCTCGCCAACATCGAGGGGGGTAACAGACCCTCAAGACCGTTCCCGATGGCGTGGAGGCGCGCTTTGCGCTCGAACGACTCGAGGGTATCGGGTCGCCTCATGGCAATGGGAACCCCGTGATGATGCCTTCGCCCATCGGCTCGATTATCGCCCGGATCCAGATCCCGCCCCTGAAGCCGGTGGCTGCAAAGCGAGCTGGCAGGCCCGCATTCGTGAACATCGACCCTGCCGGGCCCGTCTGCTGCACCCAGGGAATTTCAGGATCTGTGGCGACGTCCGAGATCNTGTNCATGATCTGACCCGACGACCAGTTGGCTGGGAACAACGTGTTACCTGGTTCGCCTGGTGGCATGTGACCAGACAAGATGTGACCTGTTCAGGGGCTGGCCAGATTAACGAGATCGTCGGTTGGCAGCGATCTGGCCGCAGTGTCCGCCCCAGGTCCTAGTCTCGCTTCTGGGGCCGGGCCTTCTNAGGCAAATAATCCGGCGGCCAGGCCGGGGACGTCCGCGGCCGCCCAGCCCGCCCGCCACCGCCCCGCCTCGGTGGGACGATCGGATACTGGGCGGATGTGGTGGGCCGCGATCGTCGATGTGTCCGGCGCTGCCGCGTTGGACTTCGCGAAGGCCGAGCCCGGAGCAACTCCAAAGGCCACGGCGACCACCAGGATCGCGAGGAACCAAATCCACCGAACGAGACCGCGCCAGGTCTGCGCTGACCGGCCTGCCCGCAGGCTGGCACGGATCATGTCAGTGCGGACGCGAGCTCCGCAATCGTAGTTGTAACCTCGCCCGGCGTGACGTCTCCGGTCGACTTGCGAAGAAGGACGTTGCCCGAGTTGTTCTCGATCGCCTCAACGTCGAATGACAGGTTCTGCCAGAGACTGACGTTCGCCATCCCCCGATCGGTGCTCAGATCAACTTTGACGCCAGGGTTCTGGGTGTCGCTCCCAAAATCCTGAACGACCGCCCCGGGGAACCCCAGCTGCAGAGCAGCTTCAAGAGCGTCGCGGCAAGATTGGAATTTCGAACGATCTGCCATCACCACCTCATCCTCCGCCACGGCATCCAGGAGCATCACCGCCGCATGGAGGCCGCCGACAAGCCGAGGTAGCGGCGGCGATCAGCTCCCAGATCTTCAGTATCCGCTCGCCACGAGCTCCAGGACGGCGTCGGTAGCCCAATCCCCCATCCGCATGTCGTCGATGAGCGTCGACCAGTACCGATCAGGCACCAACGCCTCACCGTCGACTTTGCGGACGATTTCCGAGACCGCCTCCGCGGCGGCCATGATCTCGTCTCTTGAGGCATCGTCTGAATAGAAAGGGAAAGCGTTGCTCACCTCGCGCACCAGCCTCGTGAAAGATGCCAGAGTTGAGTTGACGAAGAAGCGATTCGAGCTCCGCCCGACCAGTTGAACAACCTCGCCCGTCACAGGATCAAGACACATCGCACCGTCGAGCACCNTGGTGCCAAACGCGATCAGCTGGCGACCATGGTTGNCAGTCCTGAGGGAGAGCACGCGGTTGGCTCTGTACCGCGCGCTCACGAANCCCTTNGGAACCCCGGTCACGTAGAAGGTCTGGAGATCCTCCGGACGGCTCCTCAGGAGCGCCTCNGCCTCGGCGCTCGACGGGAACGTCACGAGTTCGAATGGCAACGTTCGCTCAGCCACCGAAGAGCCCCCGTACCGCTGCAGCGAGCGCATCGTTGGATGCCATCCGGACACTCGCCGGGTTCCACGGGAACGACCAAGTCACGTTGGTGCCCTCTGAGATCAGCCCGGCGCACCGCGCGCACGGCCCCCGTTCGGTGTACATGTCAGTGATAGACCGATCACCCGCTTGCGAGAGGATGTCCTCTTCGGCATGCATCGCGGCGTTCGACCTACCGAGGATGATCTCCCCGTTGTCAAGCCGCGCGGCAGCAAAGTTGCCACCTCTGCCGAACGATCCGCCAATGCCAACTCGGGCTTCCTGAACTGCCTGGCTCAACTCTGTGGAGCCATATGCCACTTGGCCTGCTTCTGGTGCCGGGCCTTCTGAGGCCCTGGGGGCGCCGGACCAAGCCGCCGGCTTGCCGGCTTTGGGTGCTTCGCTCGCCGCCTCCGTCACCTTGCCGGCCTTAGCCGCGCTGCTCTCGACCTTGCCGGCTCGTGCCACCACGGTGACCGCCTCATCTGCTCGTGCCGCCACGCCGGCGGCCTCCCCGCCTTTCACCGCAGCCCCGCCGGCGCCGAAGCTCAGGACGGTGATCACGAGTGATGGGGTTATCCGGCCTTCCCAGTAGCTCATGTCGCCCTTCTTCCAGCCCGCCTGGAAGTCCTTGGCGTCAACCAGGCCGCCCAGGAAGCCACCCGGATCGTTCTTGATGTTGGTCGCGATCGCGGACACGTGTGACCCGCAGTCGCCCAAGGGCCCCCCGCCGAGGACGGGGTTGCATTCGAAGTTCAGCTTTCCCAGCGCCAAACCGCCCTGGACCATATCCCCAATGCCGTCCTTGACGCCCTGGGCGTACGCGCCAGGGTCCTTGATGCCTGTCACGACCTGGAGGACGGAACCGCAAATGTCGCAGGAAAGGTGGCCGTCCCACTCGCCGAAGCTGATCGGATTGCCCCCGGCCAGGTCGTAGCGGTTCTGGGTCAGGGGGTCGATGGAGAGCGAGAGGTCGGCCATCGATCCGTAGAAGAAGTCGGGGGTCAGGAACTGGCCGGCGCCGGAGGCGAAGCGGCGCACGCCCATGTCGAGGGTGCCAGAACCGCTGTCCACCCGCTTGGCCGAGTACCTGAAGGGGTTGAGCGGCGTCGTCTGGTCGGTGTCGCCCTGGCTGAGCTGGCTGTCGCCCTGGCCGTAAGCCGCGTAGCCGTAGCTGGCGGTGGTGCTGCCGTCGGGGGCCACCAGTTGGGAGACCGAGCCGAGAACGTCGTAGACGTAGGTGTAGGTGGTCGGCGTCGCTGGCTGCCCGTTCGTGTAGGGCGTGTTGGTCATGGCCAAGCGGTGGCCGTAGACGTCGTAGGTGAAGTCCTTGACGGACAGAATGTTGCCCGTGTTCTTGGACGTCTGCTGCTCCTCCACCTCCAGCCCGCTCAACCCCAGATAGCTGAACTGGGTGGCGTGGGTGTCCCCGTTTAAGGCCGGGTGCTGCTCCTGCTCCTTCACCACCCGGTTCAGAGCGTCGTAGACATAGGTCGCCTCGTCGGTCCGAGTCCCGTTGGAAAAGGCCCTGAAGGTCTGCAGCCGGTCCAGGTAGTCGTACTTGTAATCGCTGAGCAGGTCAGAGGAGGCCGGCACCTGGTCGCTGGGGTTGCAGTTCGCCCGCGAGCCGTTGATGTCGGTCACGCACTGCTGCCGGCCCAGGTCGTCGTACCAGAACTTGAGGGTTTGGCCGCCAGTTACCGACTGCTGGAGCTGATTGCCCTGGAAAGTGTTGTTGGTGGTGACCCCGTCCTTGTTCAGGGTCAGGATGTTGCCGTTGCCGTCCAGGCTGAAGGTGGTGGTCTTCTTGATCCCGACCCGCGTGTCGTCCTGTTGGACCAGGCGGTCGCGCGGGTCATAGGTGTAGTGAGCGGTGCAGTTGCTGGTAGGCGTGCAAGGGCTGGACGCGCCGTTGCCAAGCTGCAGGCTGAAGCTGTCATTGGTCCGGTTGCCGTCGATGTAGATGCCGCCGGGATCGGGGTGGTCGAGGTAGCTGACCGTGTGCTGTTCGATGGTCCGTGTCGTCAGACAGGGTGAAAGGCAGGGCGTCTGGCTGGGCACAGTCGTCGTCAGGCCACTCAGCTTGCCGTTGGCGAAGTAGCTCCAGTTCGTCGCCTGTGTCAGGTTCCAGGCGCCGGCCCCGTTGCTCTGGTCGATCTCCCTTGAAGCCTCTTGGCCGATCGGGGTGTAGGTGTTCACCGTCCTCTGGTTCAGGGTGCTGTCGATCTGATCGGTCTGCCAGTCGGCGCTGTCGTAATCGGTGTGCAGCTTGTGTCCGGCCTTGACAATCACGCCGTTGGGCAAATTGTTGCTGTTCCCCTCCAGCCCGTTCTGCTCCTGGTCGCTGACGTTGCCGTTGAGGTCGTAGGCGAAGCTGGAGAACGTCCAGTTGGTGTCGCTCATCTGCTTCAGGTCGGAGCGCACCAGCCGGTCCAGATCGTCGTAGGCATTCAGGGTGTCCACCGGCGTCTGGCTCGGGTCCACCAGCCCGCTGGCGTCATGCGAGCCGATTAGGTTGCCGTCGGCGTCGTAGGTGAAGCTGACTTGCTGGTTCTGCTGGTCGGTCCGGCTGGCCAACGGCCCGTTGGGCAGGTAGCTCCAGAAGACCGCGTTGGTGGTGTCCAGAGCGCCACTCTTGCTCTGGGGCGTCCGCCGCGTCTGCTGGCCCTTGCCGTTGTAGTCGTAGTGGGTGGGTGGGTTGGGGCCGTTCTGGCTGCTGGCAATCCAGCCGGTGTCGAAGTACTGGCTCACCGTCTGGTCGTTGGGATCGACCAGCGCGGGGTCGCTCTGCTTGGTGGCCAGGGAAGCGGTCGTGAGGTTGCCGTTGAAGTCGTAGGCCCGGTGCAGGTAGTACTGGGTCGCATAGGTGGCGTCGGTCGGAAGGTCCTGCCGGACGAGCCGATTGAGTTGGTCAAAGTGATTTGTGGTCACGTAGTTGGTGAAGGTCTGCTTGTCGCTGGAGGCGTCGTAGGCCCGCGGGCTGATGCTCTGGAGCACGTTGCCGTCCGCGTCGTAGACCACACGTTGGACCACTGGGTGGCCGGTCATGAAGGGCCGGGAAGTCTGGCTCAGCCGGTTGAGGGCGTCAAAGCTGTAGCTGGTGTTGTTGTTGCTGGCGTCGGTAGCCGTAATGAGGTTTCCGTTCTGGTCGTAGGCGAAGCTGGACTGGTGACCGTCGGGGTCGGTGACGCTGATCAGCCGGTGGGCGACGTCGTAGCCATAGACGGATGTGAAAGGCGTCGAGGTCGTGCCCGGGCAGGTGACTGAGCTGAGGTTGGCCTTGGGCGCTGTCAGCGAGACAACATTGTCTACCGAGTCGTAGCAGGCCAGCGTGTTCAGCGCGCTCACGCTGCCGTCGGGATTGACGTGGTTCACGCTCAAAGCTACGGTCCGGTCGAGCGCGTCGAAGCTGTGGTTGATCGTGCGTGTGTTGTTGGACGTGCCGCTCTTCACGCCCAACGGAAGCGTCACCTGCACCAGCCGCCCAGCCACGTCGTACCTGTTCGCGGTCTGGTTCCCGATCGGATCGGTGACCAGGGTCTGGCGGTCGAGCACGTCGTAACTGATGGTGGTGGTGTCGCCGGTGGCTATGTCGCTGTTGGCGGTCTCGTTTGTGCAATTCCCCTTGGGTACGCAATGGGGGGCTATCACGCTTAGGACGTTGTCGTTGGGGTCGTAGCTGATGCCCGACCAGACCAGCGTGCCGAGGCTGAGGCTAGTCGACTTAGGAGTGCTCTGCCGGTCCAGCCGGTTGAAGCTGTCGTAAAAGAACTGGGTCTGGTAATTGGCGGCGGTGCCTCCGGAGAATTGGGCGTGGTTGCCGTCCTGGATAAGGCGCATCCGCCCGCCGTCGTCATAGCCGATCTGTATCGCGTGGGTAGGCGAAGTCGGGCTGTCGCTGGGGTCAGCGATCTTGGTCGGCAGCCCGTTGGCGTCGCGGCTGAGATAGGTGGTTTGGTTGCCCAGGAAGTCCTTGCTGGTGGCCAGTGTCCCATCCACGTTGAAGGTGTTGGTAGCCGGGTTGTTCGGGAAAAGCGGCTCGGTGACCGAGGTCATGTTGCCGTTGCCGTCGTAGCCGAAGCTCCAAAGGTTCTGACTGCCCGCCGCCACCTCCTTGGGGTCCTGCTTGGTCGCCAGCTGTGAGATGTGGGGAATCGTGCGTCCGGTGCCGTTGGCGCCGCCGTTCGGATTCCAGCGTGCCAAGACGTCGTTCGAGTCAACCTGGACGTTCTGGTATGTGAGCTTGGTGTGGTCCCCCAGCTCGTCAAAAGTATCCAGAGGGTCGCCGTTGTCGTTGTAAGCGAACTGGCGCGTATTCAGGTTGGGCTCGGTCAGCTTGGTGACCGCGTTGTCCGGGCTCCACTGCAGCCTGGTGTTCTGACCCAGGGGGTCGGTGATCTGGGTGGGCCGGCCCTGGACGTCGTAAGCGTACTTGTAGGTCCTGGCCGTCTGCCCGCTGGGGGTGGGCTGGGCCACCGTGGTCACCTGGTTGACGTTGTCGTAGCTGAAGGTGGTGATGTTGCCCGCTCGGTCCTGGACCGAGGCCAGCTTCCAGCGGTCGATGCTGGTGGTTGGGCCGTTGTAGGTGAAGAGGGTCTCCTGGCCGTTGGGGTCGCGGACGCTGAAGACCTTGGTCGACTCGTTGGGGGTCTTGGGGTCGGGGTTGACCCGGTCCGCGGCGCCCGAGATGGCAGGCCCCGAGCCGTCCGAGGTGGTGTAGGTGAAGACCCAGCTCCGGCTGGCCAGGAATGAGCCATCGGCGTTGCTGCCGCCCTGCTCGGTGATGCTGAGCAGGTTTCCGTCGTCGTAGTAGCCGAAGCTGAGTTGGTGGCCCAGGTGGTCGGTAATGCTGGCCACCTTGCCCCGGATCTGCGCCTTGCGGGCCGTCTGCTTGGTGAAGTAGGTGATGTTGAAGCTGCGGTTGGGCGCCGGGTTCGCGCCCTGCCCGGCGGCATCCGTCACCTGGGTGACGTGGAACTTGGGCCCGCCCGGGTCATCCCCGGGCTGGACCGCGCTCAGTGTGAGGGAGAGTGTGTTGCCGTTCTTATCGGTGACAAAGGTAGGGAAGCCGGCCGAGTTGTACCAGAAGGTCACCCGGTCGGAGCGGGTCAGAGCCCAGAACTTGGGGTTCGTGATGTCGGTGGTCACCGAGCGCAAATACAGGTGGACCCCTGGCGGCTCGAACCAGGAGGTGGTCCCATCAGGGTTGGTCACCCCGGTGAACGTCAGCAGCCTGCCCGTCCCGTCCACCAGGTTGATGAATTTGTTGGAGCGGCCGGCGATGGTGTCGGCGTTGTTGGGGTGGATGTCCAGCGGATCGCCGAAGCGGCTCAGGCCGGAGATGGAGAGCGACCAGTTGTTGCCGGCCGGCGAGTCGGAGTGCTCTTCCCGGCTGTTGTAGATCAACCTGACCACCGTGCTCAGGCCACGCCCCGGCTGGCTCATGGGCGTGAAGGTGAGCAGGGAGTTGCCGTTGGCGACGTTGGTCATGTGGGTCATGCCCGCGCCCACCGACTGGCTGGTGAACTGCCAGAAGTGCTCCAGGCCGATGTTGGTCTTGAGCACCTTGTTCACGATCACCGGGTTGTCCAGAGGCAGGTTGCCCTTGTCGGCGAAGAAGACGGATGTGGGCTGGCTCGAGTCGACCAGGTCGAAACGGAGCGTGAAACGGGCGGCGTCCATGCCGGCGGGCAGAGTGGGCGGGCTGACATTGACCCACATGGTCTGGGTCTGGCCCGCCGCCAACCCCAGGCTGGCCACGTCGGCGCTGTCGCTAAAGGACGCGGTCGAGCCGGCCAGGTACCAGCGGTAGCGCAGCGTGGTGGTGGCCGAATTCCAGGCCTGGCCGCTGATGTTGGTGACCGTGACGTTGACCGGATAGTTGAGCTGGCTCGAGGCGGAGGGGTCGTAGCTCATGGCCTGGGGCACCGGCGTGGAGCTGGACGCCGCCTGGTACAGCGTGCCCGCGGAATTGCCGACCGTGACCGTGATCGGACCGGAGCTGACAATCAGTCCGCTAGAGTCGTAGACCCTGCTGACCAGCGTATGGCTGCCATCAAAGGAGGGCAGAGTGGGGTCCAGCGTGTTCCAGCTAAAGCTCCAAGGCGAAACCGCGGAGGTGGCGTAGAGCGCCCCGTCTACGTAGAGTTCGACCTTGCTCACGGTCAGCCCGCTGGCCACCGTGTTGACGGTGTTCACGGTCACCGTGCCGGTCAGGCCGCCAACGTTGTTGGCAGGAGACGTGATGGCAGTGGTCGGCGAGGGATAGTTGTTGACCGTTACCGTGAGCCCGGCCGACGTTGCGCTGTTGCCGGCGCCGTCGGTGGCCCTGGCCGTGATGGTGTGGTTGCCGTTGCCGACGCTGGCCGAGTTCCAGGTCACCTGCCAGGGAGCCTGGCTGGCCGTACCCGTCGGTGTACCGTCCACAAAAAACTGGACCTGGCTCACCGTCCCCGGGCTGGAGGCCGCCGCCGACAGGGCCACCGAACTGCCCGAAACCATGGCCCCGGGCGCCGGCGTCGAGACCGAGACCGAGGGCGGAATGGCGTGGCTGCCGTCGGTGTAGGTGACCTGGAGCTCGGGCCGCACCGAAGCCGCCGGGCTATAGTCGTTGCTGGCCATGACCGTGAAGTTGTAGTTGGCCAGGGCCTCGTTGTCCGACTTGATGAGCAGGCCCAGATAGGGAGCTTGCCCGCTCACCCACTTGGCGACGATGTTGGAGACGTCGAAGGAGTCCCAGTTCTCGGTCTCCAGGGCCGGGATCGAGACCTGGCTAGACGCCATGCTGCCGGCGAAGTCTCCGCCGTTAGTGCTCCACATCACGCCGCCCGTGCGCTCGTACCAGGTGGCACCGTCGCCCGTGCAGGCGGCCGGGCTCCTGACCCCCGTCCCCTCCTCCCAGCTGGAGGTCACCGGATAGGCGTGCAGGGTCATGTTGTAGGAGTTCTCGAGGAAGTGGAGCACCTTCAGCCTGGCGCTGATGTTGGTGGCGCTACTCGGGATCTGGGGCAGNTTGAACTGGAGCAGGCTGCGGTAGATGCCTGTGCTGTCGGCTCCGGCCAGCAGGTACTGGTCGGCGCCGTAGTTGGCGCAGTTGACGAAGCCCGAGTAGTAGTACATGAAGGTCGCCTTGCCCTGGCCGGGGCCCAGGGGAAGGCTGATCGAGGACTGGCCGTCGGCGGGCAGGGTGACTTTGATCTCGTTGGACTTGCTGCTGTTGGCCAGTACGGCGTAGTAGAAGGTGCCGTTGGGAGCCGCGGTCGTGTCTCGATAGCTGGTGGCCGAGACGTCGTTTGTGCTGGTCAGAAGAGTGGCCGTCGAAGGCGTGAAGTTGGGGCTCAGCGAGCGGTGCACCTGGTACCCGAGGAAGGCCGCGCCCGAAGCTCCGGTGTACTGGCTCCAGCTCAGCTCCGCCCCGTTGGCGTGCAGCACCGAGGGCTGAGAGAGAGCGACCGCGTCTCCGCTGTAGGTCACCGTCAGCTGGGACGCCAGCTGGCCCACCTGGAAGGCCTTGCCTGGAGGCGCCGGGCCGCTCGCGCTCTTGGTTTCGCTGTTCAGCATCAGGTAGAGACCGTAGTTGGGCTGCGCCCCGCTGGCCCAGCTACTCACGGCGCTGGTCGCGTCCCAGTTCATCCACTCGTAGCCCGCGTTCAGCGGCAGCGCGAAGCTGGAGAGGACGGTGGGGTCGAAATGGACGCCGGAGGTGGTGCTGGAGGTGGACCAGGCAGCCGTCATCCGGTGGACGTCGATCTGGTGGTTGGTGCCCCCGCAGAACTTGCCGTTGCTGATCGCGATGCAGGCCTGGTCGTAGAAGACGCCCAGGGTGGCGCTGTTGACGGTCACTCCGGCTGGGATGCCGCTCAGGTCGAACTGCACGGCCTCCCGGTAGGTGTGGTAGGAGCTGACACCGATGAACATGCGGCCGCTGCTGTCCACGAAGCCCGTACAGGTGCCACAGTCGGCCACGAAGGTGGAGTCGAGGGTGTCCGGCTGGGTGGTGATGGTGGGGTCAACAAAGACGGGGAAGCGCCGCGACGGGTCCTTGAGCCAGGACTGATCGACGCTCAGCGTCACCTCAAAACCGTTCTTGCCCTCCTTGAGGCTCATCTGAACCTGGGGCTGACCGGGCTCAACGTTCTTGGTCCCCGAGTCGTAGGCATAGGGAGCCTTGAGCCAGAAGGAGCCGGGGGCGTGGCCGGGAATGACGAAGACCCAGCTGCCGTCCGGTTGCTGGGTGGCCACGGTGCCCTTCGGTGCTTTGAGCAGGAACGTGAAGCTGGACGGCGCCTGCGCGTCCTTGAGCGTCAGCACCTCTTCCAGGCCGTCGCCCAGCACGTTGTAGGTGGCGTCCAGATGTGGCAGGGCATCCTGGTAGCCGATGGTCGAGCCCTTGGTGGTCGCCTTTGCTTTGGAGGCGCCCTGAAGCGTCATCGTCACGGCCTGGCCGTCGACCATCCAGCGCAGGTACTCGTCGCCGAGCTGGTCCTTGAAGANGGTCTGCCAGCTGTTGGCCCGGTTCTGGTAGGCGTAGCCCTTCTCTTTGCTGGAAGTCAGGCTGTTGTCGATCGGCTCCCAGCCGCCGTTGCGCACCCGGTAGTTGATGGGGTGGATCGAGGTCGTGGTGGTGAAGGTGTGGTCGGCGTTATAGCGCGTGGAGGAATAGCGGGTCCGGCGATCGGGCTGCTCGCCTACTGTGAGCTTCTTCGGCTGCTTGGCCGCCGGCTCGCCAGAGGAGACGGGAAGCTTGACCGGCACCGTATTGTGCCCACTGGCCTGGCTGGCTGGGGGGTGGGCAGCGGCCCACGCCGCGAAGACAGGTGACGGTCCCTGCAGCAAGGGCCCGGCCAGGACTCCACCGGCCAGCATGACTGCCAGCAGCGCTCGTCTTGGGTGTGCGCCTCTAGCTTTCACTCTGTTCTCTGGCGTCAAAAAGCGTGCCTGTTAAGGGACTCTGGACAATAACGCCAATGGCAATAGCGATGATGAGCATCTCGGACAGCCACGGTTTCGGCCTCAGTGGCGCCCCGAAGGGCGGGGTTTTTGTCCGCGGGTCTTTGATCGTCGGCAGCTGAAATCGGCTGTCGGTCAGAGACTCAAAGGATCTGCGTTGCGTCATGCGTGACACGCCTCACCCCGAAACTCGCGTCCCGCCAAGGACGTTGCCAGCACCATAAAGCAGGTGCTCTAATTCGTCAAGTGACGTCCACTTAATTTTTTGTGGAAGTAAAGCGAATCTGTCAACCCTGAAGCGAAAATCGATTCTGTCACCTCATGGATGGCAGGATCGTCTTGAACACAACTGAGCAGCGCCGCATCGTCGTCCTCAACCACCTTGCTTACGGGGCGCTTATCAACGCCGCGGCCGCCGAGC
>JGI25616J43925_10000105_pt1 | contig 24631 bp, 24 predicted proteins | sample GraSoi2013_100cm_FD_43925 | JGI IMG/M metagenome (IMG submission 43925) | reverse complement strand
CCGCGACGACGCCGGCGAAAGCCGCATCGTTGACGGTGGAATCTACTCGCTCGAAGGTGATGCCCGGGCGGAGGCTCGCCTCGAGGGCGCTGAGGAAGGCTGCGTCCGCCTCCGGGTACCAGAGCGCGCCGCCCTCTGTATCCGACAGCGAGAAACCACGAGACGGCGCCACCACAGAGACGGGACCGCGCGCGCCGTTGAGGCGCTTGGCGACGATCCGTCCCAGCTCTGCCATCTCGTCCGGTTCGAGCCGAACCAGCGTGGCCACGGGGTTGTGGTAGTAGCTGCGCCTTCGCCGGTATTTCTCCGGAAGGGTGTCGGGAGCTCCCTGGTTGAAGAAATCCACGCAGCCGGGCACCACCACCTGGGGCAGCCCCACCTCGCCCACCACGGTGAGCCGTTCAGGCCCGGTGGCGTGGATGCCGTCCATCAGAGAGTTGGCCAGCTCGGACAGCGTGTAGTCCACGACGCCGGCAATGGCGCCTTGCCTGGCCAGCGCCTCCATGGCCGGTCCGCCCACTCCGTTGGCGTGGAAGATCACGGTCTGCCAGCCGGCCCGCTCGAGCGCGTCCCGAAGGTGCATGACCCCTGGTGTCGTCTGGCCCAGCATGGTCACGCCCACGCTGCGAGCGCCGAGGCCGGCCGGGGGCCGCCCGGCGCGTACGGCCATTCCGATCACGGCCGCCGCGGCATTGTCGAACACTGAGACAGCGATCGGGTTAAGCCCGAGTATGTCCACCACCGAATGCATCACCAGCACGTCGCTCGAGCCCACAAACGGTCCAAACGGACGGCGGCCGGATGCGCTCGGCGAGACGATGAGCTTCGGCACCCCGAGCGGCAGAGCCTGCATGGCATAGGCCCCTAGCAGGGCCCCTTCCGCCCCTCCCAGGCAAAGAGCGGCTTGCAACCGGCCCTCGGAATGCAGCCGTACGCAGACGGCTCTCACTCCATCTCGCATCATCTCGACTGCGTGGCCCCGGCTGCCCGCTTCGCGAATTTCCTCCAGCCGGTGGCCGGCCGCCGCGGCCACCTGCTCTCGAGTCACGTCGGCGACGGCGCCGGACGCCGACCCGAGAATCCCCGAGTCGATCACGATCGGCTCGCCACCCAGGGCGCGTATCCGGTTGCGCACGTATTCAATCTCGGCGCCCTTGGTGTCCAGGGTGCCGATCAATGCGATGCGCGGGGCGGCGGACGACCCGACGAAATCTTCGATTTCGGGTGGACCCCTGTGAGAGCTCACGTGTGACGCGTCCGGTTCAGGCCTTGGCGGGCTGCACTTGCTTGTCGCTGGCGCGCAGGTGGCTGGCCGAGTCCTTGACATACCGGTCGTAGTACTGCTCCGGGACGGCGCCGGTGCCGTGGTCACGCAGGAACTTGATCAGGCCCTCGGAGGCGTCGGCCTCGGTGGCGTCTCCGATCTCTTTACGCGTCGAACGCGGGGTGCGGTCCACAGGCACGACGAACTCGACTGTCAGATAGTCGCTGTAACCGGCGGCGTGCACGGCGTCCACCGCGCGCTTCCAATCGATTGAACCCTCGCCGGGAGGCATCCGGTTGTTGTCGGCGACGTGGACGTCGTACAGCTTGCCCGCATCGCCTGTCGTCTTCAGGGCCTTGACCCAGTCGTCCTCTTCGATGTTCATGTGGAAGAAGTCCAGGCACACGCCGCAGTTGCCGCCGACCTGGTGGGCGAGCTCCAGGGCCTGGTCGTGGCGGTTGATGAAGTAGGTCTCGAAGCGATTGAGCGGCTCGATGGCGATCTTCACGCCCACCTTCTCGGCGTGCTCCTGACATTCCTTGATGCCGTCGACCGCCCATTTCCACTCCTGCTCGACAGAGGCCATCGGCGCGGTCTTGCCGACGGTCGAGGGGATCAGGGTCACGATNTTCCCGCCCAGCTTCGAAGCCAAAGTCAGGCAGTCCTTGGCGTATTGAATGGAGCCGAGCCTGACGTAGTGGTCCTCGTGGATCAGGTCTCGGCCGTTGACCATGAGGGTGACCGAGCCCCAGCACTTGAGGTTGTGCTTCGCGAGAAGCTCCTTGACCTCGCCGGCGTCATACGTGGCCGGCTCCCCAGAGATCTCGATGCCGTCGTAGCCGAAGCGCGCCAGCCGCGCGAGCGTCGTCTCGATCGGTTCCGGCCGCATCCAGTTATGCATCGCCAACTTCAGTGCCATCGCGCCCTCCATACAAACATCCCAATCGGACTCTGCATCTAGAGTCCGAGCTTTCCCGGATTCATCACCCCGTTGGGGTCGAGCGCCGTCTTGATTCGCCGCAGCACATCAAGGCCCGCGCCGTGCTGCGCCGGCATATAGGGCGCGAGTTTGAGGCCCACACCGTGATGGTCGTTGATGACCGCACCGGCGCCGAGCGCGGCAGTCACGCCGTCCTTCCAGATGCGGTCGTGCAGCGTGACCGCGTCGGGCCCGCCGTCGGGCAGGACGAAGCGCGCGTAGATCATGGCCCCCCACGGATACCAGTGGCTCAGGTGCGACCGCAGCTTGAGCCCACGCGCGGCATACGGCTTCGCGACCGCCTCCTGCAGCGCGTNGTAGGTGGGCAGCAAGCGGTCGTATGTGGCCACCACGTCGATCGTGCCCCAGACCGCGGGNAGCTCGGGCGCATGAGGCGGGGAGTAAAAGTCGTAGCGATGGTTCCACCAGACTTCGCCCAGGCTGCCATCGAGCACCTCACCCTTGTGGGCTCGCACGTGCCTTAGCATCGACGCGCGCTCGGCCGCGACCACGCCGGCATCCCCTTCGAAACAGATCACTGTGGCCACCCCGGGCAGCTCGCTGCCCACGACCGGGCTGAGCGTGATGCGCGTCGCGACCTCGTCGTAAAGACGCACCACCGAAGGACGCAGCCCGGACTGCAGGCTCGTGCGGACGGCTTCGATGCCGTCGGCGACCGTCGGGAACGACACCACCTCGAAGTGCCGCGCGGCCGGCAACGGCGCGATCTGCAAGCGCACGCGCGTGATCACGCCAAGGCTGCCTTCCGAGCCGATGAAAAGCGGCGCAATGTCGGGACCTACGGCGTGCCGTGGCACAGGCAGCGTGTCCACGATCTCGCCCGTGGGCATGACCAGGCGAAGCGACACCACGAGGTCTTCGATCTTTCCGTACCTGGTCGACAGCACCCCGGAGCCGCGCGCCGCGACGTATCCGCCGACCGTCGCAAATTCGGCGGAAGCGGGATAGTGGGGGAGCATCAAACCCTTCTGATTGAGCTCGGACTCGAGCCGCTTCCCATTCACACCCGCCTCCGCCGTCACCGTCATGGAGTGCTCGTCGACCTCGACGATGCGGTCCATGCCGGTCAGGTCGACGACTATGCCGCCGCGAGTGGGAATTGATGCACCCTGAGTCCCGGAGCCGCCGCCCCACGGCACGACAGGTACCTGGTGGTGGTTGGCGAGGCGCACCACCGCGGCCACCTCCTCGTCGCTGTGAGGCCTGACGACCACGTCGGGTCTGCCCAGCGGCGCGCCGGCCGCGCGGGCCGCCAACGCCTTCCAGTACGTGTCCGCCACGTACCGGTCGAGGTCTTCAGGCTCGGTCGAGACGCGGCCCGCCGGCACCGCCTGCCGCAGGTCCGCAAGGAGCTTCGAATCGGCTCCGGCCGATNTGTTCGAGCTTCCAGGATATTTCACGAAACCCACCACCTAGCTGCAGAAGCCTTCACAAATCGTGGCNCCAAGCCTAAGCGTGCTTGCACTTCCTGTCAACGGAAGTTGAAGGATTGCGCCTTCAGGCTCGCACCAGGCCGGCCGTTTTTCCCGGCGCCACCTCGCGGAAATCGGGCAGCCCTCGCAGCGCTTCCTCGGCACCCGACGGCCCGTAGACGGCGATGAGGGAGAGGGGCTCCCAGCCCGTGTTGAGCGTCGAGTGGAAGGCGCCGGTGGAGATGAAGACGGCCTGGCCCGCCGCGACCGCNAANGGCTTGCCGTCGTCCACCATCTGCTCGCCATGGCCGGCGAGTANGTATAGGATCTCGTCCGCGTCCGGATGGTTGTGGCGAGTGTGTCCCTTGCCGGGCAGAAGCACCACGTGCAGCATGCTCATCGCGGNGTTGTCGGTGTTCGCTTTTGCGACGAGCGGCTTGATGAGGCCCCAATCAAAGGTCTGGGTCGGGATCGAATTCGGGTCGACCAGTTTCGACGGCATCTGTTCCTCCTTACTGATGGGAGCCGGCTGGCTCAGTGCTGGTTCCGCGCTTCAGGGTCTTGAAGCGTCGCACCGTCTCCGTGATCGCCACCTCTGTGGGCAATCGCTCCATGCTGGACGCCCCGAAGAAGCCGACCACGCCATGTGTCCGCTCGAGCACGTAAGCCGCGTCCGAAGGCTCCGCGATCGGTCCGCCGTGGCAGAGCACGATCACATTCGGGTTGATCGCCGCCGCCGCGTCCCGNATCGCCTGGATGAGGGGTAGGCAGTCGTCCAGGGTCTTCGCCGTGTGCGCGCCGATCGAGCCCTTGGTCGTCAGGCCCATGTGCGGAACGAGCACGTCCGCGCCCACGCGGGTCATGGCCTCCGCCGATGGCACATCGAAGACGTACGGAGCTGTGACCATGCCGCGGCCGGAGGCAAGGCGGATCATCTCCACCTCGAGGTCGTAGCCCATGCCCGTCTCCTCGAGGTTGGCCCGAAAGGTCCCGTCGAAGAGTCCGACTGTAGGGAAGTTCTGGACTCCGGCGAAGCCCGCCGCCTCGATGTCGCGCAGGAAGTTGTCCATCAGCCGGAACGGGTCGGTTCCGCACACGCCCGCCAGGACCGGCGTGTGATCGACCACCGGCAGCACNTCGCCGGCCATCTCCATGACGATCGCGTTGGCGTCGCCGTACGGCAGGAGGCCGGCGAGCGAGCCGCGTCCGGCCATCCGGTAGCGGCCCGAGTTATAGATGATGATGAGGTCCGCGCCACCCGCTTCCGCGCACTTGGCGGAGAGGCCGGTGCCCGCGCCGGCGCCGATCAGCACTCCGCCCGATTCCACCGTGGCGCGCAGGCGGCGCCTGGCTTCGTCGGCCTTCATCGCCGTGCCACCAGGAACTCGTCGAGCCGAGCCGCCATCGCCTGGGCGAACTCGGGGTCGTTGATGTGCGCGTCGACCTCGTGCATCTCGACGTTCGCGCTCATGTGCTCTCGCAGCGCGCTGAACAGCGCCTCGTCGGCTGCGGCGTCGTAGAACGGTCCGCCTTCGCCGGAGATTGCCGAGACCCCGCGCAGCGGGATGAAGAAAGCCACCGGTCCGCGCGCGGCGGACAGCTTTTGCGCGATCTGGCGCCCAAGCTCAGCATTCTCTTCCGGCGTCGTCCGCATGAGCGTGACCGAAGGATTGTGGATGTAGAGGTTGCGCGACTCGAACCGCGGCGGCACCGTGTCGCGCGCTCCGAAGTTCACCATGTCCAGGGCGCCGACCGACACCACCTCGGGAACGCCCATCTTGCCCGCCATCTCGAGGCGATGTGGCCCGGCCGAAAGCACCCCGCCCACCAGCTCGTCAGCCAGCTCGGTGGTGGTGAGGTCGAGCACTCCGATCACATAGCCCGATTCGACCAGCGCTTCCATCGCACGACCGCCCGTGCCGGTCGCGTGGAACGTCAGCACCTCATATCCGCGGCGCTCGAGCTCNTCCCGGGCCGCGGTCACCGCTGGAGTNGTGACGCCGAACATGGTGGCGGCAACCAAGGGGCGTTGTTCGCCCAGCTCGACCGGCGGCGCGCTGACCATCCCGGCCATGGCGGCTGCCGCGTTGGCCAGGATGCGCCCGGAGATGGAGTTGATCCCGGCCACGTCGGTCACCGATGCCATGAGGGCGATGTCGCTTGCGCCGATGTAGTCGCGAGTGTCGCCGGCGGCCATGGTCGACACCATCAGCTTTGGAACACCGACCGGCAGGGCGCGCATGGCCATGGTGGCGATCGCGGTGTTCCCCGATCCGCCGGCGGCGAGCACGCCATCGCAGCGACCCTCGTCGTAAAGCTTCCGCACGACGATGGCGGCGGCACTTGCCATCGCTGACACCGCGCGGCCGCGATCGCGTGCTGCGGTGAGCGCGTCCAGGTCCACGCCGGCTGCCGCGGCGACGTCATGGCGGCTGATGTCAGGCCTGGCGAGGGGCGGGTCCAGGGTGCCAACGTCGACGAGGATGGTCTTGACGCCGGCTCGCGCGAGCCGGTCACGCAGGTACTGGTACTCCGTGCCTTTGGTATCCAGAGTGCCGACGAGGACAACGGTCTTCTCGCTCATCGCGCCTCTCCTATTTTCAGGGGGGACTCCCCCCTCAGGCGCGCCGAGCCCGGCGTAGCCGGCTCTCGGCGCACCCCCCTGCGACGACCCTACAGCCTGCTGGGCGGCCCTCGCCGCGCCCAACATAGCAGACCACGGGATCAACTCTTCAGGTTCTTTCACCAAGGAAGCAAGGTCTTGACGAGTTTGCCGGGCGGATGTAACGTCGCCTGACAGGTTTTGATAGACCGGCAAGGAGCACCGATATCGCCATTTGGCTTGCCGATAGGGATGGGCAGCGCCTGTTCGCACCTCGACCGCTGGGCGGCCTGACGGAATGACGCCCACAAGGGTCGACCTGCGGATGGTCCCGCGCGTCCTGCTCGGCTTGCTGGGTATTGCCGTCGTGGCATGGATCGCTTACAAGGGCAGCCAGGACGGCAGGCTGTTCTGGGTCGTCACCCTCAACGGGGTCACTCTGGCCGCTCTCTTCTTCGTGGTCGCGGCCGGATTCACGCTGATTTTCGGGCTGATGCGCGTCGTCAACATGGCCCACGGCTCCCTGTACCTGCTCGCCGGCTACATCGCTTTCACGCTTCAAGGCAACTGGTACGGCGTCAGCAGCAACTTGTTGAGCGGCACGCCGGCGACCGTGATCTCCTGGGTCGTGCCATTGGTGGTCGCCACCATCGTGATCGGCCTCGTCGGGGTGCTGATGCAGCAGGTGTTTCTGCGCTGGAACCAGGGCCAGGACCTCCGTCAGGCGCTGATCACCATCGCCATCTCGGTGATCCTGGCGGACCAGATGGTCGCCCACTTCGGTGGGATCGCAGAGGCGATCCAGCAGCCGGCCGCGTGGCCCGACAGCGTGGCCATCGTCGGAGTGCACTATGGATTCTTCCGCCTCGTAGTCGTGGTCGGTGCCGCGATCGTCATCGGCGGCCTGCTCTTCCTCGTTATCAAGCGAACGAGGTTCGGGATGATCATCCGTGCCGGCGTTGACGACCGGTCGATGGTCTCGGCCCTCGGAGTGAACATCCAGTTCGTGTTCGCCGGAGCATTCTTCATCGGCGCGCTGCTGGCCGGGCTGGCCGGGGTGCTCGGAGGGACGATGCTCGCCGTGCAGCCGGGGAATGACTCGGCGTTCCTGCTGGATTCGCTGATCGTGGTGATCATCGGCGGCATGGGAAGCCTGGGCGGCGCTGCGATCGGCTCGATCGCCCTGGGGCTGGTCAGCTCTTACTCGAACGTCTACCTCACCTTCGGCACGACCGACCTCACGAACTACTCCATCCTGCTGACGTTCATCCTGGTCGTCGCCATGCTCGCCGTGCGGCCGCTCGGCCTCTTCGGACGACCGGCTTGAGCGTCGCACCGTCGCTGGCCGGCAGTCGCGGAGCGGGCGGCGGCCGTCGCCTCCCGGAGTGGGCGGCCCTGGGGGTGCTGGCGCTCTTTCTGCTCGGTGCGCCTTCGATTTTCGACAGCTTCACGCTCAGCCAGATACTGACGAAAGCGCTGTGGCTCGGCATCGCAGCCGCGAGCCTCATCTTCCTCTCCAGCTACGGCGGCATGGTCTCGCTTGGACAGACCGGGATTTACGCCGTCGCCGGCTTCACGATGGCGAACCTGGTCCACGCGGCCGGCGGCAGAAACCTCGGCTGGGATCCCGTCGCCGCGACCGCGGCGGGAATCGCCGTGGGCACCCTGTTCGGACTTCTGTGCGGCGCGATCGCCTCCCGGAGCTACGGGATCTACTTCCTGATGATCACGCTTGCGATCTCGGTGATCGTCTTCTATTTCTTCGCCCAGGTCACGACTCTTTCCGGCTACGGGGGCATTCGAAGCGTGACCCCGCCTGCTTTGATCGGCAACCCCGTGCTCAACCCGCTGCCGCTCTATTACGCGGCCCTCGTGGCGTCGGCTCTCGTGTACGTGGGCATCCGCTATCTCGCGCGAACGCCGTTCGGTCTTGCGCTCCAGGGCATCCGCGACGATCCGGCGCGGATGCAGGCGCTCGGTTTCAACGTGGCGCTCCACCGCACGCTTGCGTTCGGGGTCGGAGCGTTCATCGCGTCCATCGCGGGAATCCTGTCCGTCTGGTACACAACACAGGTCTCGCCAGGTGGGATCAACCTGGCGCAGACCATCAACATCCTCGTGATCGCGGTCATCGGCGGCCTATACCGACTCGAGGGTGCGTGGATTGGAGCCGCGGTGTTCTCCACGATCGACAACTACTCGCGGCTGTGGATGCCGAACGTGGGCGACTGGCTCGGGCCCGACCGATTCGAGACAGTCATCGGCCTGATCTTCCTGATGATCGTCCTCGCGTCTCCGGGTGGATTGGTCGGCATCTGGGAGAGCCTGTGGGCCAGAAGGAATCGCGCAGGGCGAGGGCCGATGGAGAGTTCCGGCATACCGGCGCCTGATGCGGACGACGACGTCGATCGTCCCGAAGCGGTCTAGTCAAGGAGGTGGTTGGAGATATCAAGAGTGGGCGGCATCGGTGTCGAGTCGCGTGTCCGACTTATTCGTGTTGTAAAGGAGAGGAATTTGCTTAGACCCCAACGTAATGTCGAATTCCGGCGGCTGTTCGCCACCGCCGCCATTGGGATGCTGGCGCTGACCGCTTGCGCCAACAACTCGGGGACACCCTCCGCGTCCTCGAACGTCATCAAGATCGGGATCCTATCCGACTGCACCGGAGACTTCGGATCGTTCTACAACGACGACATCGGCGGTGCACTGTCGGTGCTGGCAGCCCACTACGGGGGCAAGGCCAGCGGCGCTCTGCCCAAGGATGGGATGACCGGCGCCAAGATCGCCGGCAAGGACATTCAGATCGTCGGCTTCGGCTGCTCCGACTCCACCGCGGCCAAAGCGATCGAAGAGACACGGCGGTTGGTCGAACAGCTTGGTGCCGACATCTTGATCGGCCCCCTCTCCGGTGACGAGGGAATCGCGGTTGCCAACTACGCCAAGACAAACCAGCCGAACAAGACTTTCATCAACGGCATCTCCGGCGCCCAGGAGGCGACCCTGAAGGTCCAGGCGCCGAACTTTTTCCGCTTCAACCCTGACGGGGCGCAGTGGTCGGCCGGCCTCGGCGGCTACGCCTACAACAAGCTCGGCTGGCGCACCGCCGCCGTAATCGGCGACGACTACGCTTTTCCATACACCTCGCTTGCAGGTTTCATCGCGGAGTTCTGCGCCATCGGTGGCAACGTGACCAAGCGGGTCTGGCCTCCTCTTGGCACGACCGACTACTCCTCGTTCGTCGCCCAGCTCCCGACCAATGTCGATGGGATCTTCGTGGGCGTCGGCGGGGCGGGTCTGATCACCTTCCTCAAGCAGTACCAGCAGGCCAACGGGCCGCTCAAGAGCGCGCACATCATGGGCAACCTGTTCTGGATCGACCCGCAGCTGCTCAAGGCCATTGGGACTCCGATGGTAGGCGCCGTCGCCGCCAGCGGAATCGCGGCCGATGATACTTCCGCGCAAACGAAGTCCTACGTCGCGGAGCTGGCCCCCTATCCCGACACGCAGAAGGACGCCGCCAGCGTGTTCACGCTGGGTTACTGGGCCGCCATGACAGCGCTCGGCCAGGCGCTTACGACGGTCAACGGCGACATCTCGGGCAACCAGAAGGCGCTGCAGGCAGCGCTCGCCAAGGTCGTCATCGACGGCCCCTACGGCAAGATCAGCCTCGACTCCAACCGCCAGGCGATCGCCGACAACTGGGTCACACAGATCACTCCGCCGCCGGCCGGCAGCAACGTCCCCGGCCTCAAGACGATCCTGCAGATCCCTAAAGTCGACGAGACGTTTGGTGGCTTCTTCGACTCCTCGTCAACGGTCGACCGGACCAACCCACCCTGCGTCAAGAAGACGGCACCCCCTTGGGTGGGGCACGAAATCCCTGTCAGCTTCAGCTGATGGGCCCATTACGCAGAGCGGTGTAAACGCGGCACCGCCCAGCACCGATACCGCCGCGCCGATCCTCCACTTGAGGGGGGTCGGCAGGCGGTTCGGTGGCCTGCGCGCAGTGGCCGATGTGACCCTGGTCGTGAAGCCGGGGGAACGGCGGGCCATCCTCGGTCCGAATGGAGCCGGGAAGACAACCTTGTTCAACGTGATTTCCGGCGAGTTCCCTCCGACGGAGGGCACGATCGAGCTGTTCGGCCGGGACGTGACACACCAGCCCGCGCGCCTGCGCGCGCGCTCTGGACTTTCCCGAACTTTCCAGACCTCGAAGCTCCTGTTGGGANTGTCAGTCGAGGACAACCTCTACCTCGCGGTGCTCGGNGCCAGGGGTGGGCATTTCCTTCCGGTGCGCCTGCCGCGAATCGAGCGCCAGATTCGCGAGCGAGCGCGTGCGACGGCTGAGACGATCGGACTGGCGGACCGGCTCGGCACGTTGGTCCGCGAGCTATCCCATGGCGAGCGGCGGCAGCTCGAAGTCGGCATGGCGCAGGCGTCGTCGCCCAAGCTGATGATGCTCGACGAGCCGGCGGCCGGCCTCTCGCCAGGCGAGCGCAACAGGTTGACGGAGCAGTTGCTTGCNCTGGATCCGGTAATCACCTTGATCCTGATCGAGCACGACATGGACGTCGCGTTGCGTGTGGCTCAGTGGGTGACGATGATGCACGACGGACGCATCGTCGCCGAAGGCACACCCGCNACAATCCGCGGCAACCAGATGGTGCACGATCTCTACACAGGCAGCCGATACAAACAGTGAGCACACCCGTACTCGAGGTCAGCGGCCTGAATGCGTTCTACGGACGCGCCCACGTCTTGCAGGATGTAGCTTTCACGGTGGATGAGAGACCGGTTGCGATCATCGGGCGCAATGGCATGGGCAAGTCCACGCTCTGCCAGGCCATCATGGGCATGCTCGCCTCAACGACCGGCTCGGTCCGGTTTGGCGGACAGGAGCTCGTGGGCAAGCCTCCCTACCGCATTGCGCGGCTCGGCCTCGGTTTCGTCCCACAGGGTCGGCGTCTATTTCCCTCGTTGTCGACCGACGAGCATCTGCAGATCATTCCGCGCAAGCGCAACGCCGCGTGGACACCGAAACGGGTTTACGAGACGTTTCCNAAGCTCGCCGAGCGCAAGAGCACCGGAGCCGGCCAGCTCTCAGGAGGAGAGCAGCAGATGCTGGCGATCGGGCGGGCCCTCCTGACCAACCCGAAGCTGTTGATCATGGACGAGCCCTCGGAAGGCCTCGCGCCCAACATCGTCGAGAACGTGATCGACACCATCCGCAAGCTGGCCGCGCAGGGCGTGGGCCTGCTCGTGGTCGAGCAGAACCTCGGCGTCGCAACCGCGCTGGCCGACCGGCAGCTGGTCATGGTCGCCGGGCGCATCGCCGCCGAGACCACCGCTCAAGAGCTGACGGGCAACCTCGATGCCCAGCGACGCTTCCTGGGTGTCGAGCCGCCCANCATGCGGCATTCGGCATGATTGCGCTCTCATGAAACTGCGCAGCCTCCAGCATGTCTCGTCGCCTTACCCCGAAGGGGAGGACGCCTCGGTGCGCCGGTTTTACGGCGAGGTCCTCGGCCTTCAGGAGAAACCCACGCCATCCACGCTTGCCGGCATGGGCCTGTTGTGGTTCTCCGGCGGCAAAGACCTCGAGCTCCACTTCTTCCCGGGCCGCACAGACGTGGAGTCCGCTCGCCATTTCTGCTTCGATATCGACGATCTCGAGGAGACCCGGCGCGGCCTTCAAGAAGCGGGCCTGGCGCCTTTTGACGACACACCGATTCCCAACCGTCCGCGCTTCTTCTGCCGTGACCCGGTCGGCAACCTGGTCGAGTTCACAAGCATCGAGGGGGACTATCTCAAGTGACGTTGAAGACAAGTCTTGGAATCTGGGCATTGGGGCCGATGATCACGCGCTTTGTCCCAGTGGGCTACCAGCCGCAGTGGACCAATGAGCCGATCGTCGACAAGGTCAAGCGGGCGGTGGCGGGGTTGGGCGACCTCATAGACGACTACGAGTTCCACTATCCATACGAGATCAATGAGGACAACGTCGAGGCGGTCAAGGGCGCCCTCGGCGGGCACGGCATCTACTGCGTCGCCACCGGGCTCCACCTCGACCCGAAGTTCGGCCGCGGCGGCTTGAGCTCTCCCGACGCCTCCGTGCGCCGGGAAGCGGTGCGCCGCACGCTCGCCGCAGTCGACATGGCCGGCAAGCTGCACGCGCACTTCATCCTCTGGCCTGGCATCGAGGGCTACAACTACCCGTTCCAGACGCCCTATCGCGAGAGCTGGGCGTGGTTTGTCGAAGGAGTCGGCGAAGCCGCGCAGCGATGCAAGGAGCACGGCATATCGCTGTTCCTCGAGCACAAGAACTCAGAACCCGCGATGAAGATCTTCATGCGGAACATCGGCATGACCCTGCACGTCATCCACAAGCTGCGCGCTCAAGGCATTGACAACGTGAAGGTCAACATGGACTGGCAGCACCTCCTGATGAACGGCGAGAACCTGGGCGAGTACGCGGCCATGCTGGCCGGCGAAGGATTGCTCGGTCATCAACACGCGAACAGCGGTTGGGGGACCTTCGACGACGACAACATGGTCGGCGCGACCGCGTTCATGGAGACGCTGGAGCTGGCGCTCGAGCTGCGTCGCGCCGGCTACGGCGACAAAGGCGAGCGCCTCGGATTCGACCTGTACCCGTACACCGAAGATTCGATCGCCGCGGTGAAGCGCAGCGTGCTGCAGTGGCGCTTCATAGATTCGGTGGCCGCACGGATCGACGAAGCGGCCCTTCGAGAGGCGCAGTCGAGAAAAGACGCGGTTCGCGCGTACGAGATCGTCTACAAGGCGCTCGGTGCGCAGTGAGTCTTCACGTGCACTTCGCGAGAATCAGAAGTCGGCTGCGGAGGTCGATAGCGGCATCTCGTCGGCGAGCTCCGTGATGATCTCCGCGATGGACGCAGCCCTGCGGCCGGTGACTTTTTCGTAGTCGGTCGAGACAACGTCAAGCTCACCGGCTCGCAGCGCTTCGTACGAAGTTTGTCCCGCTTCCAGAGCCCATTCAGGCCGTCCCTGCGCCTTCCACCTCTCGATCCATTCGGCATCTGAGATCGGCTCGTAGCTGTACGCCTCGCCCGTCACCCTGCTGGCGATCTGCGCCAGCTCACGCATGGACACGGATTCCGGCGTCGTGATGTTGTAGATCTTGTTCCGGTGAACGGGGCCGGTGAGCGTCATGGCGATCACGTCGGCCAGCTCCGGTCGATACGAAAAGCTCATCCGCGCTTCGTCGCCCGGTTCACGCGCCACCCCATCCGGGTCGAACCAGCCGGGAATGTCGTCCGCGTACATGCTGTTGCGAATCGCGGTCCATGGCACACCCGATGCTTTCAGCATCGCCTCGGTGGCGCCGTGCTCCCTCGCATGAGAGAACACCGCGTTCGGCCCGGCGTTGACAAAGGATAGATAGACGAGCTGAGCCACCTCCGCCCTGGCCGCCGCCTCGATAAATGAACGGTGCAGATCGAGGCGCACATCGCCGCCGATCCACAGGGAAACCATGAACACGCGATCGCCTCTTTCGAGGCCTGTGGCGAGGGTTTCTGGGTCGCCATAGTCCGCCGCGTGCACTTGCGCCCCCTCGACGCGGGGAACGCGACCGGGATCGCGCACCAAAAGCCGCATCGGATGGCCTCCCGACTCGAGCCGCCTCGCCACGAGGCCGCCCACGCGACCGCTCGACCCCGTCACGACGATCATGAGGCCGACAGAATAGTCCGGCCATCCGCCGGCGGTGGGCCATCTCCAGGTTGAGCCGCGCGATTTACTCCGCCTACGGAGGATTCTCGAATTAACATGGGGCCCTGAGCTCAGCGCCATTGAAGACGAGGACTGACCCGGGCGAGCTCCGCGGCCTGCAGTTGAAGAAATTGCGAAGCGGGCTCAGCAAAGTGCTGGTGACCAACCCGTTCTGGCGCGAGCGTCTCCACGAGGTTTCGGGTTGGGGCGATTTTGAGCGCCTCTCATTGACGACCAAGGCGGAGCTGCTCGCGGACCAGGCCGCCCATCCGCCGTTCGGGACGAACCTCACGGATCCTTTGGAGCGCTACGTGCGCCTGCACCAGACCTCGGGATCGAGCGGAGCCCACCCGCTCCGGTGGCTCGACACCGCGGAATCGTGGGAGTGGTGGACTCGGATCTGGGCCGAGCACGTCTATCGCGCCGCCGGAGTCGAGGCCAAAGACCGCGTGTTCTTTGCGTTCTCCTTCGGGCCGTTCATAGGATTCTGGTCGGCCTTTGGGGGAGCTCAACGGCTGGGCGCGCTGTGCATGTCCGGCGGCGCGATGACGAGCGAACAGAGGCTGCGCACCATGCTGGAGGCGGACGCGACCGTGCTGCTGTCCACACCCACGTACGCGTTGCGGCTGGCAGACGTGGCCGCCGAGCTTGGCCTCGACCTTCGCGGATCGGGCGTGCGCGTGACGATTCATGCGGGCGAGCCGGGCGCCAGCATCCCGGCCACGCGCGCCGCGATCGAAGAGGCGTACGGCGCCGCGTGCTTCGACCACACGGGCATGACCGAGTTAGGCCCGACAGGGTTCAGCTGCTCGCAGAGGGATGGGATCCACCTGATCGACTCGGAGTTCATCTTCGAGGTGCTCGACGTCGATGGGCGGCCGGCCGACGAGGGCGAGCTGGTGGCCACCAACCTCGGCCGGTGGGGCATGCCGCTCATCCGCTACCGAACCGGCGACCGCGTGAAGGTCTCGCGCGAGCCATGTCCCTGCGGGAGCCCGTTCATGAAGGTGGTCGGCGGCATCCAGGGAAGAGTGGACGAGATGTTCACGGTGCGCGGGGTGAATCTCTATCCCTCCCAGGTGGAGGACATAGTGCGCCGCTACGCGGAGGTCGCGGAGTTCGTGATCGAGCGCCGGCGCGAGCGCCAGATGGACGAGGTGGCCCTGTTGATCGAGCCTGCGGGCGACGATTTCTCGACCGAGCGCCTGGAAGCCGACCTGCGGCAGGCGCTGGGCGTGCGCCTCGACTGTCGCATCGTCGCGCGGGGAACCCTGCCTCGTTCGGAGCTCAAGGCGAAGCGAATCCGGCAAGCCGGGACCTGAGCGCCACCACGATCGGGCGATAGGGCCATTCGGGCACAGTTGGCGCGATTCCCAGGCTCTGCACGCGGCCATTCGGGCACGAATGGTCGCGTTGGAGGCTTGACATGCGGCCATTCGGGCACAAATGGTCGCGTCGGAGGCTTGGCATGCAGCCATTCGGGCACAGTTGGCCGATTCCCGGCCCCGATAGTTGAGCCGGCCTAGCGCCGCTCGTTCGCGCCGACCACCTTGGTCAACAGGCACAGGAGCTCTTCACGCTGCTCCTTGTCGAGCGGTCCCACGAGGCGGCTCGTCATGGCGTGCGTCCGCGGGATGAGCTCCCGCACCGCGTGAAGCCCCTTGGGCGTCAGAGCGATCGTCTTCCGGCGGCCGTCACGCGTGTCGCGCTCGCTGCGAATGAGGCCGCGCGCTCCCAGGCGCGAGACCACCTCAGCCATGGTCGATCGATCGAGAGAAATCCGCTGGCCAAGCGTGCGCTGGTCGAGGTTCGGCTCGCTGTACAACGCATTCAGCGCGGCGAACTGGGGCGACGTGATCGTGTGCGATACCTCTTCATTCCACAACAGGTTCATCGCCTGCACGGCGCGGCGCAGCAGATGGCCCGGATGCTGCATCAGGTCCTCGGGCGCGGGCTGCGAGTCAGGCGGTTCTCTCTTCACCCTTCTTCTCCACAGCTCGATAACCGACGGGCAGCAGACGCAGCCCCAACCGCTCCTCGAGCGTGCCCCAGATACCTCGCGGAAGCGCAAGCGCAAACAGCGCCGCGGTCGCGCCGAGCCCGACCAGGTACCACGGGCCACCCTGCGTAAAGGTCGTCTGGATCCCAAACAGCAGGATGGCGCCGAGGATCGGACCCTCGAAGGTTCCGAGCCCTCCGACCAGCACCATGAAGATCATGTAAGCCGACCACTGCACGCTGAAGATAGAGCCAGGCTCGATGAACAGCGTGTTCGCGCCGATGATCACGCCGGCCGCGCCGCAGCCAAAACCGGCCAGCACGAAGAGCAGTCGCTTGCGAGAGGCCACGCGCACGCCAAGGGAGCGGGCGGCGTCCTCGTCGTCCCGGATCGCCTGCAGGGACAGTCCCAAAGGAGAACGCAGCAGGAAAAAGAGAGCGGAGAGAAAGATGACAGTGAAGGCAAGCGCCAGCCAGAACGTATAGGCCTGCCGGAAGTTGGGCGCGTACTGGTTCAGCTGGATGAGCGAGATCCCGGTTCCGGCGCCCAGGTTCTGATCGAGCCTGACGACGATCGAGATCGCCTCGGCGATCACCCACATGCCGATCGCAAACTGCGCAGCCCGCAAGCGCAGGGCGATGAATGAGATCGGCACCGAGATGAGTCCGGCCGCGAGCATCGCGAGCACCATCGCCGGATACGGGCTGACGCCGAGTCCGGTGAAGAACACCGTGCCGTAGGCGCCGATACCGATAAATGCCTGCTGTCCGACCGAAAGCAGCCCGCCGTAACCCGCGAGCGCGTTCCACATCGCGGCGAGCAGCACGAGGTACAGGAGGATGGTGAGCTTCTGGACCACGTCAGGGTCGAACACCAAGGGCACGGCCGCCAGCAGAACGGCAATCGCAACCGTTGCGCCCGTGAACAGCTTTGACGTGCGCGTCCAACGCTGGACTCTCATCGGGCTGCCCGAAAGCTGAGGCGCAGGCCGCCGTAGCGAACCACCAGCACCGCGAGAAACAGCAGGTGACCCGACAACGCGGAGTACTCGGGGTTGACCTGAGCGCCCAGCGTCTGCGCCACGCCAAGCGCAAGCCCGCCGAGCAACGTGCCCCAGAGCCTCCCCATTCCGCCGATGACCACCGCCTCGAAGGCGAAGATCAGCTGCGTCGGCCCGCTGAGCGGATCGAACACCGAGCGAATGGCCAGGAACAGTCCGCCCAACGCGGCGATCGCCACCGCGAGCGCGGTGGCCCGGGCGTAAACCCCGCGGCTGTCGATGCCGGCGAGCTCGGCGGCGTCGGCGTCATCGGCGGTCGCGCGCATCATCCACCCGGCTCGCGTCCGCGACAGGAACAGCTGCAATGCGCCGAAAACGAGAACAGCCACCACCAGGATCACGATGCCAAGCGCCGAGACCGACAGGCCGCTCGTCACCTGCCAGCTCGAGGTCGTGACGGCGCCCGCCTCCCCGCCGAGCGAGCGAACGTCCGGCGAGAACTTGATGAGCAGCAGGTTCTGGATCACGATCGACAGGCCGAAGGTCGCCAGGAGGGGGGTCAGGATGCCGGATTTCAGACTTCGTTCGAGGATCGTGAGCTGGAGGAGGTAGCCGAGCACGATCATCACCGGCAGCGCCACGACGAACGCGACAAACGGCGACATGCCGGTGCCCTGGACGATGACAAAGACCACGTAAGCCCCCAGCACCGCGATGTCTCCGTGTGCCAGGTTGATGATCCGCATGACGCCGAACATGATCGACAGGCCGCAAGCAAGGACCGCGTAGAAGGCTCCGAGAAAGATGCCCTGCAGGACCGCATTGACGATGGTCATGCCGGTCGCTTCAATCCGAAGTAAGCGCTGACCACCCGGTCGCGATCCAGCGAGGAAGCCGCACTCTCCAGCACGATCCGGCCTTCGAGCATGCAGATCACCCGGCTCGCGACCTTGAGGGCCCTGGTGAGGTCTTGCTCGACGACCACGACGGTCGTGTCTTCGCCGAGGATGCCGGCCAGCGAGCGATAGACGGCGTCGACGACGATCGGCGCAAGGCCGAGCGAGACCTCGTCCAGCAGGAGCAGCCGTGGATTGCTCATCAGCGCACGCCCGATCGCGACCGCCTGCTGTTCTCCTCCGGAAAGATTGGCCGCCGCCATGTGCCGGCGCGGCTGGAGCAGCGGGAAGACTTCGAGCACCGACTGCACGGTCCACTTACCTCGCCGGGCGGCGGCGACACGGAGGTTCTCCTCGACGGTGAGGCTGGGAAACAGCCGGCGGCCCTCGGGGACGAGCGCGATCCCGAGCGAGACCCGCCGGTGGGCGGGCATCGAAGTCACGTCGGCTCCGTCCAGGAGCACGCGCCCGCCATGCGGTTTGTGCGCCCCGGCGATCGCCCTGAGCAAGGTTGTCTTGCCTGCACCATTGGCGCCGATCAGCGCAACCGTCTCGCCCTGCGCCACCTCGAACGAGACTCCGCGCACCGCNTGGAGCAGTCCATGACGGCAATCCAGGTCTTCGACTTTCAGCAGCGTCATGTGCGGCCGCCCAGGTACGCGTCGATCACAGCCGCCTGCGCGACGACCGCCTNCGGCGGGCCCTCGGCGATGATCCGCCCCGCGTCCATGCACACGAGTCGGTTCACCACCCGCATCANCAGATGGACGATGTGCTCGATCCACAGCACGGCGATGCCGCGGTCGCGCAGGCTCGCCACCATCTCGACGAGCGCGCCCGTCTCCGCATCGGTCAGTCCCCCGCCAATCTCATCGAGCAAAAGGACAGAAGGCTCAACGGCCAGCGCCCGTGCCAGCTCCAGGCGTTTGCGCTGAAGCAGGCCGAGGCTTTCCGCGCGCCGGTTGGCGACCTGTGTGAGAGCAGTCTGGTCCAGCACCTGCAGGCAGAGGTCGTATGCCTCGGAGCCGCGCCGNCTACCGCCCGCGGTCGCGCCGACGAGCACGTTCTCGAAAACGCTCATCCCAATGAAAGGACGCGGAACCTGGTGGGTTCGGGCGATGCCGAGCTTGCAGCGGTCGGCCGCCCCGCGGGACGTAACGTCCCGTCCGCGAAAATCGACACTCCCGGAGTCGGGCGCAAGAGCGCCTGACATGACGTTCAGCAGCGTGGTCTTGCCGGCGCCGTTGGGTCCGACGACGCCAACCGCCTCGCCTTCCATCAACGAGAGGTTGACGCCGTCCAGCACGGCAAGTGCCCCGAAACGCTTGCGAATGTCAACTGCGGCGATCACCGCCGCGCCCATGCTCAGCCCTGGTATGGCTGCAGGGTCGACGCGACCGGCACGTTGCTGTCCGACGAGTTTTCACAGATCACGAAGTCGATCGGCCACTTCGAGACGTTCTGCTTCCACTGCCCCCCGATGATGGGCGCGCTCACGATGCCGGACACCGCAGGTGTGCCAGGACCGAAGTTCGGATTCTTCGTCCAGTCCAGGTTGCCGACCGGCGTCTCCACCGTGAGCGTCTTCATCGCGTCGACGACCTTCTGCTTGTTCTTCGGATCACCGCTCGCCTTGAGCACCGCCGCCGCGACGTCGAACAGGGACAGGCTCGCCCCGAGCTGCTGGTTCCACTGTTTGCCCGTCGAAGACTCGTAGCCGTCGCCGAGTTGCTTGCTCGTCAGTCCCGTCAGCGACGACTTGTACGGCCANGTCGGCGCCCAGTACACGCCGGAGGCGAGACCGTTGCCTATGGCACCGAGGGACGAGACCTGCGATGGGAACAGACCGGTCTTGGCGATCTGGCCGATCTTCACGTGCTTCGTGTATCCCTGCTGGGCGGCCTGGCGCCAGAAGGTGGCGAAGTCCGGCGGAATGGGAAAGGTGTTGAAGATCTGGCAGTCCTCCCTTATGAACTTCTGGATCTGTGCCGTGTAGTCGTTGGTGCCGTCCTCGTAAGCGCCTGGGTCGACGATCGTGTAGCCCGCGCTTTTGAGCAGCGGTCCAAGGGCGCCGCGAATAGCGTTGCCGTCGGCGTCGTTCGGCCACATGACTCCGACCTTCTTGTTGGTGCTGACCTGCGGCCAGAGATGGGTGTACGCGAGAAAGAACTGGAGCACGCCGAAGCAGTAGTGGAACGTCCATTTGAACGGCGTCGGCTGCCCGACCTTCCCGCCCCGTCCGAGATACCACGCCTCCCAGGGCACCACCGTCGAGATGCACGGAATGCCGGCGGCCTCGCATGCGTCCGAAACCGGGTTGACTGTCTCGGGAGTGGAGGTCGCCAGCATGAGGTCGACCTTCTGGTTTGAAATGAGGTCCTGCGCGACCGACGCACCGACCGAGGGCGTCGACTGCCCATCGCGGGCAACGATCTCCACGCTGTAGTTGGTGCCGCCGACCGTGATGCCGTTTTTGAAAGCGGTCCTGGCCAGGCCGATGACGTACGGGTCCGGCTCGCCGAAGCCGGAGGCCGGGCCGGTGAGCGGGCTGACGAATCCGATCTTGATCGAGCCGCTCGGAGTAGAGGTGGTCGACGTGAGGCAGGCTTCGAGGAATCCCGGGACGGCTAGACCACCAAGGACGAGGCCAGTACCCTTCAGCATCTCGCGGCGCGTGATCGAGCCGGGTCGAAGTTTCCTCTTGCTCACAGGATTCCTCCCTCACTAACAGATCAGGAATTGCTCCGTGTACCGACGATAGGAGTTTGAGCGGGTTCATAATTCCCGTCAAGGGCCGTGAGCGACNTGGATTACGAGCCGCCCTACCTCTATCCCGACTACCGCTCGACCGAGTTGCGCGCTCCTCGCCACGAGCCAGTGCGACTGCCCGACGAGTGGTTTCACAAAGCGCCGGGACCGGCCTTCGGTCGCATCCCGGTCGGGGCGGAAGACGCGGACCTCACGCGCCGGCATCGAGGCGAGCCCCTTGGAGAGAGGATCATCATCCACGGGCGGGTGCTGGACGGCGACGGGCAGGCCGTCCGCAACACTCTCGTCGAGGTCTGGCAGGCCAACGCGGCGGGCCGCTACGTGGATCCTGTGGACGACCATGACGCACCACTCGACCCCAACTTCACGGGCGCGGGCCGNTGCCTGACCGACGACGCCGGTTTCTATCGATTCGTCACGGTNAAGCCGGGCGCGTATCCGTGGCGAAATCATCTGAACGCGTGGCGTCCCGCGCACGTCCACTTCTCGCTNTTCGGTCCCGCCCTCGCGAGCCGGCTCATCACGCAGATGTACTTTCCGGGCGATCCGCTGATCCCGCTCGACCCGATCCTCAGCTCCATCCCGGACCCGCGCGGGCGCGAGCTGCTCATCGCCCGCCTCGACCTCGACACGACGATCCCGGAGTGGGCCCTCGGCTACCGCTGGGACATCGTGCTGCGCGGCCGCCGCGCGACACCGGCCGAAGCATGACGGCGCCGACGCCCTCGCAGACGGTGGGGCCGTTCTTCGGGTTCGCGCTGCCTTTCGAGGATGACGCTGACGCGGCGGACGGCGACGCCGGCGGCGCGATAAGGGTCGAGGGCCAGGTGCTCGACGGCGCCGGCGAGCCTGTGCCCGACGCCCTTGTCGAGGCTTCAGAGGGCGAGCAGTTCGCGCGCTGCCGCACCGATGGCGAAGGCGCGTTTCACTTGACTCTCCGCAAGCCGGTCGTGAGCGATGGCGCACCGTGCTTCGAGATCACGGTCTTCGCGCGCGGCCTCTTGCGCCACCTTCATACGCGCCTGTACCTTCCCGGCGAGGAGGACGTGAATCGAGCGGATCGCGTGCTGCAGCTGGTCGACGAGTCACGACGCCACACGCTCGTGGGTAGTGCGGATGGGGACGTCGTGCATTTCGATATCCGCCTACAGGGAGAGGGCGAGACTGTGTTCTTCGCACTCTGAATCGGGAGGAATCGTGGATGGCTGATCAAAAGCAGAAAGGCATGGAGGTGCGTCGTGCGGTGTTGGGGGACGCGCACGTGGATCGCGCAGAGGCCGCGAAGACGCCCTTGACTGAGGAGTTCCAGGACCTCCTCACGCGCTACGCCTGGGGTGAGATCTGGACTCGGCCAGGGCTCGACCGGCGCACGCGAAGCTGCATCACCATCGCGATGCTGGTCGCCCTCAATCGCAGCGACGAGCTGGCGCTGCACATTCGGGCCGCCCGGACCAACGGGGTCACGGTGGACGAGCTGAAAGAGATTCTTCTGCAGTCCGCGATCTACTGTGGCGTGCCGGCCGCCAACACAGCCTTCGGGGTGGCCGCAAAAATCCTGGCGGAAGGATGACGGCCGCGAGACCGTGGCGAGCCGAGGTCGTCGGCAGCCTCTTGCGACCACCTGAGCTCGTCGACGCCCGCAAGCGGCTGGAGTCCGGCGCGATGGCACACGGCGAGTTCAAGGCGGTCGAGGACGCTGCGGTCCGCACCGCAATTGAGCTCCAGAAAGAAGCAGGCATCGATGTCGTGACCGACGGCGAGCTGCGCCGGTACGCTTTCTATGGCCACCTGATNGATTCGTTCGAGGGATTCGACCGCGAGGGCGGCTGGGCGATTCCGTTTCGCGACGAGAGCGGGGAACAGCTGATCCTCAAGCGCCCGGTCGTGGTCAGCCCGCTGCGCTGGAAGCGGAGCATGTGCGGCGAAGAGTGGACGTTCCTTCGGTCGGTGGGCGGACGCCCTGCCAAGGTGACGATGCTCAGCGCGCAGCAGGCCGCCGCCTACTACGACCCGGAAAAGTCGCAGGGCGCCTACGCGACGCGGGACGCGTACCTGGCCGACATCGTCGATCTCTCGCGACGGGAGGTGGACGAGCTGATTCGCCTTGGCTGCACCTACATCCAGATCGACGGGCCGCAGTACGGGGCGCTCCTCGATCCCGCGATGCGCGAGGGCTACCGGCAGCGGGGAAGCGACCCGGAAGAGTTGATCGACCGCTGCATCGAGCTCGACAACGCGATCATCGAGGGCCACCCCGGCGTCACCTTCGCGCTCCACGTCTGCCGCGGCAACAACCAGAGCAAGTTCTACGCGGAAGGCGACTACGAGCCGATCTCGCGCATCTTCCAGAAGACGCTTTTCAACCGCTTCCTTCTCGAGTACGACGACGCCCGCTCGGGAGGCTTTGCGCCCCTCGTTCACCTGCCGGAGGACAGGGTCGCCGTCCTGGGCCTGGTGACGACCAAGAAACCGGAGCTCGAGACCGAGACCGAGCTGAAGACGCGGATCGAAGAGGCCACGCGCTACGTTCCTCTCGAGCGCCTGGCGCTGAGCCCTCAGTGCGGTTTCGCCTCGACCATCGAAGGCAACCGGATAAGTCACGAGCAACAGAAACGCAAGCTCGAGCTGGTGGGACACGTGGCAAGATCGGTCTGGGGCCAAGGTTAGGCGAGGCGATGGGCCTTCTCCACCAAACCGCCAGGCACCAGGGACTGATTCTGTGGCTCGCAGTGAGCTTGGGGGCGCAGTTGACCGCGAGTTGTGGCTGGCCGTCGCAGACCTCCACCGCGAAGCTCGGCGAGCCTGGCGCCAGAACGGTGCTGCTCAACGAAAAGCTCGATCGACGCCGTTTACCCTGGCACCGGCATCCACGGCCTGGCTCGAGGTGACGATCCTGCCGGGCTCTTCTGAAGGCCTTTTTGGAACTATCGCGGGAGTTGCCACGGTGTACCCGATTCCGAGCGGATCCAGTCCGAATGTCGGCACTGGTCCAGGTGGGATCAAAGACTCGAAGGATCCCGCGATCAACGTCGAGAAAGCGCTGATATGGCAAGCGCTGAGTCTCCGGGCGGGAGCCTGGCAGATTTATTCGGAATTCGACCCCGGAATAGAAATCGTCAGCTGCCCGCGCTAGCGCGCTCGACCCCTCACGTAGTTGGGGGCCGGGACGGCACGCCTTACAATTTCCGCCGGCAGGAACACGGACCTGCCACTTTGAGGGTGTGCCGGGAAGACTGGTCGGCGGGGAGTGCTCCCTATCGGCAACGCCGCGTTAACGCTCACCGGATTCGTCGCAGGCCTGGCCTTGACCCTCGGCGGCAGCGAGCTGCTGGCGCGGGGCTTGACCCGCCTGGGTACCAAGCTCGAGTTCTCAGAAGGCCTGCTCGGCCTGCTGGCCGCACTCGGCGCCGACTCGCCTGAGCTCTCGTCCGCCGTAATCGCGATCGTGGCCGGGGCCGGCGATGTCGGCGTCGGCGTCGTGGTCGGTTCGAACCTCTTCAACCTGGCTGCGCTGCTCGGCCTCTCGGCCCTTGTCGCGGGCGGTGTTCGCCTCCGTCGCGGGCCCCTGGTCCTCGACGGTGCGGTCGGCCTTGCGGTGATGGGGGCGGCCGGCCTGATGGTGGCCGGTTTCCTGTCACCCGCGATCGCGACGGTGATCATCCTGCCCATCAGCGCCGCCTACGCGATCGTGCTGGCCTTGCCCCATGCCTGGCTGGCGCACGTCAACCCACTGCTGGGCGGCGTGCCTCAAAACCTGATCGAAGTCCCATACGAGGCGACCCACGACCGGCCGGTGATCACGCATCAATCGTGGACACCTGTGCTTCTCTTGCCGGTCGCATTGACGGCTGTCGTCGGGGGCAGCTACGCAATGGTCCACGCTGCCCTGGCCTCACAGTCGTGGATTCATCTTTCCGGAGCTGTGCTCGGCTCGGTG
>JGI25616J43925_10000102_pt1 | contig 24927 bp, 26 predicted proteins | sample GraSoi2013_100cm_FD_43925 | JGI IMG/M metagenome (IMG submission 43925) | reverse complement strand
ATTGACCTTGTCTCAAAAATATTTTATTTGTCCTCGGGAGAGCGAGACTTGCTTTTATCATCCGCAATCGGAGAAGGACTATTTTTTGCAGGACAAAGCCANGTTGCTATAAAAATTGTTGCAGCNCCCTTTGAACACGAGATAATAACTTCAAATCCTCAAGAACTTTTAAAAAGGGAGTCTGCCAAGGCTCCTGTGGAACCTCCAATTTTGAACCAAACATAAAGCCTGTTAATATAAATTTATGGACCAGGACCAAAACCAAGAAAAGGNGAAAAGCTCTTTTGATCACGCTTTGGATCTTTTGAATTTCGGCCAAAATGCCTACGGCGCCGGGCGGAATCTTGGCCGGGCTGCAAGGTTTGCCTCTAAGGTCGGGCGGCTTGCTCCTATCATTGCAAATCCTGTTGTGGCAACAATAGGAGGAATTGCTTTAATAATGATTATTCTTATCTTTGTTCTTGGAAACCAGGCCGAATCAACAACTCCTACACCAACACCAATTGCCAATCAAAACATTAATGGAATTGTTAATATAACAGGCGCTACGCCCCAAGAAATACAAACAGTCAATGACGCTTTGTCAATCGGTCTTTTTTATCCGGGATACAAAAATAAATTAACCTCCAACGGGCCAGTTAATATAACTTTTCAGCAAAACCTGACGTGGCAAGGAGGACAAGTCGATGGACTGACACTGGCCGGAGGAGACGAGATTACAATTAGATCCGGTCTTTCCCAAGAAACACTAAAATATACAATTCTTCACGAAACCGGACACATACTTATAATGAGAAATCCCAGAACTTGGCAATCCTATCCTTTCTCCGACCTAGTATCTGCAGACCCCGCTTGCTACAGCTCGCTTGGTTTTTTAAAAACATACCCCTTTGCAAACACAGGCGGCGGTGGCGGAGAGACGGTCGAATCTTTCGCAGAGTCGGTGTCCCAATTTTTGTTAAAAAGGCCACCTTTGGAAAATTTTCCAACACTTTGTCCCAATACCTATAATTGGGAATTGAAAAATATTTTTCAAGAGACACAATGAAAAAAAAATTTATAATTATCGGGGTTGTTATTTTGATTCTTGCAGCCGGCATTATTTTTTCAAAACCAAAACAACAAGTTTCAACAACACAAAACAAAACTGCGATAGTCCCCAGAGACTTCACAAAGGACTACAGCAGTCTTAACAAACTATTTCCGGGGAATTCTACCAAAGATGATGTTATCAAGACGAATGGGGTGCCTTTGTCCATAACGACTAATGCCGACGAAACAACTTTTTATTATCCAACCCCAAGCAAAGAATTTCAAAACACTGTGGTTTTTAAAAATAATGTGGAACTTTACTCGATAGAAAACATTTTCGGTTCTTATAGAGGAACCTACAAAGATTTTCAAAATGCGTATGCCGGCTCTCCTCTAATCCTTTACGCTACAAGCGAAGACCCTTTTGTGTGGCAAATTTTCTTAAACCAGGGTTTAGGAACGGAAACCAACGGCCGGGACATAATAAAAATTATTTATTTCATCCCGCAAAAAGAAAACGAGTTTCTCTCAACAATTGCAAAAAGTGTGGGACTATCAAAAGAGAATATTACCCCTGAAGCTCCTCGTCCTTAACCCTAACGGGCATTATAAGGTGAATAAAGGAATTATCGTTTGCTATTTTAAAAACTCCGGGGTTTAAAGGACCCGTCATTTCAAAAACCATTGTTTCGGCATCTATGTTTTGCAAAAGGTCTAAAACGTAACGGATGTTAAAAGCGATTTCGTTACCCTCCCCTGTTGTCTTAGCCGCCACGTCTACCGAGTTTTCTCCAAGACTTTGACTTTTGGCCCAAACAGAAATAACGTCTTTTTTAATGGAAAGTTTTGCAATGTTGGCATTGTCTCTTGCAAAAACAGAAGCTGTTTTTAGGGCGTTTTGTAGCTCTACCCTATCAAACTCCGCTCTGGTTGTTGAATCAGTGGGTATTATTTTTTCAAAGTCGGGATACTCCGCGTCTATTAATCTTCCTACTAGAATTGTCTCTCCTTGGGAAAAAATTATTTGGTTTTGTTTTTGCGAAACAGAAACAACTACGTCATCTTCTGATTTGTTTGCAAGAAGCGTCCGAATAGTTCGCGCAGAAATAAGAAGGGGGGTTTTAAGGNTTGCCTTTTGTTTTACAAAACGGCTTAGGTTTTTGGAAAGTCTATGGGAGTCGGTTGCAACCATTAAAACCTTTTCTTTTTCTTGTTTTAACAAAACTCCAGCAAAGGCGGGTCTTCCCGCATCTTGGCTTGCGGCAAAAACAACTCTGGAAAAATTTTTAACAATCGCTTCCCCATCTATTGTAATTATCTCCTCGCCTTTTTCTTCAAAAAGATTTGGGAATTCGGATTCGTCCATGAAAACAAAGCTTGCCCTTGTTTTTTTGCCCGAGATTAAAATTGTGTTCTCTTTTTTCTCTATTGTTATTTTTTCCTCGGAGAGACTTGCGACAAATTCCGAAAACGGCTTTGCCAAAACTACCAGTCTCCCCTCTTCTTCTATGCTTGCTGGGATAGAAACAGATATTCCTATCTCTAAGTCGGTTGCTAAAATTTTTAATTTGCCTTTTTCAGCAATTAGTAAAAACCCGGAGAGAATTGGAAGTTGTGCTCTTGTGGAAATTGCTTGGTTTAAGAAAGAAAGATTTCCCAAAAGGTTTTCTAAAAGAAACGTTGCCCTCATTATTACAGTTTGTAGTTGTTGTAGTTTATAGGGAAAAGTGGAAAAAAGCAAGGACTGGAGGGCAAAACAAACGTTGAAAACTTAAGGAAAAAATTGGGGAAAAGAAGGAGGATAAAGACACAGGGTTAGTAATCCACAGGAGAAGTTTTTGAAAGACGAGATATCCCCAAAAGATCATTAGCCATTTTATTTTTCGAAACCAAGCCCTCTATTTTGCTAACCCCGTGCATTACAGTTGTGTGATCCCGTCCTCCAAAGAAGTCCCCGATTTGCGAATAAGTAAGACCCAGGTCTTTCTTAAGAAGATACATTGCAACCTGTCTTGGACGCACCAAAAAGGCGTCTCTCTTGGCACTTTTTATTTGCGAGGGTCTAATGTTATAAAAAGAGCAAACGTTTTTTATAATTTCGTCGGGGCCAAAGGGACGAGGCCTTTCACTTTTATTTTCGACAGCTTTTTTAATTAATTCAACAGTTAAGTCTTCTCCTAACGCCTCGGCTTGGGTAATAATTCTTAAAAGCGCTCCCTCAAGGGCCCTGGTATCTTTTATGTCTTGGGCAATTGTTTTCGCGCCGTCAATTGGGAGGACAATTCCAAGCTTTCTTGCTTTGATAAGAAGAATTGCGGTTCGGAGTTCAAAGTCAGGAGACTCAATGTCTACTGTTAATCCTCCGGAAAATCTTGAGACCAATCTTTTTTCCACCCCTTTAAGTTCCGAAACGTGTCTGTCGGAAGAAAGAACGACTTGAGCAGAATTATCGACCAAGATATTAAAAGTATGGAAAAGTTCTTCCTGAACTTTTTCTTTACCCGCCAAAAACTGCACATCGTCTATTAAGAGAATGTCTAGGTTTCTAAACTTTTTTTTCATCATAGAGGTGGCGTTATTTCTAATTGCCTCAACAACTTCGTTTGTAAATTCTTCGGAGGTTATATAAAGAATTTTTTTGTTTGGATTTTTAGAATAGACATCGTTTGCAATCGCCTGCATAAGATGCGTTTTGCCTACCCCTACAGGCCCATGAATAAAAAGAGGATTATAGAAAGAGCCTATCTTCTTGGCAACCGAAGAACAGGAAACAAACGCCAGCTGATTGCTTGAGGAAACTGCCATGTTTTCAAAAGTAAAATCCGGCCTGACTCTTGGCAAGTGTCCGATCACAATTTTTCCGGCCTCTTGTTGATTAAAGAGGGGCCCCGCATTTTCCATTCGAGTTTTTGTTATTGGAGTTTTTGGAATAAAAACAATTCTCGTGTCTATGCCCGTTTGCTTGTCCAAAGCCTTTTTAATAATCTGATAAAACCTTCTTTGTAAGAGGTCAATCACCATCATTGACGGAGCAGACACCGTAGCAATATCCTCTTCCACAGAAAGAAGAGAAGTTTGTTTAAAAAGTGTTAAAAAGACGGCTTTGGAGACCTCAACTTCTACTTCACCCAAGGCCCTATCCCATAGATCCTGCATAAGTGGTAAAGGAGAGTTTAGTTACAACACCTCTTTTTCGCAAGATAGCAAAAATGGATAAAACTATATCTTTTTTGAAAATTCATTTTTTCTAAACCTGGACTAAATTATTCTAATTATGTTATACTTTGCCAATGGAAAAATTCATAAAGCTCAAGAAATTAAAAGGAAAAAGAAAGCATGGATTTAGGAAAAGAATGACAACCAGAAGCGGAAGAGACGTATTAAAAAGAAGAAGAACAAGGGGTAGAAAAAAAATTGCTTAAAAAAGAATTTCGTTTGCCCAAAACAAAATTGGGACCGGGGAAAACCCTTAGTCTTCCGGGCGCTTTTTTAAAAGTTTCCGAGAACGGCTTGAGAGTTAGCCGATTTGGTTTTGTAGTTTCCAAAAAAGTCGACAAAAGAGCAGTCGTCAGAAATAAGATAAAAAGAATTTTAAGAAGTTTTGTTCAAGAGAATCTAAAAAACATTAGGCCCGGATTTGATTTTCTTTTTGTCTCAAAAAAAGTTATAGAAAAAAAAGAATTAAAAACAGAAGAAGTCTTTAAAAAATATTTAAAATGAAACAAGTAGTACTTTTTTTAATAAATTTATATCAGAACTTTATTTCGTATCTCCTAAAAAATATTTTAGGGGTTTCGCACTTTTGCAGGTTTAGACCGACTTGTTCGGATTACGCAAAAATGGTTATAAAAAAAGAAGGAGTTATAAAAGGAATTGCATTAAGTGTAATTCGAGTTTCAAAATGTCAGCCTTTTTATAGAAGCGCAAGAGTATGAATATTCCACACCTTGACGGATTAAATTTAATTATCCTCTATCCCCTTCTGGCTATATACAAGGCCCTTGTTTTTATTCACGTCCCCCACCCCTTGGGCCTCTCTATTATTCTTTTGACTATTTTTATTAGACTTGTGCTTTACCCTTTTATTGCATCCCAAATAAAAGCGTCTAAAAAAATGCAAGAAATTAATCCTCATCTTGCCAGAATTAAAGAACAGCATAAAGGAAACTCGACTATGATTTCGCAGGAAACGATGAAGCTTTACAAAGAGTATGGAATAAATCCGGCCGCAGGATGTNTACCCGTTATAATTCAGCTGCCTGTAATCTGGATTCTTTATTCTGTNNTGCAAAATATTGTAAGAGCGCCAAATCTGGTTACGGCAGAAATAAACAGAGTNGTNTCGGTTGATTTTTTAAAACTCTCAACTCCTTTGGANCAAAGTTTCTTTTTCTTCCCGCTTGGCCAAACCCCCGCTCAGCTTTTNTCAACAATGGGTCCGGTTGTTTTGCTAATTCCGCTGGCCACCGGAATTTTTCAATTTCTTCAATCGAAGATGATGTTTCCCTCCCAAAAGACAACCGTCAAAAAAGANGACTTTGCCTCCGCCTTTGCATCGCAATCTACNTACATATTCCCAATTATGATTGGATTTTTTTCTTANTCTTTTCCAATTGGCCTGTCTTTGTACTGGAACACGTTTACAATATTTGGTATGATCCAACAATATAAAATTGCAGGCCCCGGCGGCCTTATTGATTTGCCTAAATTATGGAAAAGAAAGTAAAAAAAGTTATAGAGGATATTTTAAAAGCGTTGGAAATAGATGCTGATTTTGAGTTAACGGAGAAAGAAGAAGGATACGACGTAGTGTTGTCAACAGAGGACAGCGGAATAATTATCGGCCATCACGGAGATACACTCGAAGCACTTCAGACAATTATATCTTTGGCGATTTCAAAAAAACTTGGAGAATTTAAAAGAGTCTCTGTGGAAGTGGGAGACTATAAAAAAAACAGGGAAGAATGGCTAAAAAGTTTGGCAGGAGAAACCAAAGAAAAAGTTTTAACCGAGAGAAAAGAAATCTTTTTACCCGATCTAAAATCTTGGGAGAGAAGAATCGTCCACCTTATTTTACAGGATGATGAGGATGTTGTTTCGGAATCAATTGGAGAAGGTAAAGATAGAGTTTTGGTTGTTAAACCAAGAAGTTGACCCCTCAATCTTTTTGAATCTCCATACGCGAAAAAAATAGAAAAAACCATATCAATTTGTTAAAATTTTATAAGAATAGCCATTCAAAACATTTATGAGAAATATCTCAATCTTTACAGACGGGGGATCAAGAGGAAATCCGGGACAGGCAGGTATCGGAGTCTACATAAAAGACGATGAAAGAACAATAACCCAGATAGGCAAAAGAATAGGCGTTGAGACGAATAACGTAGCCGAATATAAGGCGGTTATAGAAGCCCTCACTTGGATTTCCGAAAATAAAGAAAACTTAGAAGACACCAGTATAAATTTTTTTATGGATTCCCAGTTAATCTATTCGCAGATAGTCGGACTTTATAAAATAAAAAATGAAATTTTAAGAAGTTTGCTTTATAAAGTTAGAGAAAAAGAAGCAGAGATTAAACTTCCCATAAGTTATAATTACATACCCCGAGAACAAAATAAAAACGCAGACGGGCTAGTTAATATGGCGCTAGACAATATTTTGTAAGTTTGCTTAAATGTCCTCATGAATCCTCTCGTCAGTGAGAAGAAAGACAATCCCCCAATTTTAATTGTAGACAGGACAGGAATTATAGGAGGCTCTCTTGCGGAAAAACTTTCGGGGGACGCACAGATAGTTTTGGTGAGTGAAAAACAAACAAACCCGGATAATATAATTTTTGTACCTTTTACAAAAAAGTTTCCGGTTATTCCAGACAGCATCTATTCCCACATTTTCGTTATCGACGATGGGGACTTGGTAACTCGTGAGTCTTTTTCTTCTTTTTTAAAAAAAGCGCAAAAAGATAAGTCAATTTTAGTTATCGCAACGCATATTAAAAACCAAAGTTTAATACACGATAATCTCCTTGAGTATAAGGGGTCCAGAATTATTTTTTTTGGAGACGTTATAGACAAAAATATAACCAACGATGGACGAGTTTCTAAAGTTCTAAATCAGGCAAAAGTACGAGGCAGAATATATATTCCCGGAGACGGAATGGAAATTATCTATCCTCTATTTTTCGAAGATTTAATTTTAGGACTTCTTGAAGCTGCTTTCGGAACGTCTGCAGATAAGGTATATTACTTAATTCCAAAAGGCGGAGTGACTTTTCTTTCTTTCTCCCACATGATTCAAAAAGCCAACCCCTCTATTGGCATTGATTTTGTTAAATCTAAGGATCCAGAAAATATTATAATTATTCGAGAGGGAAAGTATCTATTACCCAACTATCCGCTTGAGGATAAAGTAAGAAATCTCAATCTCGAAGTCCTAAGTTTTAGTAAAAGTTTTGACAACGAAAAACAGGAAGTAAATGAAGATAACCACGAACAAAACAAAACTCTAAGAACAACATTTTTCTTCTTAATACTTTTTATTTTTATGCCGCTCGTAAGTACACTTCTACTTCTTCTTTTGGGAACTGTTTTTATAAACTCTGCAAAAATAAGTTTAGGAAATGGTGATTTTGAGAATGCCAATAAATCTATAGTTCTTGCCGGATCATTTCTTGATCAATCAAAAAAAACATCGAGTCTTTTGGTTTGGGAAACCGCAGGATTTGGTTTTTCCAAATCCTTGGAGGCTCTCTCAATTGATGGCTCTAAGACGGCGCAGGGTCTAGGCGATTTTTTTGAAGGAGTTAGGCTATTGGACACTGGCAAAACTTCTCAAAGTGTAGAATCCTTTAAAAACTTTCTAATTTTTGCGCAGATTCAAAAAGCAAATAATAAAAGTTTGGATTTTTTTGATGAAAATTTGTTTAATCTTGCGAGCGCAACCGTTGACGTCTGGCCTCAACTTCTAGGATTTGATTCAAAAAAAAATTACCTGGTTCTTCTGGAAAATAATCTAAAGATCAGGCCTTCGGGAGGTTTAGTTGAGTCATACGGAATTTTAACCGTAAATAAAGGAAAAGTAGAAAACTTTTCGATAAAAAATGCTTATGACTCCGACAAAGCCTTAAAAGGGCGTGTAGAGCCACCATATCCGATAAGAAGATATTTGGGGGAAGCAAATTGGTTTTTAAAAGACAGCAATTTTGATGTAGATTTTAGACAAAGTGCTTCCTCGTCCGCATTTTTCGTAAACTTAGAAGCAGGAGAAAAAATAGACGGTGTCATTGCGCTGAATTTTAATTTCATAAAAAATTTTCTAAAATCAACCGGGCCGGTTTTTATTTCGGAATATAAAAAATCTATTGACTCAGAGAACTTATTAAGTATTGCACAGGAGCAATCCGGAGATAAGAATTTTTCAACAATTCTTTTGGGAACCATAAAAGCCATCCTTGAAAATAAAAAGATCTCCTACCTTTTACTTGCTAAGTCGATAGGGCAGTCAACTTTGCAAAAAGATATCCTTCTTGCTTCTTCCGATCAAAACGTAGAAAACATTTTTGTAGCGAATAATTTGTCCGATTCATTGTGGGACGGCCGAGTGGACAATCAAAAAAACATCAATGATTTTGTCGGAATTAGAGAGGCGAATATGAATAACCTTTCAAATTTTCTGGTAACAAGAAAAGTCTCTCAGGCTGTAGAGATAAAAGATGATGGAGGAGTTTCGTCTGTTTTGACCGTTGAATTTAAAAATGATGGTAAGTATGACTATAAAAATTATTTAAGACTCATACTCCCCGACGCAATACGAGTAAAAACAATAAAAATAGATGGTGTTCAAAAAGACTTAATAAATGCCATTACAGACCCATTGGTTTATGAAGCGAGTAATTTTAAATCTCCCTCCGAATTGGAATTAGAAAGTTATAGGGAGCAGGGAAAATCAATTTTAGGTTTTTTGATTACAGTTGGGCAGGGGAAATCTCAAACAATAGAGATAACTTATGATCTACCTCAAAAACCTCCTCTGTCGTCGCTTAGCAATTTTACCTACAGCCTTAATGTTTCTAAACAACCGGGAACCTCTTCATATCCATTTAATTTTTCTATGATTTCTCCTAAATCATTTAAAGTATTGAGTTTTCCAAAGGGCGTTAGTGCAAATGAGCAAAATATTTCTTTTTCTAAAGATTTGTCCGGAGATTTGGATTTAAACTTAGACTTCTCTCAAAAGTAAATCGATATCTTTATCTTTTTTTCTTCCGTGTGCAATAAAAAGGTGAGTCAGTTGTTTCCAGTCCTTTTTATCAAAAAGCGCCATTAAGTCTTCCTCTATCTTATCTTGATCTTTATGTTTTGTGAGGCCAAGCTCCAGGGCAAGTCTTCGTACATGTGTATCAACTGCAATTCCCACGGATTTATTAAAAGCATGCGACAAAACAACATTTGCCGTTTTTCTGCCGACTCCCGGAAGCGTTAGTAAGTCATTCATGTTGTTGGGAATTTTGCCTCCAAAGTTGTCTAAAATGAGTTGAGAAGCCCTTTTTATATTCTTTGCCTTTGTTCTAAAAAGTCCGATTGATTTAATATCTTTTTCTATTTCTTTCAAATCCTCATTCGCAAAATATTCTATTTCCTTTATCTGTGATTTAGACTTGTTGTATTTCGGAAAAAGTTTTTCCGTTACTTTATTGACTGCGGCATCGGTTGTTTGAGCGGATAGCATTACCGACAGCAAAAGCTCAAAATTATTAGAGTAGTTTAGGGATATTCCGGCTTTTGGGTAATGTTTTTTGAGAATTTTTAAAATTTTCCTGGCTTTGACCAAGTCAGACTTGGCTTTGGCTTTGTCCACAGGTGTTATTATATAATAAGTTAATGGACAAGATTTATAGTCACAAAGAGACAGAAGACAGAATTTATAAATTCTGGGAAGAAAAAGGATTTTTCAAACCCGAAGTAAATCCAAAGGGTAAACCTTACTCAATAATTCTTCCGCCTCCAAATGCTAACGCGCCTTTGCATTTTGGACATGCAATGTATGTTATAGAGGACATATTAATTAGGTATCGCAGAATGAAAGGGGACAGTGCTTTATGGCTTCCGGGTGCCGACCACGCGGGTTTTGAAACTCAATTTGTTTTTGAAAAAAATTTACAAAAGACGGGAAAATCAAGATTCGACTACGATCGCGACACCTTGTACAAAATGATTTGGGACTTCGTGCAATCAAACCGTCCGATAATGGAAAACCAGCTTAAAAAACTTGGGTTTTCTTTGGATTGGTCAAGAAAAAAATTTACTCTCGACCCCGACATTATTTCAATTGTTTATAAAACTTTTAAAAAATTGCACGATGACGGGTTGGTTTATAGGGGTTATAGATTAGTTAATTATTGCACGTTTGATGGTACATCGTTTTCGGATCTTGAGGTAATACACAAAGAAAAAGAATCCTCTTTATACTTTGTAAAATACTTTTTTGAAAAAGGCGGAGGAAATATTTCTGTTGCTACGACAAGACCGGAAACTATAATTGCGGACGTTGCGGTTGCTGTAAATCCTAAAGATAAAAGATACAAGGATTTAAAAGGAAAAAATGTTATTAATCCAATTACCAACGAGAGGCTCCCTATAATATTTGATAGTTCTGTCGATATGGAATTCGGAACGGGTGCGCTTAAAATAACTCCGGGTCACGACCCCAAAGATTTTGAAATTGCTCAAAGAAATAATTTAAAAGGGGAATCGCTCATTGGATTTGATGGGAAAATTAAAGAAGGAAAATATAAAGGTTTGTACGCAAAACAGGCAAGAGAAAAAGTTGCTGAAGACTTAGAAAAAGAAGGACTAATTGAAAAGATTGAGAAAATAATACACCAAGCTCCTGTTTGCTATAAGTGTCAAAATATAATTGAACCTCTACTTATGGAACAGTGGTTTGTAAAAATGGAACCCTTGGCCAAACCTGCGATGGAGGCTCTCAAAAAGGGTGAAATAAAAATATCCCCCAAAAGGTTAGAAAAAGTACTATCAGACTTTTTGGAAAACATAAGAGATTGGAATATTTCAAGACAAATTGTTTGGGGAATAAGAATTCCTGCCTTTAAAAACAAAAAGACAGGGGGGTGGGTGGTAACAGAAGGAGAGGCGCCGACAGGCGGGGATTGGGAGCAGGATACGGACACTTTTGACACGTGGTTTTCCTCGAGTCAGTGGCCTTTTGCAACTTTGCAGACAACAAAGCCCGATGATTTTGAAAGGTTTTACCCAACAGACGTTATGGAAACGGGTTATGACATTTTGCGCTGGTGGGTGGCACGTATGATTATGATGGGGCTTTACAAAACCGGTAAAATTCCGTTTAGAGATGTTGTCCTGCATGGCATGGTAAATGATCCCAAAGGCTTGAAAATGAGTAAAAGCAAAGGCAATGTCGTTGACCCTCTAGAAATTGTGAACGAATATGGGGCAGACGCCTTGCGTTTTGCGTTGATTTTTGGGACCGGTTTAGGAAACGACCAGGCGGCATCTTTACCCAAGTTTCAAAACGCCCGAAATTTTGCAAATAAATTGTGGAATATGGCACGGTTTATTGAGATGAACCGAATTCAAAATTCAAAATTAAAAATTCAAAATTCGCCAAAGAATAAAGTTGATAAGGATATTATAAATAAAGTTCAAAATTTAGTTAAAGATGTAACGAAAGATTTGGACAATTATAATTTCAATTTTGCCGCGGAGAAAGTTTACGAGTTTGCCTGGCATGAATTTGCAGACAAGTACATAGAGGACGTAAAGAAGAGAATAGATTCTAACTCATACGCCGTTTTAGAGTCATCATATCTTGCAATTTTGAAACTTCTCCATCCCTTTATGCCTTTTATAACAGAAGAAATCTATCAGAAATTGAACTTGGGAGAGTCAATAATGGTAGAGAAGTGGCCATCCGCAAAATAATGAAAAAACCTGCCAAACAATCCCCGAGGAATTACCGAAGTATTACCGAAGGGTTTGGTAAATTTAAAAAAAAACAATCCAAGTTATTGCAGAAATTAAAAATTGAGAGCCTTGTTTTCCTCTATGTTCTAACTGTAATTTTAATTCTTATTTTTTCTTTTGATCTTTTCCAAAATTTTCAAAAACAAAAAGAAATAGGTTTTCAAGGAGAAAAAATCCAGTCTGAAATCAGACTCTGGCAGGATATTGCCGACAAATTTAAAGGATATAAAGAAGCCTATTACAAACTCGCTCTCTTAGAATACCAACTGGGGGAGTTGGACAAGGCAAAATACTACGTTGATAAAAGTCTATTTTTGGATCCAAATTTTGGCAAGGCAATAGAGCTTAAAAAAATCCTCTACAACTACTAAGCTTTTTCTTCTGCGGGTTTTTCTGCAGCTGCCGGTTCTGCTGTTTGTCCTTCTACCGGAGCTTCTCCCTCGACAGGTGCGGCTCCTTCGGCTGTTGTAGTCTCTGCTTTTGCTGCTTCTGCAGCTGCAGCCGCTGCTGCTGCTTCTGCTGCTGCCTCTTTTGTAATCAACTCTCCTATTTTTGCAACAACTTGGCCTGGATCGGACAAAACAGTAACACCCTCCGGCGCTTTAATGTCGGCGACTGTTATTTGCTCGTCAACATTTGCCAATTTTTCCACGTTGACTTCTATATTTTCCGGAAGGTCTGTTGGCAATGCTTCGACTTCCAGCTCTGACAACTGCTCCAAAAGGATACCGACTTTATTAATAACGGCTGCAGGATCTCCGACAAAAACCAAGGGTACCATTGTCTTTACTTTTTCCTTAAGATTTACCTGATAAAAATCTGCGTGTATCGGAGCATTAGTCACGGAGTCATATTGGACGTTGTGGATTAGTACCGGGCGGACCTGTCCATCAACCTGAAGTTCAACTAGTCCTGTTTCCCCAACCTCTTTAAAGGTGTTTATAAATTCTTTTTCGGGAAGCTGTACTGCTTCGGATTTTACGTCCTTGCCGTAAACATTAGCAGGAAGTAAGCCTTCTTTTCTAAGTTTTTTAACTTTTTTGCCCAAAATTTTTCTTTTTTCAACCGAAAGAGTCACCTTCTTCATAGTTTGATATTGTACCCTAAATTTTAATAGTTTACAATTACTCTGTGAGGATTTTGGGAATTGATCCGGGTATTGCGCGTTGCGGTTGGGGAGTGGTGGATTTTGAAAATTCTAAATTAAGTGTTGTTAACTTTGGATGTATCGAGACCAAACCAAACGGAGACACCTCAAAAAGACTTCTTGTTTTAGCAGACGAACTTAAATTAATTATCAAAAAATACAAGCCCGAAGCCTTGTCCATAGAGCAGCTGTTTTTTAATACAAATGCAAAGACCGCGTTTGTCGTCGGGGAAGCAAGGGGAGTGGTTTTACTTACTGCCTCGCAAAATAGTATGCCGGTTGCAGCTTACACTCCTTTGCAGGTTAAAGTGGCTCTTACAGGTTATGGCAGGGCGGAAAAAGACCAAATCGGAAAAATGGTAAAAACACTGCTTTCTTTAAAGGAAATACCAAAATTGGACGACACTTCCGACGCCTTGGCCGTTGCAATAACCCACGCTTTTTCCCACAGACTACACAATCTTGACAAAAAATAAGTAGAATGGTATAAAACTGCTCTATGTTCTTAGAAACAACAGCCCGTGTGGCTGTGTCCGAAGCAGAATGGGAAAGACAGGCAAAAAGATTTGTTGAGTTGGGTTTTCACAAAGAACTTGGTCTATCCGAAAAAGACTATTTGGCTTCTGTCCCGCGCCTCACTTTTTTACAAGATTTGAGTCAAAAATTTGATTTTACCGTTCTTGTGGAAACTAGAATTCCTGTTGAGAGACAGTGTGAATTAGCAGGAATTGAATACGCTTTGGATTCTTCAAAAGTCGGCGACTGGCCGGATAAAAAATACACAAAGCCAACCGCGGCTTATGTTGCACAGCTTAATGATGGAAGAAAAACTCCGGGTCACTCTTTGGACCGGGTAACTGCCGAACTTGAAGGAAAGAGAAAAGATGAAAGAAAGGCAACAGCCCTCGAGGGTTTGTCTTTAGTAATCGCCCACCCAGGAATTTTAGATAATGTTGATCTTATTTTGCCAGGGAGCTCATATGCGACATACGACGTAGTAAAATTACACAAAGACAAAGATACCGGAAAAATCGTAATGACTTCTAATTTCTTCGCTTTTAAAGGTTCAGATCCCTGCGGAATAGTAACCTCTGCAAGATAACCTCTAGTCTATGCTATAATCCTATTGTTTTATGATAGGGTCTCTCCAAGGAAAAGTTGATCTTCTAGACAGGCCGTTTGTAATTGTCGACGTACAAGGAGTAGGCTACAAAGTTTTACTAAGTAACCATCTTTTTTCAAAATTAAAACTCGGAGAGAATTTAAAAGTCTTTACCTACACCCATGTTAAAGAAGACGCCTTGGATCTTTTTGGTTTTGAAGAGCTGGAAGATCTAAAACTTTTCGAAAATTTTCTAACGGTTCCAGGTATTGGCCCTAAAACTGCGATGAATGTTTTTTCTTTCCACAAAAGGGAAGATATTGTTAACGCAATTCTCACGAGCGACGTATCCGTTTTTACCTCCGTACCACGACTTGGCACAAAAAATGCACAAAAAATAATAATAGAGCTTAAAAGCAAAATCGGATCCACTAAGGAATTGGATTTGACGGGAAAAGAGTACGAAGAACAAGCAGAAGTAATAAACGCTCTCAAAAATTTTGGATTCACAACAGCCGAGGCCCAGAAGGCTTTAAAAGAAGTAAAAAAAGATGGAATGACAACAGAGCAGAAGATTAGATTTGCTCTTAAATATCTTGGTGCACATCACTAATATGGCAAAAAAAATTGACAAAGATCTAGAACAGGAGACTCCTGATGAGGAGATATTGTTGGTTTCTCTCCGAGCGCAAGAGTGGCGGGACTTTGCAGGGCAAAAGAACGTTAAAGAGGCTCTAAAAATTGCAATGACCGCTGCCAAAAAAAGAAAAGAGGGGATAGAGCATATATTATTGTACGGACCCCCGGGTCTTGGTAAGACAACCCTTTCCCATCTTATTGCAAAAGAAATGGGTGCAAATATTAGGGTTACCTCGGGACCTGCGATAGAACGCGCTGGAGATTTGGCGTCAATATTAACTAACCTGGAAAAAGGCGACATACTATTTATAGACGAGATCCACAGGCTCAATAAAGTAGTTGAGGAAACTTTGTATCCTGCAATGGAGGATTATGCACTCGACATCGTAATTGGCAAAGGGCCTTCTGCCCGGACTTTAAGACTGGACCTTCCCCAATTCACAATAATAGGAGCAACAACTCGAATTGGACTTTTGTCAGCGCCTCTTCGGGACCGTTTCGGAGTTATTCACCGACTTAATTTTTACGAACCCTCCGAGCTGGAGCAAGTCATAGAGGCTGCTTCAAAAAAATTAAAAGTTCCGGTTGATTTGGAAAGTATAAAAGAAATATCAACCCGCGCCAGAGGGACTCCAAGAATTGCTTTAAAACTTCTTAAAAGGGCGAGGGATTTTGTTCAGGTAAAAGGGAAGGGGTTAATTACAAAGCCGATGGTTTTGGAAGCTTTAAAAATGCTCGAAGTAGACGAAAGAGGATTGGATTCCTCCGACAGACGGTATTTGGAAGCAATTGTAAAAAAACACAATGGAGGTCCTGTTGGAGTAGAAACTTTGGCAGCTAGCATGTCCGAAGACATAGGCACAATCGAAGAAGTTTTGGAGCCATATTTACTCCAGATTGGTTTTATAAAGAAAACAGGACGGGGAAGAATGGCAACCAGGGAGGCATACGAACACCTAAAAATCCGCCACCCGGAAGACAAGGGCCAGCAAAAACTACTCTAAGGCCCAGATTTGAATTTTTTGCATTCGTTTTGAGTATCTTATATAATTCGGCCATGGCAGTTGAGTTGGGCACATTTCCAAAGGGGATAAAACTTGAGCCTGATTACGAAGGTCTCTCGGATAAAATCACCGAGATAAATGAGGAAGGAAGAGCATTTGAGTTTCTCACGCCGGGAAAATATCCTCTCGAAACACCCACAGATGCAGCAGGAGAATTAACAGTAGGATCTGATGGAAATGCGACATATCAACCAGTTGGTTTTTCCAAACACGCTTCACCCGAGTCTGTTATAGACGATTCTAATAAAGGTTTTTAATAACGGGTACCTGTCGGGATGGACGAGGCGAGTGCATTTATTACATAATTAGACATCATCCGGGAAAAGCTACTCCAAAAAAAGTTGAAGATCTATTCTAATCTGCCTCGACTAGATGGTTCTTGTACCACAAACCAAGTCAAACTTGGCTCTAGCCACTTAATATTTTCCATGTTCAAAATATAACATCATTTTTTGGTCTAAATTGTAAGGCTTCTGCAAGATGGGTAATTTTAATATCCCTTGCATCTTCCAAATCTGCTATTGTTCGGGCTACTTTTATTGTCCGATGGTAACCCCTTGCAGACAAATTCATTTTGGAAACAGCCATTCTCAATAAATTTAAACAGTCATCTGAGAGTTCACAGAATTTCTTAATGTCTTTTGACCCCATTTCCGAATTTGAAGTTATTTTTGATTTCTTAAAGCGTCCAATCTGAATATCTCGCGCCCTCTGGACCCTTTTCCTAATCATTTTTGAATCTTCAGTTAATTTTCTGTCTGTTGTTGTTAATTTTTCTACTTTTACAGCGGGAACTTCCAGATGAATATCTATTCGGTCCAGCATCGGCCCGGAAACTCTTTTTTGATATCTTAGGATTTGGACTGTTGTGCAGCGGCAAGAGTGAGTTTTATCGCCCAAAAATCCGCAGGGACAAGGATTTTGCGCGGCAACGAGCATAAACTTAGAAGGAAAAGTTATTCGTCCCGACGCGCGCGAGATCGTTACAAATCCATCTTCCATTGGTTGGCGCAAAGCTTCCAAAACGTGTCTTTGAAATTCGGGAAATTCGTCCAAAAACAAAACTCCTCTGTGAGCCAGCGTTATCTCTCCCGGTTTTGGAATAGTACTTCCTCCTATTAGCCCAATGTGCGAAGTTGTGTGATGAGGAGCTCTAAAAGGTCTTTTTGTAGCAATGGATCCGTCCAAGAGGCCCGAAATGCTATAAATTTTTGTAACTTCTAAAGCCTCATCTAAAGTCATTGAAGGCAAAATCGAAGGGAGTGTCCGGGCAATCATTGTTTTTCCGGCTCCGGGTGGACCTTTAAGAATAATATTGTGCCCTCCGGCCGCTGCTATTTCCATTGCTCTTTTTGCCTGTTCCTGGCCTTGAATTTCCTGCATATCAAAATCAAAAGAATCAAAATTATTCTTAAGTTTGGTGGGATTTTTTGCTTTGATTAGCTTTTCACCTTGTAAATGATAAAAAAGATCAACCAGCGATTCCAAAGGAAAATTTTTCACTCCTTTTATCAAAGCTGCCTCCGAAGAGTTGACGTGGGGCACAAAGACATTTTTTATTTTTTTCTCCTTGGCAAGCATTACTTGAGGCAAAATACCGTTGGTATGACGAAGTTTTCCGTCCAGAGACAACTCGCCGGTAAACAATGAGTCCTTAATGTCTGCTTTGAGTTGTTCGGAGGCAATCAAAATCCCTAAAGCAATTGGCAGATCATAAGTAGGGCCTTCTTTTGGTAAATCCGCGGGAGCAAGGTTTACTGTAATTCGCCTGGCGGGGAAGTCAAAACCCGAATTTTTTAAAGCAGCGCGGACTCTTTCGCGGGATTCTTCAACTGCCTTATCCGGCAAACCTACTATTGTAAAAGAGGGAAGACCTTGGGAGGCAATATCGACTTCTACTTCGACCAAAACTCCATCAAGCCCAACTAAAGCTCCGGATAAAACCTTTGCGAGCATGATTTAATAATAGCAGAGTTAGGAGGCTTCTTGGAAAAAAACAAAAAAACCTTTAGTAGACTGCGCCAGAGTCTCCAACATTCTTGCTGATTCTGGTTCGGCTTTTTTGTATTCCACAATTCTGCCGTATTCGTCTTTAACTTTATATGAGACGCCGGGGTTAAATCCCTTGGATTCTTTTATACCAATTACTTGGAATTTAGAATCTTTTTCAAGTTTACTTTTCTGCGTTTCCGCCCCTTTTAAGGTACTGAATTTTTTAAAGTGCGGAAACCATCTTATAAAGTCAAAATAAGAGTGGCCCGGAGACATTGCCTCTATGCCTTGAGCTTTTTCCAACCACTCCATAAGTTCTTGATCGGTCATTTGACGAAGCATTGTTGGATTTAATTTTCCCTCTTTTGCGGTCGTTGAGTAATAAGGATTTAATAAATTTGCAAACTTTAAATCTCTGCCCATATTTACAGGGTGCAGATAAAGATTTTTGTTTAAAAAACCTCTAAGAAGCAAAAATGTTCCAAGTGTTTCTGGGTCTTTAAAGTAAACTTCTTCTCCTTCAAAATCCACCACAAGGTCTTTATAAATGTTTCCAATTTGAGGGTAGTTAGAGAGTATTGCGGAGACTGCCGGTTCACTCTGGAAAGTATATAAGTCCCTCATAACGTAGGCAATTCTATCTGCAATGTCTAACGTTCTTCCTAGAATTCCTTTATTTTTAATAACGTCATCTATTTTCTCTTTTGTTGCGCCTATACTTTCAAGATAAGACCAACCTTTAGGGGTTACCCCTTCCCACCAGAACTCTTCTTCGTCAAGATTTGCCGGGTCGACTGCTTTTGTGGCATCTCCTAAAGCGGGTGTAGCCGCATCGTGGAGAATCGCGGATGCTATGAAAGTTTTAATGTCAGATTCAGAAGCATTATTGTTTCTTAATATCTTCTCGCCCGTTCTGGCAACAAGAAGCGTATGGAAAAAACGGGTATGTTCGAAAGAAGTAAAATATTGATTTTCAGGATCAGGGCCAACGTGCGTTAGTAAACCTAAGGCTCTCACATGATTTATTCTCTCTGGCGGAAAATGTCGTCCGGTGGGCGGCAATAAGGAAACTAGAGCTTTGAAAATATCGTCCTGCTCATATATTCCCTCCGGCATCATGTCCGAAAAGGGCAAATATATAACTAATTGCTCGTCTCCCCTTAGCCTTTCTTGCACAGCCTCTTTCATAGAAGCCGATAGTATACCACAGTAGTTAATTTGAAGCTAATTTAATTATTCAAAACTTTCCGTGGATGAAGAAGCAAGAGGTTGAGGTCGCATTGTTGATAAAGGGAATTCGAGATCATCTAAGACAGCAAGAGCCGCATCATTCTCCGGATCAAGCATATAACCTGGTCCAAGTTTTATGCCAGCTTTTTTTACCGCATCTACTTCTGTTGGTTTTCTGATCTCACCCTCACTCATTATAGGATATATTATATACTACGGTGTCAATTTTTAGGAAGAGAGGGTTTTAGAATTTACCTTCGGACAATCTTTTGTCGAAATCTTCAGAAGCTTTCCTAAAGTTTTGTACAAGAACCAAATTAGGTGGAAGTTCTCCCATAAATCTTTTTAATAGTCTGGGGTGGTTGGAAAGATTACGAAGAAGATAAACCAGAACATTTTCCGCGTCAATTCTTGCTACACATATACCGGCCCGCGGATCGTCATCGATATGAACGACTTTTTGTCCTTCTTCAAGAAGCCCTCTTATTACAAATTCCTTCCACGGAATACCTCTTGCTCCTTGGTTTAAAAAAAGATCCGTAAAATAATCCATGTGGCCCGATTTCCTAAGTCTGTCCACGGTCATCTTGTGTTTATCCGATTCTCTTCCGGACAAAGCGGCGAATTTTAGATCCCTTTGATTTCTTTCCGCAGCATCTTTAAATAGTCCTAAGCCTTCCAGACCACCTCTATTAACAGGGCGTCTGGAATGCATAAAAATAGATACTCTGCTTAATGCAACTTCTTTTATTCCATGGGGTGAGTATTCGCCTATCTTCGCACCCGACTCGGGCAAAGGGGAACGTCTTGCGATTCTTATTGCCGTTTTGATAGGCAAAGGAGCTCTAAAATGTACTCCATCAAGATCGTTGGTGAAGACAATTCCTCTTTCGGATCTACCCATAAACTATTTATTGGAAGATTTTATTTCTTTTATGGCTTTTTCCGTGAGCAAAACTGCAAGGCCAATATATTTTTCAGGGGTAAGATTTTTGAGCATTCTTTTTTGTGAATCGTCTACGGGCAATCCATCAATCCATTGTTCCCATTCTTCTTTACCAAAATGTTCGCCTCTGCTTGAATTGGCGATCAGAGAATATGGATCCTCAACGCCTGCTTCTCTCAAAATTGTTTGAACGCCTTCTGTAAGAATTGCCCAGTCACTATTAAGACTTTTCGATAACTCACCCTCGTTTGGATGTATTTTTCCAAGCCCGGTCAAAAGACTTTTATAGGCAACTACACTGTATCCCAGAGAGGTTCCAATATTTCTTATTACAGTGCTGTCCGAAAGGTCGCGTTGGAGTCTTGAAACGGGAAGTTTTCTTGAAAGAAACTCAAAAATTGCATTTGCCAATCCTAAATTTCCTTCGGAATTCTCAAAATCTATGGGATTTACTTTCTGAGGCATAGTGGAAGATCCAACTTCTCCTTTTTTTACTTCCTGTGAGAACCAATGGTCGCTTATATACCTCCAAATATCCTGATCCAAATCTATGAGTATGTTGTTTATTCTCTGATAGTTCTGAAAATACTCGGCCATGTCATCGTAAGGATTTATTTGAGTTGTAATTAGATTGGGTTCAAGGCCAAATGAAGAAACAAAGTCCTCCGAAAACTTTACCCAGTCGACATCAGGATATGTCACTTTTAAGGCATTAAAATTTCCTACCGCACCATTTAATTTACCGGTTAGTCTCCTATCTTTTAATTGTTGAACTTGCCCGTTTAGTCTTTGAGCAAAATTAACAATTTCCTTGCCAAGAGTTGTCGGAATTGCGGGTTGGCCATGGGTCCGCGCTAACATAGGGGTTGCCTTGCCCGCTTCAGCCTTGGTTACAAGGTCGTCTATTACCAGACTTAGTTGGGGCAAGACGACGCCCTGTGTGGCTCTTTTTAACATCAACCTATAAGAAATGTTATTAACGTCTTCCGAAGTCAGCCCTATATGGATTTTTTCTGTAACATCTTCAAGAGAAGTGCCCTTGAGCATTTCGCGAAATGCTCTTTCCATTGCCTTAACATCATGTCTTGTTGTGTCTTCAATCTTTTTTACTTTTTCCGCTTCGTCGAGGCTAAGATTTGGTCCAAGAAGGGTTAGCCTTTCTTTTTCTTCTCTTGAGAGTCGTCTAACAACTCCAACTTCGGATAAAGCTATTAGATATTTTGCTTCAACTTCCATTCGAGTTTGAATCAATGCGTATTCGGAGACAAAAGGTCTTAATTCTTCTGTCCGGCTAGAATACCTGCCATCAAGAGGAGTTACTGCTGTTAATTCTGTTAAGTGGAGTGGCTTACCCTTTTCCTGCATAAGTTTATACTTATATACCTTAATTTTCATCTAAAGTCAAAAAGTTACTCATATATTAATTAGCTAGTTTTTCCAGAGCCTTTATTGCGTAAAATTTTACATTAGGAATTATATCTTCACTTTGTTCAATTTCTTTTTTGCTAAACCACCTGCATTCTTCGCTTTGTTCGCCTTTAGTTGGTTGTAATATTTTGTCAGTACTAGAAGTAGCAAAATAAACTAGGACTACATGTTCATGGTTAGGTTCAATTCTGTGGCGGTTAAGGAAATAGGGAGGAATTAATTCCAAGGTATCACCCTTTTGGTATGTAGGTTTTAGGCTTTCGTCCAACTTAATATCTAGGCCTACCTCTTCTTTTACTTCTCTTAGAGCAGCTTGATTAGGATCTTCATTAAGCTCAATATGACCTCCAACACTTAGCCATATTTTATATTTATCGTGTCTTCTTAGTAAAACCTTATCCTCATGAACGATGAAGACTTCAACCGCAAAATCAATTAAAGAATGTATGTGTGGCATAAATAAGTTGATTAGATTTTGATGATGTCATTTCTTTTTTGCCCTGTTGACACAAATGTAACTTTGACTCCAATTGTTTTTTCGATCTCTTTTATATAAAGCTTTGCAGCTTTTGGTAAATCGGAGAACCTTGTTACTCCTTTTGTCGAGAGTTTCCAACCTTTCATTGTTTTGTAGACCGGTGTTACTTTTTCCAGAAAATTTGCATCTCCATCTTCGTATTGTACTTTCTTGCCGTTTAACCTATATTGAGTACAAATTTTAATCGAGTCAAAATTGTCCAAAACGTCCAATTTGGTTATGGCAATTTCCGAGAATCCGTTAATTTTTGCAGCAAATCTTAATAACTCCAAATCCAGCCAGCCGCACCTTCGGCGTCTGCCGGTTGTAGTCCCAAATTCCATTCCTTCTTCTTGAAGTTTTGTTCCGATACCATTTAATTGTTCCGTTGGCATCGGGCCTTGGCCGACTCTTGTCATATATGCTTTTGTGACTCCAATTATTTTTTCTATTTTTCTAGGATTTATTCCGGTGCCCGACGTAGCCCCCCCCGAAATAGTAGTTGAGGCAGTAACAAAAGGATAAGTTCCCCAGTCAACGTCAAGAAAAACTCCTTGAGCGCCTTCAAGCAGAATCTCCTTCTTGTTATCGATAGCTTTGTCTAAGAGAGAGTAGGTCTCGGCAATAAAAGGCCTCAATTTTTTAAAAAGAGGGAAGAGCTCTTTTTCAACAGCCTTTTTATTTAGAGGTTTGGACCCTAAAGATTTCAGAATTTTGTTTTTTATCAAAAGCTGGTTCTCCAGTCTTTTATCAAAGTTTTTCTTATCGAAAAAATCTGCAAGCCTTATGCCGTTGTAACTTACCTTATCGGCATAACATGGGCCGATTCCTCTTCCCGTCGTGCCTACTTTACCTTTGCCTTTTGCATCTTCATAAAGTCTATCCAGAAGTTTATGGTAGGGCATAATTACGTGGCACCGCGGAGAAATAAACAACCTATTTTTAAGTTTAATATTTGCTTTTTTTAGAGTTTGGATTTCCGAGACCAAAACTTCAAGNTCCAAAATAACACCGTTTGCAATNAACGCTTTTGCCNTTGGATTAAAAACCCCACTTGGAATAAGATGCATTGCGAAGCTACCTAAGTTATTAATTACCGTGTGGCCTGCGTTGTTGCCGCCGTGGAATCGGACCGTATAATCTGCGTTTTTAGAAAGATAATCAATTATCTTTCCTTTTCCTTCGTCGCCCCATTGGGCTCCAATAACTAAAGAAACCGCCATAAAGCCCAAAAGTTATTGTATAAAAAAACCCGGCTCAAATGCAATATGGTAGAATAGAGTCGATTAAGTTATGGATCAGGCAGGACAAGTCAGAGAAAAAATAGACATAGTATCTCTTATTTCGGAATACATTCCTCTTAAGAAAATGGGGGCAAATTTTAAGGCAAACTGCCCCTTTCACCAGGAGAATACGCCTTCCTTCGTAGTTTCCCCCGAGCGCCAAATTTGGCACTGCTTTGGCTGCGGCAAGGGCGGGGACTGCTTCTCGTTTGTTATGGAATACGAAAATATGGAATTCCCCGAGGCGCTTCGCACCCTTGCCAAAAAAGCAGGAGTCACGATTTCGGAGTCTACTTACCAGAAAGGAGTCTATTCTCAAAAAGAAAAAATCTACAAGCTGAATAGTCAGGCAGCCAAATTCTATAATTTTTTATTGACCCAGCATCCGATAGGAAAGACCGCCTTGGAATACCTTGTTAAAAAAAGAGGGCTAAACGAGGCTCTTATAGATACTTATTCTTTGGGAGTTTCTCCGAACGATAATTCGCTAAGTAAATATTTAATGGGTAAAAAAGGGCACAAGAAAGAAGATCTTGTGGAAGCAGGATTGTCTATCGTAAAAAATGGAAGAATTTTGGATTTTTTTAGAGGAAGAATAATGTTTCCTCTTTCCGACCACAGGGGAAACATTGTAGGTTTTTCCGGCAGGTCAATGGACGAGAGCAATTCTTCAAAATATATAAACACCAAAGAAACAGCGGTTTATCACAAGGGAAGTTTGTTTTTTGGCCTCGAGAGCGCAAAGGAAGAAATAAAAAAAGAAGGCGCAATTGTTGTCGAAGGGGAATTTGATGCNCTCTCTTCTTTTAANGAAGGAATAAAAAATGTAGTTGCAATTAAAGGNACGGCCTTAACCGAAAATCAGGCGAATTTACTTTCCCGTTTTACCAAAAAAATAACTCTCTGTCTNGATCAGGACTCCGCGGGTTTTGAAGCAACAAAAAGAAGCCTCGCTCCTTTGGAGAAGGCGGGTATGACAATNAATATAATGGTGCTTGAAGAAAAAGATCCGGACGAGCAGCTCAAAAAAAANCCNGGAATTTTTAAAAAGGCTCTAAAAGAATCTGTGGGGGCTTACGATTTTATAATTTCAAAAACACTTTTANCAAACGATATTAAAACCGCAGAAGGAATAAAAAATGTTACACAAGATCTCCTTCCATATATCGCGCAAATCCAAAACGAAATTGTAAAAGAGCATTACATTAAAAAATTAGCACAGGAGCTGGATACCTCTTATCAGAGTCTAACTAAAGAAATCGGAAAAATAGAAGGATCCAAGAAAGACTCATCTGCGGGGTTAGTCCCGAGCTCGCCTGTTGCAAAAAGATACAGAAGAGAAATTTTAGAGCAATATATTTTGTCACTTATTATTCAAAACGAGAACGTAAAAGACCTTCTGGACGAAGAAGAGAAGTTTTTTTCATCCTACGAATTTGATAACCTAGCTTACAATAAAATATCAGACAATTTAAAAACTTATTTTGAAAAAAAGAAAAGTTTTAATTCATCCGAATTCGCAAACTTTTTGCCCGAAGAATTG
>JGI25616J43925_10000098_pt1 | contig 25569 bp, 26 predicted proteins | sample GraSoi2013_100cm_FD_43925 | JGI IMG/M metagenome (IMG submission 43925) | reverse complement strand
CAGTATAAGACGCAGCTCGGGAAGAGCAGCCTGCAGGTGAATGCCGGTGCGGAGGCGCAAAAAGGGTTTTTCGAGACCCGGGATTATGCGAATAAGCTGGGGGCCCGGGATATCTTACAGACGGATGATCATATCAACAACTGGCAGTACCTGGTCTTTGCGCAGGCCGATTGGAGATTTGGCGCAGGCTGGACATTGACGGCGGGCGCCAGTTTTAATAAATCCTCCGTACAGATAACACGGGTGTCCGTGTTACCGGCCATCACCAATACCAGGAGCTTTGACAATAAGATAGCTCCGCGTGTGGCGATCTTAAAGAAGATCTTCCCGGAAATATCCCTCTATGCCAGCGCGGCCCGGGGTTTCTCGACCCCTACGACGCAGGAGCTGCAGAAGACGAATGGCATCATCGGGCCGTCCTTGCAGCCTGAGGACGGAATAGATTACGAGGTCGGCACCCGGGGCAGTCTTTTCCATGACAAACTTTATTTTGATATCAACGCTTTTTTCTTCCATCTGAACAATACGATCGTACAAAGGATCGATACGTCAGGCGTCGGTTATTCGATCAATGCAGGACGGACGGACCAGCATGGCCTGGAAACTTTTGTTTCTTATCAGCTTGCCGATCAGCCCCGCGCATTCTTCAGCAATGTGAAGTTATGGATCAGCCATACCCTGCATGATTTTCGCTATACGGATTTCACACAGAATACGACAAATTTCTCCGGCAAACGACTGCCCAGCGTTCCGCTACAGACCGTAGTAGCTGGGTTGGATATATTAGTACGGGCAGGGTTTTACACCAATATTACTTATACCTATACAGATCGTATCCCCTTAAACGATGCAAATTTGGCTTATGCCGGTTCCTATAATTTATTGGGAGGGAGGATCGGATACAGAAAAATCCTAGTCCGGAAAATAAAGCTGGATATTTTTGCAGGGGTAGACAATGCCTTCAATATTAAGTATAGCCTGGGGAATGATTTTAATGCGGCAGCCGGCCGTTATTACAATGGGGCGCCTGGGGTCAATTATTTCGGGGGAGTATCTTTAAATTATCTTTTGCACTGAGGGTGATTCCGGAGACGCAAGATCTTTTGCATCCCCGGAATGACAGCTATTTTGTTACCAGGCTATTCGGTTGGTAATTGGCGTACCAGGCGCCGAGGGTCGTCAGGTTGCCATTGGCGTCTATCAGGGCAGAGGGCCATAAACTGGCACTGGCGGGCGAGCCGGAGAACCATGAATATCTTTGTACAAAAGGCAGCGCTTCCAGTTTAGGCAACAGCCTTTGCATGAAGCCCAACACATCGGCCGCTTTATACCTATTGGCCTGGGGAGTAGCCGCATTCCAATCCGCCGTGGCAAATTCCGTGATCCAGATCGGGAGATGATATTTGTTATACAACTGTTGCAGCACCTGTACGAAATTGTTGTCATCTGTCCCTACGTACATATGCACACAGATAAAGTCCACTCTTTTCTTCTCTGCTATCGCCGAATCCAGGAAATCGTAGATCCATTGCGCCGTAGGCCAGGACGCCGCCGGGCTACCGAGCGGCAACCCGATGCTTTCCAGCTTCGGCCACAAGGCCAGCGCCTGCGAAACGGTCATATTGGCCTGATCGGCCCGGTCAGGCTCGTTGAATCCCAGGATATACTTTACTTTTCCCTGTGTCTTGAGCTGTTGAACAGCCGAAATGTTCGCATCCGTCACATTGGATTGCCCCCAGAACATGGTTACAAACTCACAATTTTGCGGAGAAGAGGAGGGAAGAGGCGTACCCCAGGTATAATACCAGAAAGCTTTCAGGTTGACGATATCTCCATTCCAGGTGCCATAGGTCATATTCGTGCTGAAATCGGCTCCTTTCTTACCAGAGGCCGTATCGGATCCGGTATTCGTATTCCCGGGGGTATTATCGCTTTTCTTACAACTGGCGGCTGACAATAGCAGGCCAAAGGAGAGGATCAGTTGATTGCGGGTCATTCTCAAGGTTGGATTTGGGTGGATTAATGGTTTTTCAATTTTATAGGATAGGTTCTCTAAGAGAAACAATATTAATGCCAAAATCAATGATTTCGCCAACGGACTGCCCCTGAGTAAGCGCATCTCCCGGCATAGCAGAACACGGGACCTGATGAAGGAAAAATTAATATATTCGTGCAGATTTTGGTTGGCGCCAGGCGCCATTAAAAGGGAAGTCCGGTGTAAATCCGGCGCTATCCCCGTAGCTGTAAGCTCTCCCGTGCAAAAGCACGTCTGTTCGATCTACATACCACTGTCCAATCAACGATGGGAAGGTGCCGGACAGCAGAGCAAGTCAGAAGACCTGCCAGATTCATTTAATCATTCACGGCTTTCGGGTGAAAAGCAAGGAATGTTGTCCAGCCAGTGGCTGATGTTAAGCTGTTAAAAAAATGAAAATCAAAAAATGTCTCCGGCCAATCTTTATTATTGGTTTTATTGTCCTGATCGTATCCTGTAAGCAGGGAGCGAAGAAGGAGGCCACCGCTGCTGAAGGCGCCGATACCGGCAAAGACAGTCTCCCAGGCAAGGCCGTTATTAAATATGCGCATAGCTTTACGATCGACTATTACGATCACTACAAACTGGTGCGTGTGCTGAACACCCTGACAGGGAAATCGGATACGCTCCAGTATCTCCTGGTGCAGCGGGGTACTCCCGTACCATCCGGCTATCCTAAAGCACAGGTGATCCCCATCCCGGTAAAAACCATCATCGGCATGTCTTCCATGCATGTCGCCCTGGCGGATTTTGCCGAAGTGTCGGACAGGATCATCGGCCTGGGAAGCCTGCAGTATGTCACCTCCCCGGAAGTTCGAAAAAATATTAAAGCCGGTAAAATAGCCACGGTAGGCCTGGACGGCAATATCAATAAGGAACTGATCCTGACGATGCATCCGGATATATTGATAGACATGGGCAACCCGGATGTGGGCTTTGGCCGGTATAAAACATTAACCGATGCCGGGATACCCGTGCTGTTAAATGTAGAATGGCTGGAGACCAGCCCGCTCGGCCGGGCTGAATGGGTGAAACTGATGGGGGCGCTGGTGAACAAGGAAGAATTGGTCAATAGAAAATTCGACAGCCTGGCGAAAGCCTACGATAAACTGGCGCAACTAGGCCGGCAGGCGGCCGTAAAACCGCGTGTGATCATCGACATGCCCTATAAAGGCTCCTGGTTCGTACCGGCGGGCGAAAGCTATATGGCACAGTTCCTCCGGGATGCGGGTGCCACCTATAAATGGTCGGACAGCAAGGGAGTCGGGAGTCTGTCCCTTAATTTTGAGGCGGTGGCGCCCGAGGCGCTGACGGCTGATTACTGGCTGAATATAGGCTATGTGGATACGAAAGCGGATATTGTCGCCAAAGATCAGCGCTATGCCAGCTTTAAGCCTTTTAAAACAGGCCAGGTCTATAACAATAACAAGCAGGTGAACGATATTGGGTCCAATGATTACTGGGAGTCCGGTGCGGTGAATCCCCAGGTGATCTTAGCGGACCTCATCAGGATCCTGCATCCGGAATTATTGCCCGATCATTCCCTGGTATATTATAAACAATTAAAATAATGGTAGCTATCCCCCGGAACGGCGAATGGCGAAGCCATCATGAGCGCCATTAAAAGACAAATATGATGGCGAATAACCCCGAAGGGAGGCCATTAAACCCCGGCTTTGCCGGGCTCATCGAGACCACTAAAAGACATTATGACCCGAGATAAAAGATATTATGATCCGAAGTAAAAAGTTGCGCCTGACGGCCCTGTTGCTGCTCCTGCTGATCGTATTCCTGCTGGATATAGCGATCGGCTCTGTAAAGATCCCGCTCAGGCAGGTATTTAAATCCATTTTTTCCCTGCCCGCGGAAGATACTACCTGGCAATATATCATAGAAAAAATCAGGATCCCCAAGGCCTTTACAGCAGTGCTGGCAGGCTGCGGGCTATCGGTAAGCGGACTTCAGATGCAAACCCTTTTCCGTAATCCCCTGGCCGACCCGTCCGTCCTGGGCATTACGGCGGGGGCAAGCCTGGGTGTGGCGATGATCATGCTGGCCGGGGGAAGTATCACTACCCTGGATACGATCAAAGAGCTGGGAATATCCGGGAGCTGGCTCATCATAGGAGCGGCTTGCCTAGGAGCAGCCGGCATTATGCTGCTGGTAGTAGCCATCTCCGGTAGTTTTAAAGACAATGTGATGATGCTAATCGTCGGCATAATGATCGGTACGATCACTCTTTCCATCATCAGCATCTGGCAATATTTCAGCGCTCCTGAACTCATCAAAGACTACCTGTTGTGGACATTCGGTTCCCTGGGTGGGGTAACCGGCAATCAATTGTATATCCTGGCACTGGCTGTTGTCGCGGGTCTCCTCCTCTCCTTTCTTTCCTCGAAATTACTCGATGCGCTCCTGTTAGGGGAGAATTATGCACGCAGCATGGGATTGACGGCGCAAAGGGCGAGGGTCATTATCATCTGCAGTACGAGCCTGCTGGCAGGCAGTATCACTGCTTTTTGCGGGCCGATCGGATTTATCGGGATCGCCGTTCCCCATATGGCGCGTTCGCTCTTCAATACGTCCAATCACCGTATCCTCATCCCCGGCTGTTGTCTTATCGGGACTGTCCTGATGTTGTTATGTGATATCATCGCGCAATTACCCGGCAGCCAAACCGTCCTGCCCATCAATATAATCACCGCGCTCGTAGGCGCTCCGGCCGTAATCTGGATCATCCTGCGCAGAAATAACCTAAGAGGAGCCTGATGAATAATAATCTACCCTTATTACAAACCATGGACCTGGCGGCGGGATATGTATCCGGCCAAAAAAAGATCCTGCCTATAGCCGGGCCATTGGCGGTAGACATCTATGCGGGACAGCTGATCTGCCTGCTCGGCCCTAACGGATCAGGGAAATCCACCTTGCTAAGGACATTGGCCGGCCTTCAGCCTCCCCTGGGAGGGCGTATTAAAATAACGGGAGCCGATGCACATAAATTAAAGCCTGCCCAACTTGCCAAAAAGATCAGCCTGGTCTTAACGGATTCCGTGAAGAACAGTAACCTAACCGCTTATTCCCTGGTGGCGTTGGGAAGGTATCCCTATTCCAACTGGCTGGGAATCTTAAGCGAGGCGGATAAGGCCATCATAACCCGGGCCATCGAAGCGGCGCAGATAGGAAGTCTTTTAAACAGGAAGGTGGCCACTCTCAGTGACGGAGAGAGTCAAAAAGTGATGCTGGCCCGCGCACTGGCGCAGGACACACCGCTGATGATGCTGGACGAACCTACGGCCCATCTGGATCTCCCCAGCCGCATACAACTGATGCGGCTGCTGCATCAACTGGCCCGGCAAACCAACAAAGGCATCCTGGTTTCTACGCATGAGCTGGATCTGGCGCTACAGGTCGCAGACCAGGTATGGCTGTTACAGACAGGAGGACGACTCAGTAAGGGGACGCCGGAAGACCTGGTATTGGACGGCACGTTTGAAACCGTCTTTGAGAAGGAAGGGATCTTTTTTGATAAGACGACCGGCACCTTCAATATGCATGAAGGTAATTCAAAACAGGTCGGGCTCATCGGAGAAGGGGCAGCCGCTTTCTGGACGAAAAGGGCTCTTCAACGCCAGGGGTTTGTTGCTATGGGCCTTGCTGTAAGCCCGGCCCTCCCCTCTATACGGATATCGGAAGAGAGAGGGAGAACAAGCTGGATCCTGGAATACCAAGGCCAATGGCAGGAATATGAAACCATAGCGGGACTGATTACTGGCTTGAACCTTATAAAATACGAATGACCGATCATTTCATTGGTGAATTCCACCATCGGCCTGTTGGGGTCGGCCTATANCAGGCTGTTTAATGCCTCTTTTACAAATTCCCGATGCTGTCTTGCTATCGGTATTTTTGCCTGGTCTTTCATAAGCAACATTCCTCCGTCCTCTTTCAAAAAGCTTTTTACGAAGTGGATATTTACAAGGTGGGATTGGTGAGTACGTATAAAATTATGGGGTCTTAGTAATTCAGCAAACTCTTTCAATGTTTTGCAAACGAGGATCTGTTCGCCATTCTGTATAAAAAACCGGGTGTAGTTATCGGAGGCTTCACAACGAATGATCTCCTCTATTTTTACATAGCGGATCTCCTGCAGGGTAGGCAGGGCTATTTTGTGGGGTTCTTTTTTACCCGCAGCCAGGTATTCCAGTAAATTCTCAATATTTGAGTTTTTCTGTTTGGTAGCAATTTTGTTTTTTGCTTTTTCAATGGCCTGTTTTAACTCCTCTATGTCCAAGGGTTTTAGCAGATAATCGAGGGCCGAGAACTTAATAGCCTGGATGCCATATTGATCGTAGGCCGTGATAAAAATAATCTCAAAATCGATCCGGGGAAATGCCCGCAAGACGTCAAATCCGGAGCTCTCTGCCAATTGAATGTCTAAAAACAGCAGGTCCGGCTGATGCATTTTAATCGCAGCAATACCATCTGTGGCGTTCATGGCGATTGAAACCACCTCTATCCCCTCGCACCAGGCGGCTAAAATAGCGCGAAGGTTTTCGATATTATTGGGTTCATCGTCGATGATTATACTACGGATATTCATATCCAGTTTTCCAATTTAATCATGATGGTGGTGCCGGATGGTTGGGAGGTAATCTCCAGCGTGGTGGGCTGGGTCTTATATATTTTGTTGAGCAATTCCACTCTTTCCCCGCTCAGTTTCAACCCGAACCCCTCCGTTGTGTGATCGCCCCTTGTGTGATCGTTCCTGTTCCTCTCAAAACCTTTTCCATTATCTGAGACTGTCAAGACCAGGTCTTTATTCTGCCGGCCAATGTCTATCTCGATCATCCCGCTCTTCTGCAAAGCAGTCACACCGTGCTTGACTGCATTTTCAACGAAAGGCTGCAGGAGCATGGCCGGGACTTCCGTATTGGCTATGTTGATCGTTTCATCTGCCTTTATTTTATATTCGAACCCAAAGCGCAATTGTTCCATTTGCAGGTAATCTTCTAAAATCTTTAGCTCATCTTCCAGGCTGATCATTTCCTGATTTCCGCTATGCAGCACTTTGCGGGCCAGGTCCGCAAACTTAGCAAGGTAATGATTAGCCCCGGCTATATCATTTTTATTCATAAGGTTTTGAATGGAGCTCAGGGCATTGAACATGAAATGCGGATTTAACTGGGATCGTATAGATTGAAGCTGAAGATTCATGGTCTGTTTGCTCCGGGCCGATCGGGCCAGTTGTCTTTTGTTATTCCTGTAATAAACAAGGAATAATAAGCCGATCCCGGCAAGTGCAGCGACCGTATAGAGCAGGATTTGTTTTAGGGTTGCTTTTTTTTGCAGGAAGGGAGGAGGGAGGACACTAAAGGGTATAACGATATAACTACCACCGACTCTATTCTGAATAGTCAACTCATATTTTCCTGCCTGACTGAAAAATTTTCCCGGGATCTCCAGTATTTGCCCGGTAAATTCCGGATTTATGATAAGGTCATCCTGGTTATTACCAGCCAGGTTTTTAATCCGGACTTCGTAAGGGAAACCAATATGGGAGGATAGCCCTATTTTCAGATTCCAGGTACCGGGAAAAAACTCCCAGCCTTCCATTCCTGCAGGTATTTTGAGGTCTTTGGCAAGTCCGCTGACCTTGTCAAATTCCTGTACGAAAGGATGAGTTACAGAACTGCTGTTAAAAATGGAAGACATTTCTGTAGCCCCCTTCGATCGGGCGACCTCCACCATTCCCCATATTATTTTAGGAGCAGCGATTGGCCTCCAATCGAGGTATATTCCATCCCGGATACTAAAATTATTTTTTTTCCTGACCTCTATCAGTAATTGTTTGCCGGTCTGTCGAAATTTCCCGATCACGCCATAAGGTTTTTTGGCGCCGTATTCCTGTCGGAACGTGTTTATTGTTTGCCAGCGCTTGATTTCGAAACTATCATTTTCAACCACCCGGTACTCAAACTGCTTTTTATTCGCAGGGGTAATACCCATGGTGATAATTTCCACCTCGGCGGTATCTTTTAAAGGATAGAGGAGGTACTCTTTTGTCCCATTCCTGACGGGGTTCCCAACAGGACCCGTGAGCTGCTCTGAACCCTCATTTTTATTCGTAACCAGTCCCAGGCCGATACTATTTTTGTCTGTGTTGGAAAGGCTATAAATAGAGGAGAAATAGTCATACAGGGCAGTGTCACGTATCAGGACACTTTGTGTCATATATACTCCCATGGCTGCATCCCGTTGGCCATAACCTAACTGGTTGTCCAGATAGAATTTAATAGATTTTCTTCCGGATTGCGTCCCTGTATTTTGAGCACGGCAGGCATAAATTGCCAGGAAGGAAAGGAGGATCAGGAGTTTTCTTTTCATTGTATGAGTTTTGAAATTAATAATTATATTCCAAAACTCTTCCATTGTGCCGGTTCTATCAATCTCTACCGAGTATCCGGCTGGTTTGATCTAGGATCAGAACGAAAACCTCCGTATATTCGGCGCATCTTTCTGTCTTTATAAAATATCGTTCTTCCATTTAACCGGGCTACTCCTGTAGTTCTGCGTGGCTTTTTTCAAATACAAAGGCCAGGAAATGATTTTTTCCAATTTTATAAAGACCAAAAATGAAACAAAATATAAAAGTCGCCGTCATCGGCGGAACCGGCAAAGCCGGCAGTTATCTCGTCAAAGAATTATTAAGCCAGAAGTTTAACTTAAAAGTACTCCTCCGGCATCCGGAACAGGACAGCCTTTCCCGGGGCTTCGGGAGTTTGCAGCTATTGTCCCATCCCTCCGTTGAGATCGTTACCGGGGATATCAGCGATTATGAAACTGTCCGCAGCCTGCTGGCCGGTTGTACGGTGGTGATCAGCGCCCTCGGCCAGAAAAAGGAGGAGCCGCTCATATCGAGCCTGGCTACAAGCCATATTATCAGGGCCATGAACGAATACGCTATTCGACGATATATCTCAATTACCGGGTTGAGCCTTGATCTGCCCGGCGATAAAAGAAGTTTGCTGGTCCGGGAGGCGTCTGCATTCATGAAGCATACTTTCCCGGTAGTAATGGCCGATAAACAAAAGGCATTTACTATTCTATCGGGTAGCAATATTGACTGGACCCTGGTAAGACTACCTTTCATTATACAGACGGATGATCGCGGGAAATGGGCGATCGATCTAATCGACTGTCCCGGTGATCGTATCCGTACGACGGATCTGGCCAATTTTCTTATTAAACAGATTTCGGATAGGAAGTTTATAAGGAAAGCTCCTTTTATTGCGAGTGTGTAAGAGATTTCTTAAAACTACAAAGCCCGTCTAATCAGAGACGGGCTTTGTACCTTATCAAAAAGATATTATTTGTTTTTGGGCACTCCATATTTATCTAACAACCGCTTTGCATCTTCAGCCTTTTTTACAAAGTACGGGTCGTTGCTAAAATCCTTCATATGAGGATTTATACCAGGTTTTTTCTTACTTCTACCAGTAAGTGGTTTCTTTGCATTCTCTCCATTATGTAAAGTAGTAGTCGCCATAAATCCTCCTTTTTCTGAATATAAAATATTATTTATTTTCCTGGATTCAGCCATGCAAAACCCTCTTTTATATTGATTATCAATACTTATAAAGCATCTATAATGACTCCGGCACAATTGTTTACGCAGTGCGTACACAATTGGGGGAATACAAGGGTATTTTTAAAGCCTTCCCAATTCTTTATTAACTTCTTCAATTAGCTGCTGTTCCGAAGGTAAGTATAACTGGTATTGGCTGGCGACAATATTACTGTTTTCCGGTAAAGTAAATTTTACTACGGAATTGTTTTTATCCGTACAAAGCAAAATGCCAATAGTAGGGTTTTCAAAGGGTTTTTTCTCAACCCTATCAAAATAATTGACATACATCTGAAGTTGTCCAATATCCTGATGGGTAAGCTTATGTGTTTTAATTTCAATAATGATAAAGCATTGCAATAGGCGATTGTATAAAACCATATCCACATAAAATTCATCTCCATCCAGATGAATTCTTCTTTGCCTGGCTATAAAGGAAAATCCATTGCCTAATTCCAACAGGAAATCCTGCAGATGTGCAAGAATTGCGCTTTCCAGATTTTTTTCATAGTAGGAAGATTCTCTTTTAAGCCCCAAAAACTCTAAGACCATTGGGTCTTTTATTATCTCTTTTGCGTCCGAAGGCTCTTTTTCGCCTCTGGCAACGGCAAGTACCTTTTTTTTGTCGTTACTTATTAGAAGCCGTTCAAATAATTGGCTATTAACCTGCCTTTCCAATTGTCTGACAGCCCAGCTATTTTTAATGGATTCTGCTATGTAAAAATCTCTTTTATCCTGATTATCAATACGTATGATGCATCTATAGTGACTCCAGCTCAATTGTGTACACAGTGTGTACACAATTGGGAATACCTTATAGAATCGCCTGAATAGATTCAGGTTGGTAGGTGAAAAACCACTTCCAAATTGCGGCTGAAGTTGTTCAGAAAGGTATTTTATCAGGTATTCACCATAGCCGGCTCTTTCCATACCTTGTTGTTCTTCTTCAAAAATGACTTTCCCAATATTCCAATACATTAGAACCCGCTCATGATCAACGGCACGTATGGCATTTTCCTTTGATTGGCTAATGATGGATTTAATATCGTCTATTATGGAGCTATTGATAAGCATAGTCCTGTTGTTACGTTAGATTGAAAATGCAAGTTACTCCGATAAACCAATCGCTCAGATTGATTAGGATCAATTGTAGGAAGTGGGTATTTTTATGGAATCTATTTCACATTCCGTGTGCCTCACCTGGCTTAATGAATATTATTATGAATGATGAAGACTTCCGGGAAAAGGGATATATCATATCTACCGACAAAAGCCTGCTCGATTTTGAGTCGATCTATCAATATCTGAATGACGAGTCCTACTGGTCTAAAGGGATTGCCCGCGAAACACTGAAAAGGGCCATCGAAAATTCGATTTGTTTTGGGATTTATCATCAGGACGAACGAGCCGGTTTTGCCAATGAACAGGCCGGCTTTGCCAGGGTCATTACCGATCAGGCCACTTTTGCCTATATCGGCGATGTATTTGTATTGCCCGTGCACCGGGGCGCCGGTTTATCCAAATGGTTGATACAAACTATAAAAGCCCATCCCGATCTTCAGGGTCTGAGAAGATGGAGCCTTGCTACTGCCGATGCTCACGGTTTATACAGCCAGTTTGGATTTGCAGTCATTGCCCATCCGGAAAGATGGATGGAAATTTTTACACCTTATTAATAAGATATTCTTTATTTTTTTGGCGTACCATATTTATCGGAAAATCGCTTCGCACTTACTATTTTTTCGACAAAGTACGGATTGCTGGTAAGATCTGCCATCTTGGGGTTTATAACCGGTTTTTTATTTAAAGCTTGTTTTTTATTTTACATCCCCTTTAATAGCCCAATAGCCGCCTGTTTTTCGGCTTCCCCGCCGCTCTATAAGTTGTTGTATAACCAATTCCCTTATTTGGCGTTCTATTGTTTTTAAGGGTCTGTTTTCTAATAAAACTGGCAAGTCTTTAGCCTGTACGCCAGGATTTTTAATTACAGCTGATAATAAAGATTTTAATCCCTCATTTAATCCCTCATTTAATCCCTCGCTTAATCCCTCACTTACTTTGTCATTCAAAACAGTCATGCTGATTTTTTGCTGTGTATAAGCGAGTTCAGTGATAAAGCCATTGCCTTGCTCCTGGTAGTGGAATTCCATGGTTGGATAGTCTTTAATTTCTTCTCGGATCCTGAAAAATCCGGTACCATATTTCTCAATATCCTTAGTAAGGTAAAAAGCTTCAGCAAGTAGTTTGTTTCGTAGTTCCGATGTGTAATTGCTTTCTTTGAGATCAGCAATGCTTATGTTCCCGTATAATTTACCGGGGTTAAAAAAGGAAATTTTTTGATCAAAAATTTTAATCTGCACATCTGATGGGCTGGTATAATCCCTATGGATCAGGCTATTCAAAATCAACTCCCTTAAGGCTGCGAAGGGATATTCAGCGATCTCGGTCCGTTGCGTAGTGATTCCGGTAATCTCAAAAGCTACTTTTAAGTGGCTATTAATAAAGCGGGCAGTTTCATCCACCACATCGAAAAGATTTCCATTGATCATTCGTTCATCTATGATCAACGAAGGGGTTTTGAATCTGCCCACATGAACATTATAAAACAAATTATTTTTTGAAAATAAGATCATGGCGGCATTTGTCACCATATCTTTTTTAATCAATTTTAGCAATAACATGGCCTTATAAACATCTTCCGGCAATAGGAAACGGCCTCCATCATTGACTTTTTTTATAAAGAGACTTATCTTTTCTTCATTTAAATCTTCAAACTGCGCATCCCGATAACAATATGAATCCCAGGAAAGCTGTAACGATTGCAGATGCAGATCGCTGATTTCAGTAGGATTTAACTGGTGATTCGAGTTTTTTATCCGCCTGAAATACCGGCCTCTGAAGGCAACCGGCTTTACCGGAAATTCTTTGACGGAAAGCTTTCCTACAGTACCCCCTTTTACCTGCACCACCTTCGCATCGGGTATAATACTGGGTTGCGTTTTGTTTTTCACTTCATTTACCCACTTTTGTAAGGTTTCCTGGCCTAAAGTAAAACCGTGGACCGGTTTGCCCGTATCATCTATCCCAATCAAAACTCTTCCTCCTTTGGTATTCGCAAAGGCTGTCAACGTTTCAATAACAGCATCCGAAAAACTACTTTTAAACTCCGTATAATTATCTTCCTGCATTGAACTGATTTATAATTGTTTATCGTCGACTGACAGGCATTTGTAATGACTCCAGCCCAATTGTGTACGCAATGCGTACACAATTGGGAATGCCTTATAGAATCGCCTGAACAGTGTCAGGTTGGTATAGGAAAAACCACTTCCAAATTGAGGCGGAAGCTGCTTGGGAAGATATTTTATCAGGTATTCTCCATAACCGGCTCTTTCCATATCCCGCTGCTCTTCTTAGAAAATGGCTTTCCCAATGTTCCAATACATGGAGCTATTGATAAGCATAGTCCTGTTATTGCGTTAGAGTGAAAATGCAAATTACATCGATAAACCAATCGCCAAGATTGATTAGGATCAATTGTGGGGGAGTGCTATTTTTACGGAACCTATTTCACATTCCGTGTACCTCACCGGGCTAATGAATATTATTATGAATGATGAAGACTTCCGGGAAAAGGGATATATCATATCTACCGACAAAAGCCTGCTCGATTTTGAGTCGATCTATCAGTATCTGAATGACGAATCCTACTGGTCAAAAGGGATTGCCCGCGCACCGGGGCGCCGGTTTATCCAAATGGTTGATACAAACGATCAAAGCCCATCCCGATCTGCAGGGGCTGAGAAGATGGAGCCTTGCTACGGCTGATGCCCACGGCTTATACAGCCAGTTTGGATTTACAACCATCGCCCATCCGGAAAGATGGATGGAAATCTATACGTCTTATCAATGACCCGGCGAGGGGTCGCAATGAAACTGCGGATTGGGATAAAACCTCCAAATCGCGGAAAAATAATATCTTCGCACAGATTTTGGTTGGCGCCCCCGCGCCATTAAAAGGGAAGTCCGGTGTAAATCCGGCGCTATCCCCGTAGCTGTAAGTGTCCCCCCACCCCCGCCACCTGTCCCCCTAAAGGGGGGATGAGAACGGGAAGGAGAGAGGAAAATGACCAGACAACACTTCTAACCACTGTCCTTACAAAGAAGGATGGGAAGGTACGTTGAGTCAGACACAAGCCAGAAGACCTGCCAGGATCCTTTAATCATTCACAGCTTTCGGGTGAAAAGCATGGAGTGTAAAGTGTCCGCCTTTAGCAGGCAATTTATATTTCAACTTTATTACATTTTTCCGAAGGCTCATTCAATTAACCTCATTTCCTCCGTAATGGAAGGGAAAAAACTATTAACTGTAATGAGCAAAAAAAATTTCGTCCTATTTATGCTGGCAGTAAGCGGCAGCAGCATTCTATCCGCACAAACAAAAAATGACAGCACGTTCAGGCAATTGGACCAGGTAGTGGTGACTGCTACGCGGTATCCGGTGAAGGAAAGTCAGACCGGGAAAGTGGTCATCGTCATCAACCATGATGAACTGGCCAAAAGTACCGGGAAAACATTGGGGCTATTATTAAACGAACAGGCAGGTATAACAGTCGCAGGCTCCCTTAACAGCACAGGAACGAACCAGAGTATTTTTGTCCGGGGAGCAGGATCTGGCAGAACGCTGGTGACCATTGACGGGGTGCCGGTAGGCGATCCTTCACAATCGGACAATAGTTTTGACATCAACCTTATTCCCGTCTCCATGATCGAAAGGATCGAAATATCCAAGGGTGCGCAATCCACTTTATACGGCTCGGATGCCATCGCCGGAGTCATTAATATCATTACTATCAAACCCGATGTTAAAACTCCTTTCAATGTTAAAGCCAGTTTAGCGGGCGGCAGCTATGGCACTTATAATGGGAGCGCCCAATTATATGGCAAAATAGCCGATCACCTCGTATATAATGTAAGATATAACGGGGCTCATACCGATGGTTATTCCACGGCTTATGACAGCACTCATAAAGCCGGTTTTGATAATGACGGATACCGGAGCAATGCGATCGCTTCCAATGTTGCCTGGAATCCCATCCAGCCCCTGACTATAAGAGGCTTTATTCAATACAGTCAATATGCGAACGATCTTGACAACGGAGCTTTCTCTGATGCAAGGAACTATACGAATACCAATAAAAATTTCATGGCGGGCGGTGGTTTCACCTATGCACTGGCCAATACGACCCTCAATGGAAATTATCTTTACAACACCGCCGTCCGGGATCTCAATAGGGACAGCTCCGCCGTTCAGACCTATTACAAAGACAATTATTATGGCAAAAATCAATATGCAGAAATTTTTGCCACCACCAACCTGGGTTACGGATTTACCTGGCTGAACGGAGCCGATTACCGTTATGCTTCTATGAATGAAGCCGGGATCTCGGGCACCTATCCGCTCACCTTCAAAGACACTTCCGTCAGCCAGACCTCTATGTACAGCTCCCTGTCCTATTCCGGAAAGTCCGGTCTGAATGTAGAGCTGGGCGGAAGACTGAATACGCACTCCCGCTATGGAAGCAACTATACCTATACCTTTAACCCATCGTTCCTGATCAACAACAACTGGAAAGTATATGCCAGCATAGCCAGTGGATTCAAGGCGCCTACCCTCTATCAGTTGTACTCTTCTTATGGCGCCCCCGGTCTTCAGCCGGAGACCTCCGTGAATTACGAAGGGGGTGTCCAATTCAGTAACGCAATGTTCAATTCCCGCGCGACCTGGTTCCATCGCAAAACGAAAGACGGTATTGATTTCAATTATTTCACGTACCAGTACTTCAATTACAACGAAGAAAAGGCCCATGGCATCGAATGGGAAAATAAGATACAGCTCAGCCGGATATTCTCTGTTTCCGCCAATTATACCTGGCTGAAGATCAAGGGGCAATCCCAGAGTCATGTCACCTATTCCGATACGACCTATAACTATGCGCTCAGAAGGCCCGAGCATACCGTCAACCTGACGTTGGGCGTGCAACCCCTGAGATCCCTCTATGTCAGCGTCAGCGGGCATTATGAAAGCAAACGATATGATATCGGTGGCTACGACGCTAATTTCAACGCCTTACCGGATGTCGCTTTGAAAGGTTTTACTCTATTCAATGCCTATGCAGAATACAGGCCTAAAAATGCAAAGTGGCTGAAGCTGTTTGCCGAAGAAAAAAATATCACGAAGAAAAAGTTCACCACGATCTATGGCTATAATTCCATCCCGGCCCTGTTTAACGGAGGGGCTACCATAGAATTTTAATTACCTTAGGCGAGAATCACCTATCAGGTGCGCGATTCATCAGGCGCATCATTCATTAAAGAAACAACGATATGAAAGCTTGTTCTTTTCTTCCTGCCGCCACTAAAATGATCTATGATATGGGTCTGCAGGATCTGTTGGTTGGCGTCACCTTCGAATGTCCGCCGGAAGCGGCGGAAAAACCGGCAGTGGTCCGCTGCCTACTGGAAGGCAAAAACTACAGCAGCACCGAGATCGATAAAATATTTTCGGCTTCCAAGGCACAGGGCAAAAGCCTGTATTACGTAGAAGAGGACCTGTTGCAGGCCATTGCCCCGGATATCATTTTCACGCAGGATGTCTGCGAGGTCTGCCAGATCGATACCGCCTGTACGGCGGCTGCCGTGGCAAAGCTGGAAAAGCAGCCGACCCTTGTCGCGCTGACACCCGGGAACCTGTCGGAGGTCTTTCAGACGGCAGTTACCATCGCCACTGCGCTGGGCAGGGAGGAAGCAGCTTATCATCACTTGTCCTCCCTGCAGAAAAGGCTCGACCAGGTGATAGATACTTTACGTAAACACAGGGCTCCCCTCCGGAGGGTAATGGTCATGGAATGGATCGAACCCGTCTACAATTGCGGGCATTGGATCCCCTTTCAGATCGCTAACGCCGGAGGGGTCGATATGCTCTCCAATCCCGGGGGAGATAGCATCGTAACGGGCTGGGAAAAGATCGTTCGTTACGATCCGGAAGTGCTGGTGATAGCTCCCTGCGGATTTCATATCAGCCGCGCCCAAAAGGAATTACATTTGTTGAGGAACAAACCGGAATGGCATCAGTTACAGGCTGTAAAGAACGGGGCCGTATATGTAGCAGACTATGACCTGTTCACCCAACCCAGTCCCGGAACCCTGACAGACGGAATTGAATTATTGGCAGCTCTTTTTCACCCGGATATTTTTACCGTGCCGGAAAGACTGCATCACAAGTATTGCTTAGCCGCCGAATCATCCTATCAACATGTGTAAGCATGAAGAAAAATATTGTCCGCGTTGTCGCACCGCCTTCGAATGTAAGGTGGGCGATATAACGCAATGCCAATGTTATGGGGTAAGGCTTACTCCGGAAGAAAAAATATTGCTGGAGCAACGCTATGAGGATTGTCTTTGCCGCAATTGCCTGATGGAGTTAAAGCAGGCGCCTCAACCAGGCGAAGCCTGGTCATGACATTATGCGTGTTCCGGCGAAGGATTACCTTTCACCGAATCCTTCGCTGGAACACTTTTTTTAAAGAAAAATATTTTCTGCATGGAGGCAAATAAGAAGGAAATCATTTTTATTACCGGGGGTGCCCGAAGTGGCAAGAGCCGGTATGCACAAGAACTGGCGCTTCAATTGAGCGCTAATCCTGTTTATGTGGCAACGGCCCGGAACTGGGACGGCGATTTCCAGGACAGGATCCGCCGTCACCGGCAGGAAAGAGATGACCGCTGGTCGTCTATTGAAGAAGAAAAACAGATCAGCCGCCTTGATTTGCGGGGAAAAGTGGCGGTGATCGACTGCGTTACGCTCTGGATCACCAATTTCTTTATCGACCTAAAAAATGATATCGATGCGGTCCTGGATGCCTGCAAGAAGGAAATAGACGAATTGTACCGTCAGGACGCTGTCCTTCTCATCATTAGCAATGAGATCGGGATGGGGGTCCATGCCGAGACGGAGATCGGCAGGAAATTCACAGACCTGCAGGGATGGATGAATCAATACATTGCGGCTAAAGCGGATAAGGTGATCCTGATGGTGAGCGGTATCCCCCTGACAATCAAAAGCCCCGGCGTATGACCAGGGCCTATATGAATTGGAGTGGAGGAAAGGACTCTTCGCTTTGCCTGCACCGGGTCCTGGAAGAGAGGGTCTATAAGGTGCAAACCCTGCTGACCAGCGTCAACGCCTTTCACAACCGCATCTCTATGCACGGGGTGAGAAGGGAATTACTGGAAGCGCAGGCAGCCTCTATCGGCATTCCTTTGCAGACTATTGAGTTAGGGGAGCAACCGGGCATGAAGGAATATGAGCAAGCCATGATGGAAAAAGTAGCTGCCCTGAAAAAACAGGGCTGTACGCATGCCTTGTTCGGGGATATTTTCCTGGAGGACCTCAGGCGCTACCGGGAGGAGAAATTGCAAAGCCAGGATGTCCATTGCCTTTTCCCTTTATGGAAAATACCTACGGCGGATCTGATGCAGGAGTTTCTGGAGAAAGGGTTCAAGGCGATCATCGTCTGTGTGAACGGCCGGTTCCTGGATCAAAGTTACTGCGGAAGGCTGATCGATGAATCCTTTGTTCGGGATCTCCCGGAGAATGTGGATCCTTGCGGAGAGAACGGAGAGTATCATTCTTTCGTTTTTGAAGGGCCTATCTTTAAGACGCCTATCGCCTTTCAAAAGGGGGAGATCGTTTATCGGGAGTATAAGGCTCCTGCAGGCGCTTCGGGGTCCGTTTCGGGCGACGATCCGGATAACAGGAGCGCTCCTGCAAGTTCCATGGACCAGGGTTCGAAGGATGGATTTTATTTTTGCGACCTGCTGCCAGGCTAGCAGCTAATTACTGATAAAATATAAAAAATGGCAATACAACCAATAACCGGGACGGATCTGCAAAAAGAGTTGCAGCACAAGATCGATAGTAAGACCAAGCCTTTAGGCGCATTGGGACGATTGGAAGAAGTAGCGTTACAGGTAGGCCTGATACAGGGATCTGTCAATCCGCAGATCCGTCATCCTCATATTGTCGTCTTTGCGGGAGACCATGGCATTGCGGCCACGGGGTTAGTCAATCCCTATCCACAGGCCGTCACGGCGCAAATGGTCCTGAATTTTATCGCAGGCGGCGCGGCCATTAACGTATTCTGCCGTCAGCAGGAAATCGGGCTTACGGTAGTAGATGCCGGTGTAAATTTTGATTTCCCTGCCGATCTCCCTTCCAAAAGATTCATTCGTTCCAAGATAGGATATGGCACCCGGAACTACCTGGAAGGAGCGGCCATGCGAAGGGATGAAGTCCAACAGGCTATGGCGGCAGGAGAAAAGATCGTCGAAGATCTTTTCCGGGAAGGATGTAATTGCATCGGGCTGGGAGAAATGGGTATTGGCAATACCTCTGCGGCCTCTCTGATCATGAGCTTTATCACCCGCATTCCGGTAGAAGAATGTGCCGGCAGGGGCACCGGTGTGAGCGACGAACAGCTGGAAAAGAAAATAGCGACCCTCCGGGACGTCTTTCAGCTTCATCTGCCGGCTATTGTAGCTTCGCCCGGGCCCTTAACGATCCTGCAACAGGTCGGGGGATTCGAGATCGCCATGATGACGGGGGCTTACCTGAAAGCGGCGGAATTGAAAATGATCATCCTGGTCGATGGTTTTATTACAACGGCAGCCTTATTGCTCGCACAGCTATTTAATAAGGAGGTGCAAAGTCATTGCATCTTCTCTCATAACAGCGGGGAGCAGGGGCATGAGAAAATGTTGCAATACCTGGGCGCCCGGCCCCTGTTAAACCTGGGTATGCGATTAGGAGAAGGGACCGGCGCCGCCATGGCCTTTCCCCTTGTTCAATCAGCTGTCGGTTTCCTCCGGGAAATGGCCTCTTTCGAGTCGGCAGGTGTGAGTAAGAGCGGAGAGTAACCCATAAATTTGACTAATGAAAAAAGAGTGGAAGATCTTTTTGACCGCGATGATGTATTTTACCAGGATCCGTGTTCCCGCTACCGTCGATCATAGCCCTGTATACCTGCAAAAGTCCCCTAAATATTTTCCGGTCGTAGGATGGATCGTCGGCGGCATCTGTTCGCTGGTATTCCTCGTCTTCTCCAAATTCGTCTCCGCAGATGTCGGCATAGCAGCCTCTATGATCGCCGGCCTGCTGACTACCGGGGCTCTTCATGAAGACGGTTTTGCGGATGTATGCGATGGTTTCGGCGGCGGCTGGACCAAAGAAAAGATCCTGCTGATCATGAAGGATAGCCGGATTGGCGCCTTCGGAGCTATCGGCCTCCTGGGGATATTGGGCAGCAAATTCCTTTTATTGAAGGAGCTGCCTGCATTCACGCCGGAGCTGGGCCATCCCACTTCTTTTATCTTTTATAATTACCGGTATTTCATCCTGGGGGTGATCGGGGCCCATAGCCTCAGCAGGTTAATGCCGGTATTTGTCATTCAGGGATATGAGAATGTNACGGATCCCGATCACAGTAAGTCCAGGCCCGTTACCGGCCGTAAATTANCGGCCGCGGAGCTGGTATTGGCCATCCTGCTGGCATTCGCTCCTTTTGCCTTCTTACCCTGGCCCTTTTTAGGGGTGATCCTTCCCATGCTCTACACGACCTATGAGCTATCCAGGTATTTTAAAAAATGGATCGGGGGGTATACGGGCGATTGCCTGGGGGCCATTCAGCAGGTGACGGAGATCGTCTTTTACCTGGGATTTGTAATTATCTGGAGGTATATATAAAATGTAATGAAAGAAATATACTTAATCCGCCATACGACTCCGGCTGTTGCCAAAGGGATCTGCTATGGCCAGACGGACCTGGATATAACGGAGAGTTTTCACGAAGAGGCAGCCGTTATCCGGCAGTATTTGCCGGAAGGGATAGTATCTGTTCACAGCAGTCCCCTGCAGCGATGCAGCCGGTTGGCCAGTCATTTGTTCCCCGCCCACCCTATCGTTCTGCACGATGAACTGATGGAGATCCATTGTGGCGAGTGGGAGATGCGAGGTTGGGATGACCTGCCCAAAGAAGAGATCGACCCCTGGATGAAAGATTTTGTACAGGTGCGTATCCCGGGCGGGGAAAGTTATCTGGACCTGCACCAAAGGGTGACCCGCTGCTACGAGACGATCAGGACAGGGTCGAGTGCCACCCGGGAAGCCAGCACAGCAGCCGCGTCCTGTTCGGATGCAGGCCCCCTGGCTATTGTTGCCCATGGGGGTGTCATCCGCAGTATCCTTTCTTCTATTACCAATACCCCACTCATCGATAGTTTTAAAGTATTCTCCCTGCATTATGGCTGTGTGATCCGTCTCTTCGGCGAAACGGATCTCTTACAATACGAGATGCTTTCCAACAGGCCCCCGGAGGAGAAGGAGCAGCACAAGCCCCGTAGCTTCTAGCGCCATTGATTCTCCCGGAATGCGCTATTGGAAATGTAGCGCATATCCGGAGAACGGCTAATGTCTGTCCGTCGTTAGAGCTTCACAGGAGAGCTTTGCTCGTAACCTTCGTCGAAACTTCGTTCCTCGTTTCTTCTCGGTTATGTCCCAGTTCCTGCTTGCTCTGAGAGGATCCGGGGGCTCCGCGTCTTTTGGTTTACCTTTGCCAAAAGTTTAGCGTATGAAGCCGAACCTGGACCTGAATCAATTGCTCACGGTGACTTTCACCTTATTTGCGGTGATCGATATCATCGGCAGCATACCCTTGTTACATGCGCTGAAGAAAAAACTGGGCGGCCTGCATGAAGGAAAGGCGACCCTGATCTCCGGAGCTTTGATGATATTATTCCTGTATGCCGGGGAAAGGCTCCTGCAAATACTGGGCGTCGACAAACACTCTTTTGCCGTGGGAGGCTCTATCGTGATCTTTATTTTAGGATTGGAAATGGTGCTGGGGGTAGAGTTCTTTAAAAGCGAGCCCAATGAAAAGACGAGCATATTGGTACCAATTGCTTTTCCCTTGATAGCCGGGTCGGGTACCCTCACCACTATTATGTCCCTGAAGGCGAATTTTGAGACGACCACCGTTCTATTGGCTATTTTGATCAACCTGCTTCTCATCTTTATAGTCCTCAAATCCCTGGATGCCATCGAAAAAATTCTGGGACCGGCGGGTATGATCGCTATCCGTAAATTTTTTGGCGTCATCCTGCTGGCCATCGCGGTCAAGATCTTCAGCAGCAATTTCAGGGAACTGCTGAAATAGACGTCGGTTTGTGTAAAAAATTTTTCAGGAAAAGGCCTGTTTTTTTCTCATAAAACCGGTAGCTCAATTCCGCGAAAACGATGATGAGAATGATCATTATAACCAGGGAAAGGGGAGCCCACCTACCAAGATAAGCCCCATATTTATTTATTAGCAAGGTGCCGGTCACTTCATGGATCAGGTACATGGAATAGGATATGATCCCAATTCTTTTAAAAAGAGCGTTGTTCAGGAAAGACAAATATTTCTTTTTATAAATCAGTAACAAAAACAACGTAATTATAATAAGCTGGAAAACCCGTATCGTATAAACCCTATCTGCATAGAGCCTATCCGTATAGAGTTGAACCAAAACGATTGCCAGGCAAATAGCCGTCAAGGGCCGGGACCTAATCGGGAAACCTTTATACAAGTGATGAAAAATAACTCCCAGCGTAAACCATAAAATGTAATAATCAATATTAAATACGGCATTCAGATACACCCATCCCGATAAAAAACCAGTCATTCCTCCTGAGAAGACGCCCCAGGATCCGCTATGCAGGAAATAAGGGGGTATATATTTTATCACACTCAGGGTCATGGCAGCCAGCAGCATATTCCTGAAAAAGTGCCCCTTATCCCAAAAGTAGAGAACCGAGGAGAGGATATAAAACTGGATCTCTACCCATAGGGACCAATAGCTGCCGTTGATCCAGGCAAAATGGGTATGGGTCAGCGAGGTCCAGATACTGGGGTTGGTGAGGGTGAATGTCGGCAGGAAATTTCTTATTTTATGGGCATTGGGAAAGAGCTGGTTGCTATCGAGGATCCCGGCAACGCCATAGGTAATCATCGTGCAAGCCAGGAGAGGCGGGAAAAGTCGGATAAACCGGTTTTTCCAAAAGGAGAAAAAGCTATCCGTGCCTTCCAATGTATAGCTTATTACAAAGCCGGAAATGACGAAAAAAAACTCCACCCCCAGATAACCATATTTAAAAAGACTGCCGAAATAATTCCCATAGGGGGTATGGTCTTTCCATTCGATGGTGAAATGATATAGCAGGACACTCAGGATTGCCAGGAACCTGAAACTATCCAACAAATCAATTCTACGGCTATTCATTTAAATAAAATTAATTAAGTAGTTTTGCAATCCCAATAGAAACAGGCACGATGCCTGTTCAAGGGTCCTGTAGTACAATGGATAGTATAAGGGTCTCCGAAGCCCTGGATTCCAGTTCGATTCTGGACGGGACCACCAACCCTCATAACTAATCGGTTATGAGGGTTTTTTAATGCTCCCATCCGCAGAATTTTTCCCCAATCGGCCTAACATTATTCCCCGGTTTCCGAAACAGTATACCTGCTTTTCAAAACCAAATGGTCCCGAGCAGTATAGAAAATATAACTAATTGATTTTCAGACGCGTACTATTATGGCATTGCAATGGTAACTACCTGGTGCCGCCGGATACAAGGCAAAAAGTAATCACACAAAAAAACCAAAGTATATGTTACGCACAACCAACTCACTCCCCAGCCAGGCCATCCTCGATGGGAGTAAAAAATTAGTCTTTATAATAGCCATGCTCCTGACAGTCGACAGCAGCTTCGCTATCCCCGGAAGCATCACCGCCCCCGACAGCTTCATCACCTCTCTGGGTGCCATGAACAACCTGATAAGGGCCTCTTTCCGGAAAGATTTTAAAAAAGCGGAATTGATGGGGTATGAGGCCAGCAGGCAATACACCAAACTGATCTTTAGAATGAATGACATGGTCCTGTTCGCCTTCTATTCCGACAACGGGGAATTATTGGCCGTGACCCGGAACATCCGGTCCAATCAATTGCCTATCTCATTGTTGCTGGAACTGAAAAAGGACTACAACGACTATTGGATCTCCGACCTGTTCGAGCTCTACGGGGAAGGCCAGAACAGCTACTATATCACCATAGAGAACGCAGACAAGAAAATTACCCTGCGGTCCGGTAACAATACTAGCTGGGAGTTGTACGAAAGAAGGAATAAAAAATAACCAATAAGAAATAGAGACCCCTTATCCCCCCGCCGGCCCCGCGTTACCGCGGGGTTCGGTATTTTTACTATGAGCGGGACCACATAAAAAAGGGATCGGTTTACCGGGAACCCCATTTAATTCGTTGATTATCAATTCATCCTTGATAAAACTTCCTTTAATTTATTCTCCAGTTCGTCTCCCCGGAGGCTCTCTGCGATAATCTTGCCCTGTGGATCGATCAATACGTTGAAGGGTATCCCTTCAAATTTAAAAACTTCCACGGCTTTACTGTTCCAGTATTTGAGGTCGCTGACATGGGACCATTCCAGTTTATCGGCCTGGATCGCCTGTTGCCAGGCATCTTTATCTTTATCGAGTGAAACGCCCAATATGGCGAAATTTTTATTCTTAAACTCGCTGTAGGCCTTGACGACATTGGGGTTTTCCGCCCGGCAGGGGCCGCACCAGCTGGCCCAGAAATCAACCAGCAAATATTTCCCTTTATAGGAGCTCAGGGGGATGGGGTGGCCGTTCACATCCGGCAAAGCCAGGTCAGGCGCCGGCTTGCCTACCCAGGAAGATTCCTGGTGCTGCCTGTCAGCCATCTGTGCCAGTTGCTGTTCATAATTCTGTTTCAGGCCCTGGAGGACCACATTATCCGGGTATTTCTTTTGGAGATCGTTCAGGGATGCCTCAAAATCTTCCTTAGTAAAGCTGCGGGAGGACCAGCTTAGGGCCAAGGCACTGACAGTGGCATTTCCATTGGTGTTGATGAACTGTTTGAGATAGGTATTCAGGTCCTGTATGGTGCTGTTCTTCTTTGTAGTAGCGGCCAGCTGGACGCTGTCGGGGGCGCCGCTCTGTTTGAGGCTATCCAGGTCTGCCATGCTCTTCTCCACTTCGAAGTTCTTTTTGCCGAAAATGGTGATGAGGTCTTTTAGCTGGGTGGTAGCTTCTGAGCCGCTTACCTCGTAAAAGTCATCTTTTTTCCCCAGGTCCACATTTACCTTAATTTCCGGGGCATCGTTGACAAGAGGTACCTCCATCACATTATTCCCAAATACCAAGGCATACACTTCCTGCGATCTGGCCGCACCGGAAAGGCTGAAACTACCGTTGCTCCCCGAAATTTTTACGGAATCCAGCACGACAGGCGGTTGATCTTTTCCGTAAGGCACTTCCATTAAAACTACTTTTGAAACGGGGCCTTCCATGGAAGCCAGTTTATCTGCATTCTTAAACGTGCCGGTAACGCTGAAGCTTCCTTTCTTTTTTTCATGACAGGAATACACTATGAGAAGGGACAGGCTCATTGCGCTTATCGTCTTCAGAGTACTCAAAAAAGATCTTTTTATCATATTTATCCGATTTCTTGTTTTAAAATGTGCCGGAAATTCACTATGGTCTCTGTATCAATTCTCCAGTTTCTCCAGCAACAATTGGTTGGTGAGCCTGGGATCCGCCTTGCCTTTGGATATTTTTTTCACTTCCCCCACGAATAAGCCGATCAGTCCTTTTTTCCCTTTTCGGTACTCTGTCACCTTATCGGGCATTTTTGCCAGGACTTGTTCCACCCAGGCAACGATCTCGCTGGTATCCGAGCTTTGTAACAGGTTCAGGGAAACCGCGATCTCCA
>JGI25616J43925_10000095_pt1 | contig 25798 bp, 25 predicted proteins | sample GraSoi2013_100cm_FD_43925 | JGI IMG/M metagenome (IMG submission 43925) | reverse complement strand
TTTAAAGAGGGTAGGGTAGATGATGTGACCGTGTATCGCCGGGTGCTGACCCCTTTTGAAATTAAGATACTGGCTGGACAGACAAGCTGGGTCGGGGCCTCTCGCGAAGCTTTGCAGGATTATTATACTTCCGCCATAGACCCCGGCATCCAGGGCGAACAAAAGACATTGCAGCAGATGCGCACCGCTCTGGCAGATTCAACGGAGAATATCGACGAGCTGATGGTCATGCAGGAAATGCCCCACCCTAAGAAAGCGCATATCCTTATCCGCGGCAATTACGACGCCCCGGGCGAAGAAGTCTTCCCCAATACCCCTCCTTCCATCCTGCCTTTCCCGAAAGACCTCCCGAAGAACCGCTACGGGCTGGCCCAATGGCTCACCAGGGAAGATCATCCCCTCACGGCGCGGGTAGAGGTCAATCGCCTCTGGCAGAATTTTTTTGGAGTGGGCTTGGTGAAAACAACGGAAGACTTTGGCAACCAGGGCGAGATGCCCAGTCATCCAAAATTACTGGACTGGCTGGCAGTCAGCTTCCGGGAATCCGGTTGGGATATAAAGAAGCTAAACAAATTAATCGTGCTGTCGGCGACCTATCGCCAGGATTCCCGCGCTACCAGGGAGGCCCGGGAGAAAGACCCGGAAAATCGCCTCCTCGCCCATGGCCCGGCTTTCCGGATGTCGGCGGAAATGATCCGTGATAATGCCCTGCTGGCCAGCGGCCTGCTGAATCAGCAAATAGGCGGCAAAAGTGTAAAGCCTTATCAGCCGGCCGGTCTCTGGGAGATCAACAACGCCAGCTATACTCCTGACTCCGGGTACGCCGTCTACCGGAGAAGCCTGTACGTTCTCATCAAACGGTCGGTACCCAATCCTACACTCGCCACTTTCGATGCCAGCTCCCGCAGCTATTGCGTGGTGAGAAGGCAAAATACCAATACCCCCTTACAGGCCCTGGTGACCCTGAACGATCCGGCTTTTGTAGAGGCAGCCCGGGCGATGGGAGCACAGATGGCGAAGAGGATCGGTTCTCCCGGCGACTCGCAGAAGGCAGCCGGCGATGCCCGCAAAGTCATCACAGAGGCCTATCGTAAGCTGACGGGCAGGACCCCAAACCCGAAAGAAGTGGACCTGCTGGTTACACTGAAGGAAACGGAAGAGAAGAAATTTAAGGAGCACCCCGAAAAAGCAAAAGGCTGGTTGAATACCGGACAATATTTAGCGGATAAGGAAGAGGAACCGTCGTTGGTTGCGGCCTATGCCGTGGTTGCGAGCGCTATCCTCAATTCCGATGCCTGCTTAACAAAAAGATAAATGTATGTCACATCATCACGACCCCGAATTTCGCTTGAACGGTCCCGGCTTTGACCCGCTGAATAAAAAGTGGGACCGGCGTAATTTTTTAATGAAGACTTCCCTCGGGCTGGGCGCCCTGGCCGTCGGGTCTTTATTGGGAAAAAGCCTCTTCGGAAATGCGCCCGGCCGGGTGAGCAACCCCTCCGCGGATTTTGAAGCAGATATCCTGGCAGCCCTTCCCCATTTTGCTCCCAAAGCAAAAAGAGTGGTGTACCTGTTCATGAGTGGCGGCCCTTCGCAATTCGAGACCTTTGATTACAAGCCCGGGCTTATCAACCTGGCCGGTCAGGGATTGCCCGATTCGGTGCGGAAAGGTCAACGGCTTACCGGCATGAGCGCCAATCAAAGCATCCTGCCCATGGTGCCGTCCTTTTATAAATTCAATCAGCATGGGCAGAGCCGTACCTGGATCAGCGAGCTGCTGCCGCATACCGCGGAAGTNGTGGACGATCTCTGCATCGTAAAATCGCTCTATTCGGAACAGATCAACCATGATCCCGCCATCACCTTCTTCCAGACGGGCAACCAGCTCCCGGGCCGGCCCTCCATCGGCTCCTGGATAAGTTATGGATTGGGCTCGGATAACAATAATTTGCCTACATTCATTGTACTGGTCTCGAAGAATGGGCAAAAAGATCAGCCCCTGTATGCAAGGTTATGGGGAAATGGATTTCTCCCTTCCCGACACCAGGGAGTCCAGTTCCGGGCGGGCAAAGACCCGGTGTTATTTCTGAATAACCCGGATGGTTATGATGGGGCGGACCGGAAAGAAATGCTGGACTATCTTTCCAAACTCAACCAGTTGCAGAATGAGGCCTACGGCGATCCGGAAGTAGAGGCCCGTATCGCCCAATATGAAATGGCGTACCGCATGCAGACCTCCGTGCCGGAAGTGATGGATCTTTCCAAAGAACCCGACGAGGTCTTCGAACTGTATGGACCGGATAGCCGGGACCCGGGCACCTATGCAGCCAATTGCATACTGGCCCGCAAACTATTGGAGAAAGATGTGAAATTTGTACAACTATACCATCAGGGATGGGATCAGCATAGCGGTCTGCCCAAAGGCATCGCCCAGCAATGTAAGGCCACTGACCAGGCGACGGCTGCCCTGATCAAAGATCTGAAGAGAAAAGGATTATTGGAAGATACCCTGGTGATATGGGGCGGGGAATTTGGCCGGACCGTGTATTCCCAGGGCAAACTCACCGCTGATGACTATGGCCGTGACCATCACCCCCGCTGCTTCACCATGTGGATGGCTGGGGCCGGGGTGCGGGCCGGGCTCAGCTACGGAGAGACGGATGACTTTAGTTACAATATCGTAAAAGACCCCGTCCACGTACATGATTTCCAGGCCACCCTGCTGTACCTGATGGGCATCGATCACGAAAGACTGACCTATAAATTCCAGGGAAGAAGATTCCGCCTCACCGATGTGGAGGGGAAAGTGGTAAGGGACATCCTGGCTTAATTCAACCTTTAATTTTTAACGCTATGCCATCGAGAAGAAAGTTTATCCGCAATTCAGCGCTGGTCTCCGGACTGGCCATCACACAACCGGGCTTTGGGTTCTCTATCCTGCATAAAGACCGGCAGCCGGAAGACCCGGTCATCGGGCATGGCGAATACACCTATAAAGTAGATAAAGCCTGGGCAAAGATCAGTGTCAACAGCAATCCGCTGTTCAATTGCCATGAAATGGTACAGGACAGCAAGGGACGGCTGATCATGCTGGGGGATTGTGTAAAGAATAATATCCTCATCTTCGATAAGTCAGGAAAATTGCTGGATTACTGGGGCAGCGCCTATCCCGGAGGACACGGCCTCACCCTCACCAAAGAAGGAGGAGAAGATTTTCTGCTGATCACGGACTGTGGCTGGTACCAGGACAGGACGGGAGCCTGGAAAGGCCAATCGGGGCAGGTGGTAAAGACCGACCTGGACGGACGGCTGCTGTTTGCTATCGGACATCCCCGCACCATCGGGATCTACAAGGACGAGGAGCCCTTCAAACCCACGGAAACGGCCGTGGCCCCTAACGGAGATATCTATGTGGCGGATGGCTATGGATCTGACTATATTATACAGTACGACAGTAAAGGACAATACATAAGGCATTTCGGGGGACATAATAATGCCGATAAGGACCACAATCTCGTGAACGCGCATGGGGTCACCGTCGATCTGAGGGATCGCAACCATCCCACCTTGATCTGTACATCCCGTGAGGAGAACTGCTTTAAACTATTCACGCTGGATGGCAAATTCATCCGGCGCATCGACCTGCCGGGGATGTATGTCTGCCGCGCTGTGCCCGACGGAAAAAACATCTATGCGGGTATTTGCTGGTCTAAAGATGCCGCCGGCAAACGCCAGGATGATAACTCCGGCTTCGTCACCATCCTGGACGGAGACAATAAAGTGATCTCCAATCCCGGGGGGGCTGCGCCTGTGTATAAGAACGGATTATTACAGCCGACCCTTCATGCGCCTAACCCTGTTTTCCAACATGGCCATGACGTATGCGTGGACGACGATAAGAATTTGTATGTCTGCCAGTGGAACGCCAATCATACGGCTCCCGTAAAACTGACCCGGGTGTAGAAATTCACACCATCCGATCAATCTCCCGAGTATATGAGCCTGCTGACTATTTTTACCTTTTTGGGACGGCTTCACCCTCTCGTCGTTCATTTGCCGATCGGGTTCTTATTGCTGGCCGTTCTTTTTGATGGGCTATCCCATCTCAAAGGGTACGGGCATCTGAAGCCGGCGGTCTCCTTTACCCTGCTGGCAGGGTTCGTTGCTGCCGTATTAGCCTGCATTTTCGGCTATTTGCTGTCCCTGACGGGCGACTATGATCCTGTCATCCTCAACCATCATATGATTTCGGGCATTACCCTGGCCATCCTCTCTGGGGTTTTGTTTTTTACGACCACGGCCCGGTTTAAAGCCTTTTACCAGCTTCCTCCTGCCTTTTTCAGCGTTCTCCTGATCGGCCTGGTCATCCTGATCGGTTACAGCGGCCACCAGGGAGGCAATCTTACCCATGGCAGCGATTACCTGAACCTGAAAGTACTGACGCAAGGGCAACGGAATCACCCGGCCCGCGTGGAAGATGCCCTGATCTTCGAAGACGTGGTACACCCGATGCTGGAAAGTAAATGCGGCCAATGCCACGAGGGAGGTAAACTGAAAGGGCGACTCTCCATGGAGACGCTGCAAAGTCTCCTCAAAGGGGGCAAGACAGGACCTGCGATCGTGGCAGGGCGACCGGCAGAAAGTGAGCTGTACAAAAGGATCACCCTTAACCCGGCTCACGAGAAATTCATGCCCTCCGATGGCAAGCCTCCCCTGACAAAAACGGAAGTGGCTATTATCCGTTGGTGGATCGAAAAAGCCATGGCCGCCGAAGGCAAAAAAATGAGCGAGCTGGCCGACAAAGCAACGATCTCCCCGCAGGTAGCTTTTTTCCTGGGGCTGGGCGGAAGAGCTGCATCCGGCGACCTGGCCGGCGGTCTCTCCGATGCCCCCGGATCTTCCCAGGGCTTGGGAACAACCGACTCCGACGGACGTGTGGCCGTATCCGCCATCATACAACATATCAACCCCGACATCCCGCCGGTCACGGATACAGCCCTGGTGGGCCGCCTTCGTAAAAAAGGGTTGATGGTAAGGGTGATGCTGCAAAGACCGCTGATGCTGGACGTGGCATTGCCTGCCGGCTCGGGAATGAAAATGGCCGCCATACAGNACGACCTGGTGCGGCTGGGGAAAAATATCATCTGGCTGAATTTATCGGACAACGGGTTCACGGAAAATGACCTGGGCTTTTTAAAATTGCTTTCCAATGTAGAGAAATTACGCCTGGAGAAAAATCCGATCTCCGACGGGATCAGCGATGATGTAGTCGCCCTGAAGCACCTGGAAGCGATCAACCTGAATGAAACGAAGATCAGCAACGCCTGTCTCGCCCGGCTGGAAAAGAACCCGACGCTCAAAAGGATCTATACCTGGAAGACGGCGGTCAAACAGGAGTGATTTCATAATATTATCCATCTGCTTCGCAGAATTATCTATTTTCCGGTTGGCCGCAACCCCCTAATTTTACCCGGTAATTACCAAATTTCGCCGGATCGGTAGCAACTACTTGCCATGATAAAAAAATGTCTTTCATCCATACCCTTTCTCTTGTTGATCGGTTCCACCCTGTCCTTCGGGCAGACCAGCCCTACCCGCCCCCTGCAGCTCTGGTATGACAAACCTGCACGTCATTGGGAAGAGACCCTGCCCCTGGGTAACGGGCACCTGGGCATGATGCCGGATGGCGGCGTACCCAAAGAAAAAATTGTATTGAACGATATTACCCTCTGGTCGGGCGCCCCGCAGGACGCTAATAATTATGAGGCTTATAAAAAACTACCTGCTATCCGTCAATTACTCCTGCAGGGAAAAAATAACGAGGCGCAGGCATTGATCGATCAGTCTTTCATCTGTACGGGCAAAGGCTCCGGGGACGTGCCTTTCGGTTGCTACCAGACCCTGGGCGATCTGGACCTGGAATTCGACTACGGTTCTTCCCCGGCCGTCAACGGCCAGGAACCCTCCCGCAACAACGGTCCTTCCGCAACCACCTCCGGCGACAGCGTATCCTTCGACCATTACCAAAGAGAGCTTTCCCTGAACAATGCCGTTGCCGGCTGTTCCTACCAGGTAAAAGGCGTTACCTATAAGCGGGAATACTTTACCAGCTTCAGCGATGATATCGACCTCATCCGGATCACGGCGGACAAGCCGGGACAACTGAACTGCCGGATCTCGATCAGCCGCCCGGAAAGAGCCCTTATCTCCACCAAGGGAACGGAGCTGGAAATGAGCGGCCGCCTGGACAACGGCACCGATGGAAAAGGCATGCAGTTCCTGGCAACCGTTCATGCGCAGCTAAAAGATGGGGAACTCAGCACAAAACAAAATTCCCTGGTCATCCGCAACGCTACGGAGATCCTTATCTATGTGGCCGCGGCGACGGATTGGAAAAACCCTGCCTTCAAAGCAAAGTCCCGGCAGGTATTGGCAGCAGCCCTGAAAAAATCGTACATAGCGCAAAAGCAACAGCATATTGCCAAGTACCAGGAACTCTTTGACCGGGTGAGCCTGGACCTGGGAACAGGAGTCGCCGGGGACTCCGCAACGGCTAATCCATCAACGGGCGATCCTGCAACGACCGGCCAGTCACCGGCCAATCTCCCCACAGACGTCCGGATAAACAACTTTCACCAGTCGCATAGCGCAGACAACGGTCTGCCCGTTCTGTTTTTTCAATTCGGCCGCTACCTGACCATCAGCAGCACCCGGGTAGGCCTGTTACCCCCCAACCTCCAGGGCCTATGGGCCAACCAGATCCATACTCCCTGGAACGGAGATTATCACCTGGACATCAACGTGCAGATGAACCACTGGCCCGTCGAAGTCGGCAATCTTTCCGAACTGGACCTCCCCCTCGCCGAATTGGTACGCGGAATGGTCCCCCACGGCGAGCGGACCGCGAAAGCCTACTATAACGCCGAAGGATGGGTGGCGCATGTCATCACCAATATCTGGGGATTCACCGAGCCCGGGGAGAGCGCCAGCTGGGGCGTGACGAAAGTTGGCTCCGGCTGGCTCTGCAATAACCTTTGGGAGCATTATGCTTTTACCAACGACACGGCCTATCTGCGTTCTATCTATCCTGTTCTGAAAGGTGCCGCCTTATTCTATAACAGCATGCTGATCGAAGAGCCTGCAACGGGCTGGCTGGTGACATCACCCTCCTCCTCCCCGGAGAATTCTTTCTATTTGCCCAACGGGAAGTCCGCCAGCATCTGCATGGGACCGACGATCGACAACCAGATCATCCGGGAATTATTCGGAAATGTGATCACGGCATGCCAGCTATTAGGGGCGGACGAAGACCTCCGGAAACAACTGGCAGGCAGGCTGGAAAAACTTCCTCCACCCGGAAGGATTGCCAAAGACGGAAGACTGATGGAATGGCTGGAAGATTATAAAGAGACCGATGTACACCATCGCCATGTCTCCCATTTGTACGGCCTGTATCCCGCCTCCCTGATCACTCCCGAATCGACTCCTGATCTGGCCGAGGCCTGCAGACGGACGCTGGAAGCAAGAGGCGATGACGGCCCCAGCTGGAGTATCGCCTATAAATTATTATGGTGGGCACGTTTGCACGATGGCAACAGAGCCTATAAACTATTCCTGCAACTAATAAACCCTACCCTGGCCACCAATATGAATTACGGGGCTGGAGGAGGCATTTATCCTAACCTGCTATCCGCCGGTCCCCCCTTCCAGATCGACGGTAATTTCGGAGCTACGGCCGGGATCGCCGAAATGTTGATCCAGAGCCATGCCGGGTTCATCGAATTACTGCCCGCCCTGCCGGATGCCTGGAAGGCTTCCGGGGAAGTAAAAGGACTGAAAGCCCGGGGCAATTTTATCGTGGATATAAAATGGAGGGACGGAAAAATAACCAGCTACCGCATCACTTCGGCGCAGCCCCGGCAAGTAAAAGTAAAGGTCAACGGAGAAGTGAAGGAGGTCATGGCGGCAGGAATATGACCTGACCTCAGGCTTGCTGCATCTGAATGTTCTTACGGTATTCGCCGGGAGTCATTTTCGCAATCAGTTTAAAGAACTTAAAGAAATTGACGGGATTATTGTAGCCGCATTCATAACAGATATTCTTGATAGACATCCTTTCATCCTGCAATAGCTTACAGGCATGCCCGATCCGGATCTCATTTAAGAAACGGCTGAAATTCTTTTGTGTTCGCATTTTAAAATACCGGCAAAAAGCCGCCGGGGTCAGCTTGCAGATCCTGGCAATCTCTTCCAGCATGATATCCTGATGAAAATTATTGAGCAGGAATTGATAGACCTCATTAAAACGGTCCATATCATAGGGGTTATTAGAGTTCTTATAGATCACCCCAGCCAGCGGCTGAACCTCTTTGGTCTTATTCAGCAGGTCGATGATCTTCAGGAAATTCGCCAGTTGTTCCAGTCCCTTGCTTTCCGCTGTCTGTCTGATCAGCTGGATCACGGCCTCCCGGGTGGCCCCGAAGAAACGCAGCCCGCGCTGGGCTTTATTTAACAGATTCCTGCCTGCGGATAGCACCGCGTCATCATCGGAGATGTTTTCGATCAGTTCCGCCGGGAAATAGATACAGGTGACTGCCGTGATCACTCCTTTTTTCTTTTTATAGAATACCTCATCGCTCCGCCATAAATGTGGCAGCCCGGCGCCCTCCATGATCAAATCCCCTTCGGAGAAATCACCCACATAGTCGCCGATAATTATTTTCCCATGCCCCTTTTCTACCCAAACCAGCTCGCAGAACTGGTGAAAGTGCAAAGGATGATTAAAATAGGGCTTAGCGAATTTTTTTACNAATATTCTCTTCTTTCCCACGATATCTGCATCTACAATCAGTTCTGCTTTCATTTGGATATAATTATCTGATAGCTACTAACTTTTTTCTGGGGGCCTGCAAAAGGCCCAATTCCGTTTAAAATTAGGTAATTTGGAGATTCCTGCCATTCCATTTGGCTAATTATCTAAAACGACTATCCGTGATGAAAAAAATCACTTTCTTCCTGGCGCTCCTTACGCAAACCGGTGTCTTCGCCCAGGCCCCCATGGAAAAATATCCGGTCGATTCTGCTTCCCTGGAGTGGCCGGGTGTTCCTAAAGGCGAAGTACTAAAATTTACTTTTCAGCATTCTGCTATATTCCCCGGCACCTGGCGGGAGTATTGGGTATATATTCCCGCTCAATACCGTCCGGATAAGCCGGCCTGTGTATATGTCAACCAGGATGGGATCCAATGGAAAGCCCCCACCGTATTCGATAATCTCATTGCTCGTAAAGAAATGCCGGTCACCATTGGCATTTTTATAAACCCCGGACGGGTACTGGCTGCCGACACGGCGGCTTCTCTTGACCGTTTCAACCGCAGTTTTGAATACGACGGATTAGGAGATGCCTACGTTCGTTTCCTTTTGGACGAGATCTTCCCCGAAGTTGAAAAACAGAAGACCTCGGATGGCCGGGCTATCCACCTCTCGGGAAAAGGGAATGACCGGGCCATCGGCGGATCCAGCAGCGGAGCGATTTGCGCTTTTACGGCCGCCTGGGAACGCCCGGCAGCCTTCTCCCGCGTATTCAGCGCGATCGGTACGTATGTGGGACTGCGGGGAGGCGACCGTTACCCCGGACTTATTCGTAAATACGAGCCGAAACCGATCCGGATATTTTTACAGGACGGCTCGAATGATCTGAATATCTATGGCGGCGACTGGTGGAAAGCCAATGAAACCATGGAACGGGCTCTGACATTCGCGGGTTATGAAGTACGGCATGCTTGGGGCGAAGGGGCACATAGCGGCGCCATGGGCAATTCCATTTTTCCCGAGGTCATGCGCTGGCTTTGGAAGGATTGGCCCAAACCGGTGACGGAGGGAACTTCGAAGAACCAATTGCTAAGCGAGATCCTCATCCCCGGCGAAGATTGGGAGTTGGTAGGGCAGGGGTATAGATTTACGGAAGGCGTAGCGGCCAATGCCGCAGGGGAAATTTTCTACCAGGATATCCCGAATTCAAAGACCTATAAAGTAGGACTGGACGGTAAACTGACGACCCTGGCTATCGACGCCAAAAGGGCAAGCGGCACTTCCTTCGGCTCCGATGGCCGGCGTTATGTCGTTGCCGGCGGTACTAAACAGATCCTGCGCTACGATGCCGATGAAAAAGAGACGGTCATCGCCGATTCTATTTCCGGGAATGACCTCGTCGTAGCAGGTAACGGTAATATATACGTGACAGCCCCGGACGGAATGGAGAAGCCTTCCAAACTCTACCTCATCCGGCCCAATGGAGAAAAAATAGTGGTGGATGAAGGAATAAAATTCGCCAATGGCATCGCCCTCACTCCCGATCAGACCCAACTCTATGTCACCGAATCCGCCTCTCACTGGACATGGATCTATACGGTCCGGCCGGATGGCATCCTCACCAACAAGCAACGTTATGGATGGTTGCAGGTACCTGACAATGCGGAGAACGCCGGGCTGGATGGTCTTAAATGCGACTGGGAAGGCCGGGTGTACATCGCTTCCCGGATGGGTATCCAGGTACTGGACCAGACAGGACGGGTGAATGCGATCCTGCCCCTGCCTTCGGGGCAGTCTTCCAATTGCGCTTTTGGCGGCGCCGGCTTCAACATCCTGTATGTATCCTGCGTGGATAAAGTGTATCGCCGCAAACTGAAAGTCCGTGGCGCCAATCCCTTCGAAGGAGCCTACCGGCCCGGTAAACCGCATCTATAAAACGCCACAGGCGTTTTGGCCGAAGGCCCATCATTAGATCGTTGACGGAGACGTGCATACGTCTTCGTCAACTTTTTCGAATTGCAGTCGGCGTTACCCCGAACTTCTTTTTAAAAGCGGTATTAAAATGCTGCGGAGTAGAATAGCCCAGCTCAAAAGATATTTCTGCCGCCGTCTTTTCCGTGTCGAGCAGGTACCGGTGGGCCAGATGCAGGCGTTGTTCGGTGAGATAGCCGAAGACAGTGTTATTAAAAGTCTCCTTAAAACCCCTTTTGAGCTTATATTCATTTAGCCCCACCGTCCGGGCTATCTCCGTAAGATTCGGGGGACAGTGTACCCGTTCATTGATCAGGTCCCTTACGGCGATGAGCTTTTCCTTATCCGTTGGATTTTTTATGAATACCTCTTTCCGGCTGGCCGCATCATTGTAGGCATCTGCGGATAATACCAGCAGTTCTATGCTTTTTGAGAGAAGGAATAGTTTTTTAAGGCCCTCCGTGTATTTGCAATGGATGATCTGCTGAATGACTTGCTCGATAGGCGAATCGATCGCCGCCCAATTCGGAGACAGCAGGACATTCTTTCCCTTTAGAATGTCTTCGGAAAAACGTTTTAAGAGATCGCTTGCATTTTGGGTGAAGGCGATGAACAGCTCTTTGGGGAATTGAATACCGAATGTTTCTACTTCCAGGGTTTTGTTTTGTACGACCATGTCAAAGCCCTGGGAATACATAATATTATGGTGGCTTCCGATCAGGTCGAACGATTGGTTGAGTTGCTTGTAGAAAAAACTGTAATTCCCTTTAAGACCAAAATGCATCCGGACTACATCATCCTGGTTACCGGCAGAGAACTGCGTATAATCTTTGGACTTTGAAAGGGCATGCCCCAGCCTGATCCCGTCACACTGCCAGATCGTACGGGTCATAGTACCATTGCCGAATTTCATCTCTTGCTTGTCTTCCATTCGCCTGGATTTTTTTGGAGAAATCTACTCGTAAAGGTATTCAAATTTAAGGACGTTTTTATCGCCAACATTATTTAACGGAAATGGGTACTGTAACTACCTGAAATTTTTTATTGGGTGATGAATATTTTGTATTTTTATGTTCTCCTTCGCAACATTCCTACAATCAGCCAGGGTAAGCATTTGAGGGCATTTTCCGATGCAATATTTGATGGAAATGTACCTGGATACTGAACGATTCTTTATTAATACCTTAAAAAAATATGCTATGGGAATTAATGATTATCTGGCGGAAGAATTGGTGGTGGAGTTGGCTGAAAGCGGCAAAAAAATGAGTTTTGAGCTGGCNAGGCTTATGGTCATGGTCAGGACTTATGATGGTCTCACCCGTGATTTTCTAAGAGTTAATAATAAAATGTTGGCGGAAGAAATTTCCGGTATGCTGGGAGTCTCCGTCCGATTTGTAGAAATAACAATGGCCCGGTACGGTTATGGGGAAATGAAGGAACACCCGGCAGGTTTCCAGGAGCAAATTGCGGAGATGAGAGCAATGGAGGCCGTTGAAGGCGGAGGAAAAAAAATAGATTTGGTGCGTTATGTAGCAGAAAGGGTGCTACGATGTGAGGAACAAATAAATGCTGTAGATATATTCCTGACAAATACGGATTACTCCATTGACAAGATCGCTGAACTGGTAGGGGTATCTGTGTCTTTTGTGGAGGAATTGCAGTCAGTGTGGGTAGTGCTTAAAAATAAGACCCAGGGCGTGATGCATACTTCCGAATAATTCGGTGGTGAGCCTTTCTCCCAGGGGCAATATTGCAAATATCCCTGGGGGAAAGGCTCAGTTGCTATAATGAAAATTCGAGTTTTTGCTTTACATTCTTCTTCTCGCTGTCGATGATCTCTCTGTGATGCTTCAATTCATAAGCCCGATCTTTTTCAAGCACTCGGTCTTTATATAATCTTCGATCAGGAATTTTAATTGAAGCAACTGCGAAATGAGTTTCGTTCTCTCGGACTGCTTATCCGAGACCTTTTTCCTGTGTTTCCGGAATGCTTCAAGTAGCGCTTCCCGATCCTTTGGGGCTTTGGGGCCGGGGAAAACAAACGATTCCGCGATTTCTTCGGGAGTGTACTCTTTCTCGATGTTTTTTAACGATTTCATACTAGTAACGATTTACGATTTTGCTGGTCCTAATCTAAATATCTTTTGATCAGCCTGAGTGAAGTGCCGGTTCAGCAGGACGGATCCGATTAATGCAGTATCGAAGGAGCGGTATTTCAGGGAGAAGCATGGGGTAAAGGCCTTGCAGGTGTCAGAAGCGGCTGACATAGATACCAACGATCCTATGTTTGGATTGATCCGGGCTATTTGAGCTATTAGGACTCTCAGGGATTGTCCTGGCAATGAAATCTTTGGACTCAAGCGGGTCTATATATCTTTTTCTATACTATCAGGACCCGCTGGTCACTATGTTGGCTGGCCAGTTTTGAGGTTATAAATGCCTGATGTATACGCTGTTTTTCGTGCGGAAAGCAAGTTTTCTAAATTAACAACCCGAAACCTCAGTAGGAATTCATTATTTGCCCTTCTTAGGCTTATTTTCCTTTGGCAAGCCATGTTTGGCTATGAATGCACGTGCTCTTTCCACTTTTTTAATAATAAAAGGAGACTTACTGAAGTCTGGTATGTTAGGATTTACAGTGATACCAGGTAAATGCTTGTTATCCGATGTAGTAGGCATATCAATTATATTGAATCAAATTTACGAATTTATTTTCTTTTAATCAAGAACGCCTCATAGTTCCTCCCTCGCTGAAAGAGTTCCCATTGTTCATTTATAAAACCTTTCACCTCGAAATTTTCGTTGATTTCCAGAAGGTTATCCCCTATGCCCATTTGGTATAGCCGCGTTCTCGCGGAAGTGCTGCCTTCTGCGAATATTCGGGCATCCGGGAATTTACCGGTAAAGTCCAGGGCCGTGGAAGCTACTGTTGCCAGCACCTTGTCCCGGTCCCCGTTATTGCTCCTGCTGGAATCATCCAACTCCTGAAGCTCTTCATTCCAATCGCCGAAGCCAAGATTGAAAAGATCCCCTTCGATCTGTGAATAAGTAATACCTTTTGCAATTCTTCCCTTGGTTCCTTCGCTAAAGAATAAGTACAAACGATAATCATCAGTCGCCTCAACCGGATATCTCGGATATTTCATAACGGCAGTATATACTGCAAAGCTCTTTATATTAATGTTTCGTTTTTTATTTAAATATCCACAAGCGAAAATTAAATAATCTTCAACACCAACACACTCAACGCCGCAATCACCGTATTCAGAAAATTCACGGCATTGTTGCCGATCCAATGTTTTCTCTCCAGGGTAGCGCCCAGCAGGGAGTCGGTAATATTGCCGATCGTACCTGCCAGGATGATAATCACCATGACACGGGCATTCCACTCAAAGGCCGCCGCAAAAATAAAAGCAATGAGGATACTTCCCACCAGACCGCAGAGCGTTCCTTCCAGGCTGACGACGCCATTCAGGCCCCGCTGGTCCCTCTTAAAACTGAGTATATTATAATACCGGCTGCCATATACATTGCCTAACTCGGAGGACAGCGTGTCGGCGGTGGCTGCAGCAAAAGCCGCCGCCATCATGACCGGCAGGCCCGGGTTCGTATACAGTGATTCAATCAGCCCAATAATCGCCGGCACCCCCGCATTCGCCATCACCTGCATCGCCGTTCGGGTCCCTTTCTCATTTTCCGCCAGGCCTTGTTGCTGCTTCCACTTTAGCTTCCAGGAAGTAGCGGCTGAACCCGCCAGGAAAAAGAAGGCCATCATCCCTATTCCTGTAAAACCGGCTCCCGCATAGATGCATAGCGCCAGCGCCACACCGGTAAGGGCGGCCATGACCGTCAATTTGCGGGCAACTACACTATACACGGCGCCCATACCCAGGAATAAAAATAACAGGAGAGGTCTTGTCATCATAATGGGTCTTCTCATCAACCTATCGGTTAATGCATTATATAAAATACTATATTCGGCCAATAAAAATACGGGCAGCAAATGGATAAAACGGAAAATATCATTTCCCAGACGAAGAAATGGATCATAGAAGTGGTGATGGGCTGTAACTTCTGCCCCTTCGCAGCCCGGGTGATAAAAATGGACACGGTTCATTACCAGGTGGAGACAGCGAAAGACCTGAAAATTTGCGGACAATCATTCCTGCAGGAATGTCGGCGCCTGGATGAAAATCCGGCTATCGACACCAGCTTTCTGATCTTTCCGGAGACCTTCTCCCGGTTCAAATCATACCTGGAGCTTGGTCATTTCGTGGACCAACTGCTGAAAAACCATCGGTATGAAGGCATCTACCAGGTAGCCAGCTTTCATCCTTTATATCACTTTGCCGGTTCGGCGCTCAATGACCCGGCGAATTATACGAACCGTTCTCCTTACCCCATGTTGCATCTGTTGCGGGAAGACCAGGTGGAGAGGGCCCTGGCAAATTATCCCGATCCTGAAAAGATACCCGAACGTAATATCGGGTTTGCCCGGCAGAAAGGAGAGGTGTATATGAAGGCGCTTAGAGACTCCTGCCTGAAATAACAAACCCAATCTTTGAAAGGATCAACGTGTCATAACAAGCAGGGTCAGGTAATCCCATAGAAAATGACAGATGATGACAACCTTTATATTCCTGTACTTCTGATAGTACAGGGCAAATATGAATCCAATGAAAACAGGCCCGATGACCTGGGCGATATTCCCATAACCTATATGGGCCAGCCCAAAAAATACGGAGGAAATGATCAGGGAAGGGTAGGAGCCTTTAAAGAACAACTGTAGCCTGGGAATTAAATAACCCCTGAAGATCAGCTCCTCCGTTACACCCGCCGTCAGACAGGTGAATACCAGCAACCATTTGCTCCGCCGAAGGACCACCACCATCCCATTCAGTTTATCGCTTTTTTTAAGTATGCCAAAAGCCAGTTCGATCCGGGAAAGAATAGCCACACCTGCCAGCAATATCAGCAGGATCGCAATAACCGAAGCCAAATAATATCCGAAAGAATACTTTTTTTCCGCCCATAATAAGAAAGGCTGCTTTTCTATTCTAACGGCATAGGCAACCATCGCCAGCAGGCATAACCAGAAGAAGATCCTGGAAACGAATAGAATGGTCTCGTCGCTAAGATGTGCCGGTTTTAATAACAGGGTAAGTATCGTCGAACCTAAAAAGAAGATGGAAAAGGAAATAAGTATTCCCGCCAGGATGAGAGGTCGTTTTGATGGATCCGGTACGGTCGGAAGAGGTGAGGTCATAGTGGGTAAAGCATAATTGTTTCGTACAAAATAAGCAATATATTCGCCATTTATGCGTAGAGAGGCTTTTTTTACAATACGATTAGCATTGCCCATTATCATCGGTGAATTGGCGCAAATGGCCCTGCATATTATCGATACGGCCATGGTAGGAGCTATCAGCTACAAGCAATTAGCCGCAGTGGCCTTAGTGGTGAATGTCCTGAATATTCCCTTTGTTTTAGGGATCGGCATGACCATTTCGGTATCGCAAATGGTATCTATGGCACATGGCCGTCGCGATGGACAGTTGGTCTCCCATTATCTTTTCAACGGATTTTGCCTTTGCGCTCTTACCGCCGTCGTCATTTCAATAGGGCTGGTATCCAGCAGGGGTATTTTGTTTCACCTGGGGCAGGATCCGGAAGTTGTTCATTTTGCCCTGCCTTTCATGCGATTGATGGGATGGTCCATCATTCCTATGTTGTTTTTCATGACCCTCAAACAATTTACCGATGGACTGGAATTCACCAAAACGGCGATGCTGCTGTCCCTGGCGGGAATGCCTGTCAATATTTTTTTGAACTGGCTGCTGATCTACGGTAACTGGGGTTTTCCAAGGCTTGAATTGTTAGGCGCCGGATGGGCTACCCTGATCACCCGGACCCTGCTTTTTGTCGTTCTGGCCATCGTCATTCTGAAACATGGTACTTTCCGCAGATATATCGCCGTGAGCCGCAGGCAGTGGAGACTCCGCAGCAAGACGCTGCGGGAATTGCTGTATATAGGCATCCCCAGCAGCCTGCAATTGGGTATGGAGACTGGAGCTTTCGCCGCTTCTGGCATCTTAATCGGTACGATCAGCGCCATCGCACAGGCTGCCCACCAGATTGCTATCAGTTGCGCCTCCTTTACGTTTATGGTGTCCATGGGGCTTGCTCAGGCGGGATCGATCCGTGTCAGTAACGCCTATGGACGGGCCGACTGGCCGAAGATATCCCTGATCGGAAGAAGTACCCTGGTGACGGCCCTGCTTTACGGTATATTTTGCGCCATCGGTTTTATTCTGCTGCGAAATGAGTTGCCGAAAGCATTTAACAGGAACGAAGCCGTCATGCAAATGGGTAGCGTATTACTGCTGTTTGCTGCCATCTTTCAGATTTCGGATAGCACGCAGGCTATTGGCGCCGGCTTATTAAGGGGTATCAAAGACGTAAAAAAGCCGACCTTGCTCATTGCCGTTGCTTATTGGGTAATCGGCCTGCCGCTGGGATATGTACTGGCCTTCGTCTTCCACATGGGCGCTTCGGGCATGTGGCTGGGATTCATCGCCGGGCTCACCCTGGCTTCCCTGTTCTTATTAGCCCGCTTTTTGAAGATGACGAAAGATCAATAGCCGCCCGCCCATCGACCTCTCACCACCTGTCCAGCCCTAATAATTTCCGGCCTAAAGGAGATAATTCAGCGGTAGCATATTTCGATTGTTCCCAACCGCGCGGGTCGCCGGGAAAAGCATACCCCTCAGGCGCTATTCTTTCTTTCCAGGACCGGATCCTCCACTGACGAAGTTCTTCATTATCTTCCTGTGCCGGCATCATGGAAATATATTGGGCAATCCGGACCTTATTTCCACTTCTGTTTGGCCGGATGCCATGCGGCTGGGTACTGTTAAAGATCAGGAGATCGCCTGCTTCCATTTTCACCTTTACCAGTTCAAAACCGGAAATATCAGGCTTGAAATGATCCCGGTCTTCGGGCTGCGTCAACTTCCAATGCTCATAGGTACGATACAGTTCCGGTACACATTGAAAACCTCCCATATTTTCATCAGTTTGATCCGCCAACGCCAGGACCCCCTGCACATTCTGCGGTTTTGTTTCCGGATCGTAGTCCCAATGAATAAAACCCTTGTATTCAAATCCCGGCCGCAAAGGAAAATTTAAATTAGCCCGGTCGATAGTCACCCATAACTTTTCCGTCCCCCAGATATCTGTAAAAGCATCATGGATACGGGGAACCTGCCGGTTATCCCAAAGGTATTGATGGTTATACACCTCTACCATTCCCGTGTTGGTCAGTTCCTTCATTTTCATTTCGGCGCGGGGAGGAGCATACCAGCTTTCGGGATCATCGGGATTTTTCTCTTCGAATTCCCAGAGGAAACCGGCCAGCCGCTCAACCTGCTCTTTGGGCACTACGTTCTTAATGACGATGTAGCCGTTGTACAGCCAGAACTGCCAGTCCTCTTCACTCAGTACGCGCAGTGGTTTTCCATTGCTCCGGTCATTTAACTTTATAGTACTGCTTTTTGCGGTGGAAGGATTTCCGGGTATGTCGGTGTGTGCATTGGCGGGCGTGAGGGCCATCGCCCCCGTAGCCATGGTTTGTTGTTGCATATGACAATTTTAAAGGTGAGTTACAAGAGCAAAATTATCTGGATATCACAGCCGGGACAACCGCTGGAATGACCATAATTTGTACCGTATTGATCAATTTTTGCCCCATCGGGGTAAAATGAGTATATTTTAGGGGGAATCGACCCTCCTAAAAATCATCGGCCATCCTAAATCATCAGCCATCATGAACATCAAACGGGAAGAGATCACCCCTGATCAGGGGAGCTCCTTTAAAATATTATTGACACCCGGATTGAACGACACTTTCCTCTGGCATTTTCATCCGGAATACGAGATCGTATATGTAGAAGGATCCAGCGGCACCCGGCATGTAGGCGACCATATCTCCCTTTATGAACAAAGTGACCTGGTCTTCATCGGTCCCTACATCCCTCATCTCAATTTCGATTATGGGGTTCATACGGAATGTGAACAGATTATCATCCAATTGAAGGAGAATTTCCTGGGTAACGACTTCCTGGATGTCCCTGAATTCTTCGCCATCAAGGCGCTGTTCCATAAAGCTGATTATGGGTTGTCTTTTACAGGAGAGACATAAAAGATCGTTGCTGAAAAACTCAAACAGTTGCCCGGGCTCAACCATTTTGATCAACTGATCTTATTACTCCAGATCTTCCAGTTACTGGCCACGACGGACGAAGTAATACTCCTGAATGACCGGCCGGCGCTGAATAAATCTTTTGAGAAAGCCGAAAAGCGGATGGATAGCATCTATCAGTATATCCAGGCCAATTACCGGGGCAAGCCCGATGTAAATGCGATCGCAAAGCAGGTAAACCTTACCACCGCCGCCTTCTGCCGGTTCTTTAAGAAACATACGAAGATGACCTTCACGGATTTTATTAACCAGTTCCGGATCAACCAGGCCAAAAATTATTTATTACAGGATAAGAGCATTTCCGAGGCCACTTATGAAGTAGGCTTTGAAAGCATTTCTTATTTCAACAAAGTATTCAAAAAGCTCGTAGGTGAAAACCCCGGCAGCTTTAAGAAGAGATATGTGCATTAAAATNCCCAACCGGACCTCCGGCTGGATTTCGTCTTCTTTTTCCCGCATTTGGAATTTAATTCCTTATTTGAAACCTTTTGTTTTTTTTAAATATTTGGTTATCAGGGATTTGCCATATGGTATGCATCTTGTCTTCTTAAAGCAGCATTAGAACGAAATCAAAATCCCCCCTATATGAAAAGGATATTTGCCTTAGTGACCGGTTTAACAGAAGACGAAACTTATAGTATGACAGGGCTGATCATTGCTTTTATCGCTGGTTGTCTCACTGCGATCGTATGCTGTCATTTTATAAAGTGAATTTCACCGTCGCTGTAATATAGAAGAGGTTGGCGGCCCTTTCAGAAAGGCCGGTCTGACCAGGTACGGATAGAATATTCTGCGGTAATATATAAGCAGGAGAAAAGATCAGGTTAATTTTTTTATAAGCATACACCACAGGCACACTGAATTCATAGGCTAGTATATTGAAAGCCCGGCTGTTTTTCGTTACTGCTTCTTCAGCTACCGGGATAAACAGCAAATTCTTTTTTTGATAATAGGTCTGCGTAAAGCTCTGGGTACCGGCATAGATCGTTGCAGAAGGATCCAGAACGATCACATCCTTTCCAAAAATATCCGGGATCCGGATTATATGATCCAGGCCCGCCTGCCCCCCGATATCAGTCCGGTCACTGGACTTGACGTCTGCCCCCAACGTAATATTAATGACTTTATTCAGATGGGTGATGCTAGCCGCTGCGGCTCCTTTGACCGCAGACTGCGCAAGATCTGTATTGTCCCGATAAAAATATTTGGTAACGGAAAGACTGCCTGCCCAGTTACCCCGTTTGTTTTTAAAATTATACCCTCCTTCCAGCAAGGTCGCTGCGTATTGGGATTGCAGGCTGTTATGAATGAAAACGAAAGTGGCATTCAGGTACAGGCCATTTCGGGCGCTTAGACCGATAAAAGGATAAACCCCGCTGCTTTTCAGGCTGTCCACCCGCCCATAATAATTCATCCCGGAATTATACGTCGCGCCGATGATGAAATGGCCTTTTTCCCGGTTGCGGACGGAATCTTTTATAGCGACGGAATCTTTCCCCTGTGCAAGGACAGTGGCGCTATTCAATAAGAGCAGCGTGATCAGAAGAAACAGAAGGGATCGGAGGGACAACATAACGAATAGATTAATAGAGTGATAGGTTAGCCTGAAAGGTTAGCAGCGGCCCGCTAAGCAAAGCCGCTGCCGTTTTCAGGGGTTTATTGCTTTTTAACATCCGCGTTGGAAGATGCGCCGGCGCTGCCTTGGGCCTGAATGCCCGCATCGGCTTTTACAGGGGCATCAGCCTTTACATGATCATTGGCGCCAGCATGCACATTCGTCGTACTGGCAGCCGAAGTATTCACCAGGGCGTCGGCCTTTGTCTGCGCATCGGCCTTTGTCTGGCTGGCCGTATTAACTGTTTTGGCTTCGGCCTGTTTGGTCATGTTGACCGTTCCCTCCGTAGTGGCCTTCGCGGTGGTTTCCGCCTTGGCTGTAGTGGCTTTCGCGGTGGCTTGCGTAGCGCCGGTAGTGGCTCTCGCGCTGGTCTTTGCCGTAGCCGTCGTGGCCGTTGCCGCGGACGTCGTGGCCCGCAAGGCATTGCTCACTCCGGGCGTACCCACACTGGCGGCCGAACTCAGCCGGGTAGTGCTGGCTACACCGAGCCGGATTTGTGCAAAAGAATGGTTGATGGTCATAGAAAGACCGGCGATCAGACATACTGCNATNATTTTCATAATTTTNGTTTTTAATTGTTTAAAAATGGGTGAAGCGTGCTCCTTCATAGNGATATAAATAAACTTCGGATTTTGTTACCCCTGNTTTTAAATAATTTTTACATTACATCCTTCCCGGCCCGGCAGACGGCCGCAATTCTATGACGCAATTAAATGGATTAGCCAAACAGGCAGGAAATAACAAACTCTTCGGGCTCGATCATTTGAGGACCCTGGCGATCACGCTGGTCTTTTTCTTCCATTACCAACTCTTTCAACATCCTGAATGGGTGAGACAGGCCGGCAGTTTCGGATGGACGGGAGTAGATCTTTTCTTTGTATTAAGTGGCTATCTCATTGCCGGACAATTATTCAGCAGGATCGCACAGGGGAAATGCCTGGCTATGGGCGAGTTCTATTTCAAAAGGGCTTTCAGGATCCTGCCCGCTTACCTGGTCATACTGACCCTTTATTTCTGCCTTCCGGCATTCAGGGAACGGGAGGCGCTTCCACCCCTGTGGAAATTCCTCACCTTTACACAGAATTTCGGACTGGACCTCCGGCAGCAGGGTACTTTTTCTCATGCCTGGTCCCTTTGCATCGAAGAACAATTCTATTTATTACTCCCCCTGATTATGCTGACCTTCCTCTTCTTCAGAGCGGGGAAAAAAGCAGTTTATTTACTGCTGTTCTTATTCATACTTGGAATCGTGGTCAGGATCGGCAGCTGGTTTGGACAGGTATTGCCCTTCCAGGATACAGACGTGTTTTGGGTCGAGTGGTATAAATGGATCTATTATCCGTTCCAGACCCGTTTGGACGGGCTCCTGGTCGGAGTAAGCCTGGCCGGCCTGTTTCAATTCTATCCTGGTGTCAGGGACCGCATAACGCGGCAGGGGAATCTTCTTTTGCTGATTGGGCTCGGGCTGATCGCCGTAGCTTATTTTTTCTGTTCGGACCCGATGTCCCTTCACGCCTCTGTCTTTGGCTTTCCCCTGGTAGCCATCGCTTATGGCACCCTGGTGGCGGCCGCCGTCAGCCCATCCTGCATCCTGTATAAATTCAATGGTAAAATTTCGGCTCATATAGCCGCCCTTTCCTATGCTATTTACCTGAGCCATAAAGGAGTGATCCATCTCTCTCAGCAGCTTTTCATGAAGTGGGGGATAGCAGGGGAGAGCAATCTTATGTTCTTTCTTTGTATCGTTATGACCCTCCTGGGCGCCCTGGTCCTTCGCTATACCATCGAAAAACCCTTCCTGAAAGCACGCGACTATATCCTGCAGAAAAGACGGGCAGGGCGTGAACAGTTACCTGTCAGGATGCGGGCATAGTCCGCGCCAGTTCGCTGCTCAGCCACTGCGACACTTTTCCTGGCCGGCCTTCTCCGATTGGTTGACCGTCGATGCTGAATACAGGTAAAATATGTTTAGTGGTGCTGGTGATAAATGCTTCTTTGGCGGTCCGGGCCTCTTCCAGCGTAATAGCCCGCTCCTCTGCCTGGAGCTGCCTGCCCGCCAGCTCCAGCACTTTCATCCGGATGATGCCTTTCAGGATATGGTGCGAAGGAGTAACGAGCTTGTCTTTCGCCGTCACTATAAAAAAATTAGATCGGGGGCATTCCAAAACGATCCCGTCCCGCAGGTATAGCACGTCATCCGCCTCGTTCTGCCGGATAAAAGGCTGGAGCCAGATGGCCATCAGGTAGTCAATGGTCTTCACCTCGGGTATCTGTCGTTGATGCGGATAGCTCACTAGCCTGATCCCTTTTTGAAAGTTCTCCCGGAAAGCTAATGGTAAAGGTGTTTGAGTAATGACGAGGTTGGGCTTTACCAATTCATATCCATCCGGAGAATAACCTCCCGTCAGTGTCATACGTATTCCCGAATGGGGTATCCCGTTCTTTTGCATCAATGTATGCAATAGGGCTTTCAGCTCTTCCCTGTTTCGACCTATAGATAGCCTGAGCTGGCTGGCAGAATAAAAGAACCGGTCTAAATGTTCGTCGGGAAATACAGGGATATGATGAAGGGTCTTCAGGAAATCGAAGATGCCGTAACCTCGTTGAATGGCCAGGTCGCTTACCAGTAAGGAAGCTTTTTCCGCCGGAACAAGATCGTCATTGATGAACACATAGGGCTCACTCATTTTTAAGACGGTTATATTTCTTTAAGATGGGAATCAGTTTTTCCATAGAAATCGCCTCCACCGTGTGACCATCCTTCCCCGTCGTGGTCCGGGCCATCAGCAAGGAGTTGATAATCGCTTCTTCCGTCGCTTCAATGGCCGCCATGAAGATGGGTGAAACGTAATCATTCTGTAAAAGAACGGCTTTTTGCACCGGCCCTGCCGGATTATGGGGGATACGAAGCGAATCATTGGTCGAGAAGGCGATCACATAATCCCCGCTTCCATTCGAAGCGATACCGCCTGTTTTCGCCAATCCCATAAAAGCTCTTTTGGCCAGCCGCGCCAGGTTCCTGCTGTCCAGGGGCGCATCCGTGGCTACCACCATCATACAGGACCCATCCACTGGATTTTTCAGTTTATCGCTAAAATCGAACTTCCCCAACTCCTTCCCCACGGGAACGCCGTCAATTTCCAATACCCCGCCGAAATTAGTTTGTACCAATACTCCGATGGTATAACCTCCCAGGCTGACGGGCAGTTTACGCGAGGCCGTGCCGATCCCTCCTTTGAATCCAAAGCAGGTGGTGCCCGTCCCGGCGCCTACATTCCCTTCTTCCACGGCTCCTTGCCGGGCGCTTTGCAGCGCGTGCAGGACATCCTCTTTGCGTACATGCCTCCCCCGGATATCATTCAGCCATCCATCATTGGTTTCTCCTACTACGGCATTTACGGACCAGGCTTCTTCATTCCCTTTTTGTTGTAGGGTGTATTCGATCACGGCGTCCATGGCGGTGGCCACATTCAGCGTATTGGTGAGGACGACCGGGGTTTCCAGGTTCCCCAACTCCTGAACTTGCGTGCTGCCGGCCAGTTTGCCGAATCCATTCCCGACAAAGACGCCTGCCGGCACTTTCTGCTGAAAGATATTATCGCCATGGGGAAGGATGGCCGTGACCCCCGTCCGCACCGAATCTCCCTGTACCAGCGTGATCTGGCCAACTTTTACGCCCGGCACATCCGTAATGGCATTCCATACACCGGGAGATAGTACCCCGATGTGAATACCCCAATCCCGGGCCCTTTTCCTGGTTTGTGCGGTTAGGGAGGATAGTAAGGTAGAAAACAGGAGCGTCAATAGAACAAGGCGCATGGTGATTGTTTTACTGTGCACTATATCTTGCCGGCGATGAAAGCGGCGACTTCAGCCAGCCGGTTCGAAAAGCCCCATTCATTGTCATACCAGGCCGCTACGGATAAGAGATTTCCCTCTTTCGCGGTCAGGGGCAGGTCGATAATGGAAGAATGAGGATCGGCGACGATGCGGGAAGAAGCCCATTGGTCTTCCAATACATCCATTACCCCTTTCAGCGGTCCTGCGGCGGCCGCCTTCCGGAAGGCATCGTTGACTTCCTGTACCGTACAGTCTTTTACGGTGACCAGGTTCAATTCCGCAATGCTCCCGGTTCGGGTAGGCACCCGGTAAGCCTTGCCGGTGATCTTAAGGTCTTTCCAGATAAACTGCAGGGCCCTTGCCGCTCCTGAAGAAGAAGGGATGATGTTTTCCGCAGCAGCCCAGGAATCACGCCGGTCTTTCATCGGCTGGTCGGTCAGCGACTGGGAGTTCGTATAGGAATGCACCGTTGAAAAAAGACCGTACTGAATCCCGAAATTTTCCAGGATTACTTTAACGGCAGCGGCCAGCGCATTCGTAGTACAGCTTCCCATGCTGATAATATGGTGATGGTCTTTATCAAAGTTATCCAGGTTGATGCCTTTTAACAATACGGCATCGCAGTCTGCCAATGTTTTGCTGGGGGCGCTGACCAGCACATATTTCGCACCACGGTCCAGGTGAGCCTGCGCGCCGGCCCTGACGGTAGCGCGCCCCGTGCAATCCACGACCAGGTCAACGCCTAAAGCCCCCCAGTCCGGGATCTCTTTGGCTGCATTGGTATAGAGTATTTCCCTCCCGCCGATATTGATTTTCCCGTCTTTCCCGGACACCGGCTCATGCCAGCGGCCATAAATGGTGTCCACCGCGAATAAAGCCGCCAGCGTAGCTTCGTCTTTAATATCCGAAACAGAGGCGGGGACAAATAGATCCTGTGTCAGCCCGACACGCAGAAACTGCCGTCCTATGCGGCCGAATCCATGTAATGCGATTTTTTTCATGTTGAAGTTGATTGGATGGTTATTCCCCTTAACGCCTTCCTCTCCCATATTGTTCTATTGCACTTTGATCTGATCCGGATCGGTCACGACGATTTCCGGTTTGCCCTTATAATTGCTCATCACACCGGTTACGCAAATGGTTTTATCTTTAAAAGCTATTTCCGGGGACACCTTGAACTTATCCCGGTCTTTGCCTTTGATCACAATGGATAACTTCTGATTGGGATAGTCACCGCCTAAATTGAGAAAGACCATTTGCGAACGGTCCATGAGCCTGGTGCTATACACCTTATCGCAGAT
>JGI25616J43925_10000092_pt1 | contig 26410 bp, 26 predicted proteins | sample GraSoi2013_100cm_FD_43925 | JGI IMG/M metagenome (IMG submission 43925) | reverse complement strand
AAAAAGGCGGATGCCCTGTATATTTTCATCGGGGCCCGTCCGTATACGGAATGGATCGGTCTCGATATCATTAAAGATGATAAAGGATTTGTAGAGACGGGAAGGGACCTGAAGACTTACGAAGGTTTCAATAAGATCTGGAAGCAGGACAGGGACCCTTATCTGCTGGAAACCAGCTGCCCGGGTATTTTTGCGGCGGGAGATGTACGGGCGGGGGCGATGAACCGGGTGGCTTCCGCTGTCGGGGAAGGCAGCATGTCCATCAGTTTTGTGCATAAGTACCTGGCGGAAGTTTAAGAATCCCAAAAACACATTATAACATTATATGAACACGGATCCATCCTGTCAGCATATTAAGGAAATCAAGGAGCTGAAGCTGGCAAAAGAATATGTCTGCGAAGAGTGTATCAAAACCGGCGACGACTGGGTGCATCTGCGAACCTGCCAGACCTGCGGCGCTACGCTCTGCTGTGATGACTCGCCGAATACGCATATGACCAAACACAATCACAAAACGCATCACCCCGTCGTGATTTCGTCGGAGCCGGGCGAGCAGTGGCTATGGTGCTATAAAGACAATTTGTTTGCTGAATATCCCTGAACAGCCTTAACCGGGATTAAATTTCAATTGATCCTTTCCGGGAATATATTATCTTCGCGCAATTCTTTGGTAATGAAGATCCTCATAGCACAGGCTTGTATTATTGACCGCCAATCTCCTCATAACGGAACGATCAGGGATATCTTAATCGAAGATGGCAGGATCGTGGCCATCGGAACGAATCTCCCTGCCGCTGCCGATACGGTGATCAGGTACCCGGGATTGTATGTCTCTCCGGGGTGGGTGGATATTTTCTCTCATTTTTGCGATCCGGGATACGAACATAAGGAGACCCTGGAAACGGGAGCCCTTTCCGCCGCAGCCGGCGGGTATACCGATGTATTCGTCATCCCTAATACCAAACCCGTCGTCGACACCAAGTCCCAGGTAGAATATATTCGTCAGAAATCCCGGAACCTGCCCGTGAATATATGGCCCATCGGCGCCATGACCCGGGCCCTGGAAGGCAAAGACCTGGCTGAGATGTACGATATGCGTCATAGCGGCGCCATTGCTTTCAGCGATGGGACCAGCCCGGTACAGTCTGCCGGTCTGCTGTTAAAAGGACTTCAGTATGTCAAGGCTTTTGACGGGGTCATTATCCAGGTGCCGGATGACAAGACCGTGGGTTCGAATGGCCTGATGAATGAAGGCATTATTTCTACCCGGCTGGGGCTGCCGGGCAAACCGATGATGGCCGAAGAGCTGATCATTGCCCGGGATATCAAACTGGCCCGGTATGCGGAGTCCAGGATCCATTTTACCGGCGTCAGCTCTCCCCGGTCGCTGGATTATATCCGGAGGGCCAAGGATTCAGGGCTGGAAGTCAGCTGTTCCGTGACGCCTTATCATTTATTCTTCTCGGACGCAGACCTGGTGGAGTATGATACCAACCTGAAGGTCTTCCCTCCCCTGCGCGATGCGGTATCCGTAAAGACGCTGCAGGCAGCAGTGCTGGATGGCACGGTCGATTGTATCGCCTCCCACCATCTTCCCCATGAATATGACAGTAAGATAGTGGAATTCGAATATGCCCGGTCCGGTATGACGGGACTGGAGACGGCTTATGCGGTTACCCGGACCATCCTGCCGGATTTAAGCCCGGAAAGGACGGTAGCGCTCTTCTCCGAACAGCCGAGAAAACTATTCGGAATGGAGCAGCCCATCATCGCAGAAGGGCAGGCGGCCACCCTCAGTTTCTTCGATCCGGCCGGTACGACGACCCTGCAGACAGGGACCACCCGCTCCAAATCGAAGAATTCTCCTTTTATCGGTAAGGAACTGAGAGGAAAAGTGATAGGGATCCTCAACGGGGAGAAGTTAGTTTTAAATAATACCGCTGATCAATAATATGAAAAAGAAACCGACCGGCCTGATCTTTGGATTGATAGGCGGAGCCTGTATCGTTCTTTTTATGACGGGGTTATACAAGGGCGGGGTCGAAGTATACCTGGGACCGCTGGCCTGGCTGGGGTATTTCATCATGATCGGCTTCGCGGTGGCGGCCACGCAGGCGGAGAAGAAAGCCAATGGAGGAACCCTGGAATTCGTGCAGGCCTTAAAAACCTGTTTTACCGTATTCGTCATTGTGCTGGCGGCGCAGACGTTGTTCATCTGGCTATTGGTCAACCATCTCGATACGCATTTTAAAGAGGTGCTCAGAGTGGAAATCCTGAAAAGAACGGAGGTGGCCTTTAAATATATTGGGTACGATCAGCAAAAGATAAATGAGTTGATGACGGAAGAACGCAGTAAAGACCCTTTTATGCTGGGAGGGATGTGTACGACCCTTGCTTTCGTCGATATTATTTTTTTTATGATATCCCTTTTGATCGCGGCGATCGTGAAAAAGAAAAAAGAGGAATTCAGGGACACCTGATTTTAATACTAAGACATGGATATTTCTATCGTCATACCCGTTTATAATGAAGATGAGTCCCTGCCGGAATTATGCAGCTGGATCGAGCGCGTGGTAAAAGAAAACCAGCTTTCCTGCGAGGTCATCCTGGTGGATGACGGGAGCACGGATAATTCCTGGGCAGTGATCGAAAACCTGCGCAGGTCCAATCCCATGATCAAGGGCATTAAATTCCAGCGCAATTACGGCAAATCCGCTGCGCTGAATGAGGGCTTCAGGGCCGCCACAGGGGAAGTGGTGATCACGATGGATGCCGATATGCAGGACAGTCCGGACGAGATCCCGGAACTGCGCCGTATGGTCCTGGAAAAAAATTATGATATGGTGAGCGGCTGGAAAAAATTACGCCATGATCCTATATCCAAGACCCTGCCNTCCAANCTTTTTAACGGGATCGCCGCCAGGGTGACTAAGATCCCTTTGCACGATTTCAATTGNGGGCTGAAGGCCTATCGCTATAAGGTGGTAAAGAGCATCGANGTCTATGGCGAGATGCATCGTTATATTCCTGTGATCGCGAAATGGGCCGGCTTCCGGAAGATTGGGGAGAAGGTGGTGGTGCACCGGGCCCGTAAGTATGGCTATACTAAGTTCGGAGGACTAGGGCGTGGGCTCAAAGGGTTGCTGGACCTGGCTTCCATCATGTTCGTGGGAAAGTATAGCAAGCGTCCCATGCATTTTTTCGGCCCGCTGGGCGTCGTCTGCTTCCTGGTCGGGTTCGGGCAGAGCATCTACCTGCTGATCTCCAAGTTCAATAATATGTCTTCGTTCACGCTGACCAATAAGCCATCCTTTTACCTGGCGCTGACATTGACGCTGCTGGGCACCCAATTATTTCTGACGGGCTTTGTGGCGGAGCTGATCTCCCGGAATTCGTCGGGACGAAATTCTTACCTGGTCGAACAAAAACTGGGATTAGAGACTCCATGAAAGGATCTGTTATCATCATCGGGCCCGCTCACCCTTTGCGGGGAGGATTAGCCACTTTCGATCAAAGGCTGGCTACCGAATTCATACGGGAGGGATATGACTGTCCTATTTATTCTTTTTCCCTGCAATACCCCTCTTTTCTTTTCCCGGGTACGACCCAATATACTACGGAACCTGCTCCGGCGGATCTGACCATCCTCTCCCGGATCAATTCGGTAAATCCTTTGAACTGGTGGAGCGTCGGGGAGGAACTACGGAAAAAGCGGCCCGATATCATCGTGGTCCGCTACTGGCTGCCTGTCATGGGGCCTGCGCTGGGGACCATCCTCCGCAGGGTGAGACGCAACGGGTATACGCGTATCATCGCTATTACGGACAATGTGCTGCCGCATGAGAAACGCCCCGGGGATGTGCCGCTCACCCGTTATTTCCTGAAAAGCTGCGATGCTTTTATCACGATGAGCGAGAAGGTAATGACAGACCTGCGATCCTTCGAAAAGGTCAAACCCGCCCGACAGGTAATGCATCCCTTATATGATAGTTTTGGCGAGCCGATCGCTAAACAAGCTGCCCGGCAACAGTTGGGGTTGGATGCCGGTAAGATCCTCCTCTTTTTTGGTTTCATCCGCAAATACAAGGGACTGGATATTTTGCTGGAGGCCATGGCGGACGCCCGGATCCGGGAGGCCGGCATTCGATTGCTGGTGGCCGGCGAATTCTATGAAGAGGCTGGCCCTTACCGGGAGCAGATTGAAAGGCTCGGCATCGGGGACTTGCTGATCCTGCGAACGGATTTTATCCCGGACAGTGAGGTGAAATATTATCTCTGTGCGGCGGATGTCGTCGTACAGCCTTATCGCAACGCCACCCAAAGCGGCGTCACTCCCCTCGCCTATCATTTTGAAAAGCCCATGATCGTATCCAATGTGGGAGGTCTCCCCGCGCTGGTGCCACATGAAAAAGTAGGATTGGTAGCGGAGCCGGAGCCCCGGGCACTGGCGGATGCCATCCTCCGGTTTTATCAGTTGGGAGAAGATGCCTTTCTTCCACACCTGCGCAGGGAGAAAGAAAAATATTCCTGGAGCCGGCTGGTGGATACGATCCTGGAATTGAGCAAATAAAAACCGAATGTTCAACTTACAACAGATAGACAAAAGCTGGAGCCTCTTCCTGGACAGGGACGGGGTGATCAACCATGAAAAAGATCAGAGTTACGTGTTCCATTATGGAGAATTTGCTTTCTATAAGGATACGAAGGAGGCGCTGCGGATGCTGACGGACAATTTCGGCCGGATCGTAGTGGTGACCAATCAGCGGGGGATCGGCAAGGGGCTGATGACGACGGAGGATCTGCAGGATATTCATGCCAGGATGGTAGAGGAGATCGTAGCTGCGGGCGGAAGGATCGATGGGATCTACCATAGCGATAGTTTGCTGGATGATCATCCCAGCCGCAAGCCTAATCCGGGAATGGCCTTCGAAGCGCAAAAAGATCATCCGGCCATCGACTTTGCCCGTTCGGTAATGGTGGGGAATAATATCAGCGATATGGAGTTCGGGAAAAACGCCGGTATGCATACCGTTTTTCTCCGGACGACCCATCCCGGACAGCCTCTCCCCCATCCTGCTATCGACCTGGCTTTCAATTCGCTGTACGATTTTGCAAAAGCTTTGCAATTGCCATAAAATTTTGCGGCTACTTTGTCGTTACCATGCAGAGTAGCCGTGCCCCCATTTCACCAATTAACAGAATCCAGGTAATTTATGCCTATCGTTCACCAAAAAAATCTTTTTTGCTTCGTTGTGATCTTGTGCCTGCTGGGCGGGATCAGGCAGGCGGATGCCCAACGGATAGCTCCCCCGGCCAGGCCGGTCTTCAGCACCGCTGAAAAGAGGGATCTTCGGAAAAGAGAAGACACGCTGAAGCGGTTTGCGGACCAGCTGGTCAATGCGGAAGAGGCGGCGGAAAGATTGCGTTCCGACAGCCAGTTCATCCGTTCGCTCGTAAGGGCGTTGAAAGTGAAAAACTCCTTTTATTTTCCTTTTGACTCCCTGCTGACGATCTCGCNCCTCTATGCGCCGGACAGCAGCTTCCGGATCCTCACCTGGCAGTATAAGAAAGATAATTATCTCTTTTTGCAGGAAGGCGCTATCCAAATGAACCAGCCCGACGGGTCCCTGAAATTATTCCCTTTATTCGATGCCTCGATGTTCACCGCCCGTCCCCTGGATTCGGTGAGGAACCGACATAACTGGATTGGCGCCATTTACTACCGCATCATCGAAAAGACCTTTTCCGGCCAGAACTACTATACCCTGTTGGGATTCGACGACTATAGCCCCAGTAGCAACAAGAAATGGATGGANGTCCTCACGTTTACCCCGCAGGGGGAACCNGCTTTCGGCGGACCGTATTTCTCCTTCCAGGATGACTCCGTACGCAAGCCCAACCAGTACCGGTTCAACATAGAATATAAAAAAGAAGCGGCGACCCGGTTCAACTACGATCCCGAGCTGGATATGGTCCTGTTCGATCACCTGATCCCCGAAGGGGATGAGCCCCTGAGAAAAGACAGCTACATTCCCGATGGCGATTTCGAAGGATTTAAGTGGAAGGATGGTTATTGGGTGCATGTAGAGAAAAAGATATTCGACTACAAGCTAAAGGANGGAAGCTTCCCCATGGAGGAAAAAATGCTGGATGAGAGCGGCAATGCGAATGAGCAGAAGCTCATGGAACAATCCGAAAAGAATGTTCAGAAGAAGCCGAAAGGCAAGACTCCTGTGAAGAAGACGGGAAATCAATGAACCGGAGCCAGGGGCGGCCTGCCTTAATGATTCAACAACCTGTTCTTAGCCTGGTTATATTCCTCTTCTGACAACGCGCCTTTCTGTTTCAGCTCAAATAATTTTTCCAGCTCGACGGCGATCGCCGGTGCATTCGCGCCTGCAGAAGCAGCAGGTCCTTTTGCGCTGTGCAGGACGGCGGCCATTTGCAGGGCCTGGTTGCTGAACTGTAACTCCTTATAGGCTGACTGCGCCGCGGTGATGGTATCTTTCAACCGTTTGGGGTGATTGACATTAAAATAATCGGTTGCCCCTACTTCTGCCGCCGTTTGTATCTCCACATGCCCGTAATTGAAAAGCCGTCCAGCCACGGTCTGGTCATAGGATACATTATTGATCTTATCCAGGGGGCTTTCTTTGGCGTAATGGCTCAACAGACCGGTCTCGTCGATCACCCGGAAATTGGTGACCACCCAGATATTTACCTTCCAGGTATAATACTTCACCAGGAAAAAGAGGATGCCCAGCACGGCAGCGATCCAACCCCATTGCAGGAACCCGATGAAATAGGAAGCCACCACGCCCGCCAGGGCGATAAGGAGGGGAACTACGAGCGAGGTCCAGCTGCTGTAGGTGACCAATAGAATTTTTTCTCCTTTTTGAAGCGGGGTGCGCATAGAGTTCATTTTAAGATCACTAAAATACAATTTTTAGCGGCGATAGCAGGGCTGAATATGGATGCTGTCCTGGATCCGGGTAACCCATTTATCCTGGGCGGCGGCGATGAGACCATGATGGGTCTCCTGGTCGTATTGTTCCTGCCATTGGGCTATTTCTTTCTCTTTCTGCCGGTAGAGCTGCTCCAGTTCCTTCATGTAACCGGTCATAGTGAAAGAATAATTTTTTATCGAGGCGACCAGTTCGCAGGCTTTGATAGCCGTGATGTTGAAATGCTGCTGCTCATGCAGCAGGGTCTTTTTATTGCGGCTCGTGGCCCTGCACCAGGAGCGGGTCTTGTCGAAGAAAGGGACGATGGTCACCATGACTTTGATCTGGCCATAGAGTGCCTCCGTATTGTATTTTACGTCCAGCCCGCTGTAGGTGATGGCTGCTGCGCGGCTAAGATCATCGGGATTCCCAATGAAATCATCGAGAGTGAGGGGGCGGAGCGGAGAATAAGCGATGCGCTCCGAGTCTTGTACCTCCGCCTTGATCTCAGCGTCGATATGGATGGAGGGGCCGCCCAGGATGGCCTGCACCTGCTCTTTATTGCTGCCGCACCAGGCGTCGAATTGCTGCAGCATATTATCCAGGCTCTTGCGGATCAGTTGTTCGATATAGCGGGTGGCGTCCACTCCTGCCTGGATGGTATTGCTTCCTTTGTATTCCATTATTTTTTGCGCTCCTCCATAAAAACCGATCGTCATCCGCACTTCGGATTCCGATTTGAGGCCTCCGGTCTGCTCCGCCACTTCCAGTTGGGAGATATGCAGGACGATGGGAAAATTGTGCTCATCCTTCGCCAGGTTGGCTTTTAAGAATTCATCCAGGGCTTTGGCGGCGCCGCCCGGCAGGTTAAGCGAGACTTCTTTCCGGGAGAAAACGCCGGCCCGGACCGAGCCAATAGTAGAGGTATCGGCCCGGTCGTCCTTTACAGCAGCAATATGAAAGTTGACGGGTTTGGCCGTAAGACGCTCCTGTTTGAGCCGGATGATCCGGGTGTCCTGAGCCACCAAAGAGGTTCCGGGCGTCGAAGCAACCAGGATCAACAGGAGAAAACTGATTTGAAAGCCTGGCCGGACAAGGCCGTTCAAAAATATCTTTTGCATATAAAATTAAAGCATCAGGAATGGGCGGGTATCGACGGGCCGGGTTACTCATCCAGTTTCAGCACGGCCAGGAATGCCTCCTGCGGCACTTCCACGTTCCCGATCTGGCGCATCCGCTTCTTACCTTCTTTCTGCTTTTCCAGCAGTTTCCGCTTACGGCTAATATCCCCGCCATAACATTTGGCCGTAACGTCTTTGCGTAAAGCGCTGATCGTCTCGCGGGCAATCACTTTCGCGCCGATGGCCGCCTGGATGGCAATCGCGAATTGCTGACGGGGCAGCAGCTCTTTTAATTTTTCACAGAGCCGCCGGCCGAATTCAGCCGCCCGGGCCCGATGGATCAGGGCGCTGAGGGCATCTACTTTATCCCCGTTCAGGAGAATATCCATTTTGGCGATATCACTGTCCCGCATGTCGATAGGCGAATAATCAAAGGAGGCATAACCCCGGGTCTGGCTTTTCAGTTTATCGTAGAAGTCAAATACGATCTCGGTGAGCGGTATTTCGAAGATCAGCTCCACCCGGGTGGTGGTCAGGTAACTTTGATTGATCAGGATGCCTCTTTTGCCCAGGCAAAGGGTCATGATATTACCGATATAATCCGGCTTCGTGATGATCTGGGCCCGGATATAAGGTTCTTCGATCCTTTCGATGCGGGTGGGTTCGGGCATTTCGGAAGGGTTATTCACGGTGATCACCTCCCCCTTACTGGTATGGGCGATAAAACTAACGTTGGGCACCGTCGTAATGACCGTTTGGTTGAACTCCCTTTCCAGCCTTTCCTGGATGATCTCCATATGGAGCATGCCCAGGAATCCGCAACGGAAGCCAAAACCCAATGCCTGGGAAGTCTCCAGTTCATAGGTGAGGCTGGCGTCGTTCAGCTGGAGTTTGTCCATACAATCCCTTAGCTCTTCGAAGTCTTCCGTCTCTACAGGGAAGATGCCGGCAAATACCATCGGTTTTACTTCCTGGAATCCCTTGATCATTTCCTGGGTGGGATTGTTGGTATGGGTAAGGGTATCCCCCACTCTTACTTCCTTGGCATTCTTGATGCCGGTAATAATATAGCCAACATCGCCGGCTTTCACTTCATTTTTCGGGGTCAGCGTTAATTTCAACACGCCCACTTCATCCGCCTCATAAGAAAGGCCGGTCGATATAAATTTTACTTTATCTCCTTTTTTGATCGTTCCATTCAGGATACGGTAGTATACAATGATCCCCCGGAAGGAATTAAAAACGCTGTCGAAGATCAGCGCCTGCAGCGGAGCTTCAGGATCACCCTTAGGAGCAGGAATTTTTGCCACGATCGCATCGAGGATCCCCTGTACACCCAGGCCGGTCTTGGCGCTGGCCAGCAGGATATCTTCCGGCTTGCACCCGATCAGTTCGATGATCTGGTCCTTCACCTCGTCCACCATCGCCCCGTCCATATCGATCTTGTTGATCACCGGAATGATCTCCAGGTTATTTTCAATGGCCAGGTAGAGGTTGGAAATGGTCTGAGCCTGGATACCCTGGGTGGCATCCACCAGGAGCAAAGCTCCTTCACAAGCCGCCAAAGCCCGGCTGACCTCATAGCTGAAATCCACATGACCGGGTGTATCGATCAGNTTTAGAACGTATTCCTGTCCATTATAGGGATAATTGATCTGNATAGCATGGCTTTTGATGGTGATCCCTTTTTCCCTTTCCAGATCCATATCGTCGAGGACCTGCGCCTGCATGTCCCTTTCTGAAATGGTGTGGGTGATCTCCAGTAATCTGTCCGCCAGGGTACTTTTGCCATGGTCAATATGCGCAATGATGCAAAAATTTCTGATATTCTTCATTCCGTCGGTATCCTTTTTTAAGTGCGCTGCAAAAATAAGCTATTAGGGGCTAGCTTCGTGGGAAGGCAGCTATTAAATTGCTGGAAAATTTCCTTATTTTCACACAAATTCCAGGTATGGCCACCGATCTGAAAGAAATTTTTGAGCAGGCGATAGCGGACAGCAAAAGCCTGAGCGACCGCCCCAGTAACGATACTTTATTGCAATTATACTCTCTTTATAAGCAATCTACCGACGGAGACGCCCCTACCGATCCCCCTTCCAATCCATTCGATTTCGTCGCCAAGGCCAAATATGAGACCTGGGCGGCGCTGAAGGGGAAGACCAGGGAAGCCGCCATGCAGGAATATGCAGATCTGGTGGAAAAACTGAAGAGCTAGTGGAACCCTTTTCAAAAATGGTTACGGTCTGCATGATCTCCTACCTGCATGACCTCCGGGACGACCGGATCTATTGGAAAGAGGCTTTGTCTTTAAAAAAAATCGGTTACAGGGTCATACATATCGGGCTGGGGGCCGAAAAAAAAGATTTTATAACTCCGGAAGGCATTCGTCTCATACAGCTTGAAAAAAAAGTCTATTGTAAAAAGCCTCTTGCCGATAAACTGTTCAGACTATTTACATTTCGGAAAAAAGCAACCTCTGCCCTTTTCGATCTCGCCAAAACCCTGAACGCCGACTGTTATCATTTTCATGACGTACAGATCCATGCCATCGGCAGGCGTTTGAAGGAATTACCGCAACGGCCCAAGGTCATTTACGATGTACATGAATCCTATGGAGACCTGATCCGGGACCACTCAACAGCCATCCTGCGGCCTTTTAATTATTTCTACTCCCGGTATATCGAGCGGTGGGAAATGAAAAATGCCCGATTTTACGATGCCATCATCACCACGGAAAAGTATGTATACGATCGGTTCAAAAAAGAATACCCAGCCAAAACCAGCCTGATCCTTTATAATTATAGTTATTTCCTCCCGCAGCAGGATGAGACAGGGAACAGGGATAAAAGGTATGATGCGATCTATAGCGGCGCTATCTCTGAAGTTCGCGGCATTTTTGAGATCCTCGAAACGGTGAGACTGCTTAAGGACGAGCTACCTTCCGTGAAAGTTCTTGTCATCGGCCCTTTTACTTCTGAAAAATTGAAAGATCAGGTGCTGTCCCGGATCGAAAAACAGGATCTCGTAAACAACCTGATCATCCACGAGCCTGTCCCCTTCGAAAAGATCGGCGATTTCTATTCCGCCAGCAAGATCGGACTGGGTATCTTCCATCCGATCACCCTTTACCAAAATGCGGTTTTTATCAAAACCTTTGAATATATGGCCTATGGGTTGCCGGTGGTCTGCAGTAATTTTGGAACGATCGCTCATTATATAACCCTTGAAAATGCCGGTATAGCGGTCGATCCATTAAAACCAGCCTCTATTAGTGAGGCTGTCCTGAAAATCCTGAATAGTCCTGCGCTGTATGAGACCTATAGTCGAAACGGTTTTCAAGCGGTCAGGGAGAAATATAACTGGCAAAAGGAGGCCGTAAAATTGCTGAACCTGTATGAAACGATGCTATCAAAATTTGAATAATCCCATCACTTCTTTATAAAGGTCCTTATTAATAATACGGGTAAGCAGGAAGCCAGCAACCAGCCAAACGAACACCCCTCCAAAAAACTTCCAGGCAAGGGAAGGAAAAGACAGCCGGTCAAAAAGGGTTAGCAATAAAAACAACAGCACTGCATTGATAAAGGGAATCCGTATGGCCTGCCATACCTCTCCCAAACCCGCCCCGCAGGCAGGAAAAATCAGGTATTTCCACATAGGAATAAAAATCACGACCAATAATGCAGACAGGGCCACAGCCACCCAGGTAACCCCCGCGGGGGACGAAAAATAAACGAGTACCGGGATTATGCAAATCAATGCCATATTCCAGTAAAACAATTTCTTAACCATCCCTTTGGAGCTAAGGAGTGCCCCTATCGGAGTGAATACCGACCTGATCATCCCATAAAATGCCAATACCTGCAGGATGGGGGCCGCAGGCATCCATTTGCCGCTAAAACAAAATCCGATAATCGTACCGGATAATGCCGCTACAAATGGGTAAATAAAAAAATTCAAGGTACTCAGGTAGCCAATCAGCTTCAGGTAAAAATTCTTTACGGAGGCGTTGTCATTATTCATTTTGGCCAGTAAGGGAAAAGCGACCTGGTTAATTACGGGATTGACTAATTGAGCCGGTTTCATCGCCAGGTTTTTCGCAAAAGAATAATATCCGGCTGCATTGATGCCCAGTAATTTCCCTAGCAGGATCGTGTCTATCTGAAAATTAAAATAGGTAAGGATATCATTTCCGGTCTGATAAAATCCAAAATGCAAATAATCCCCGACCGCCCTCCTTTTAAATTGAAACCCGACCAACATTTGTTTCCGGCCCCAAAAAAAGAATAACACGGAGGAAACCGCCAGCCCTGCCAGGGTAGAATAGACTAAGGCAAAAACGCCGGATCCGTTAATGGCCAGAACGACAGCCACCAGTAAAGAGACCATTTTTGAGAGTATATCGCCCATCGCCATTTTATTAAAATGCAGTTCTTTCCGCAGAAGGGAACCATACAGCATTTGCAGCGGCAGAAAAATAAAGGATAAGGAAGTCATGCGAATGACACTGGTCAACAGGGGTTGTTTGAAAAAAACAGCCGCCAGGGGAGACCCCAAAAAAAGCAGGCCGAAAACAGTCCAACAAAATAAAAGAGAGATCCAGAACAAGGTGGAAAAATCCTCTTTACTCACATCCTGTTTGTAGATCAAGGCATTGGAGATACCCATATCGCCCAGAAGCTGTGCAAAGTAAGTAATTACCAGGGTGATGGCCATTAATCCGTAATCTGAGGCGAAGATAAATTTAGAAACGATCACCAGTTGCAAGAACTGCAGGATATTCCCGGTTACAGCAGCGATGCCGGTCCAGCTTAATCCCCTTAGGGCATTTTGCCTGACGGTTTTATCTGTTTTTCCAGTCATTTACCAATCTGGTTACTTGTTTTAGGAAAAGCTGGTTATTAAAAGGGGAGATAAGTTTATCATATGCCTCCAGGTTTTGCGCTGCGTATTCGGGCGGCAAAGACAGATGGTTATTGAAAAGGTCAGCCTCGAAATCCTGCTGGATAGAATAAAGGTGGAAACCATTGCTTTTCAACCAGGCAAAACTGGGATTCAACTCGTTCAGGTAAACCTTTAAACCATATTTGATGGAGATAAAAATAGTACCCAGTGCCATTTGCCTGTATGAATTGAAAACAGCCGTCCGGCAATTGCCGATCAGGTCAGTAAACCGATTATAGTGTACAAAATTTTCGAGTAATGCTATATTAAGACCTGTCCTTTTTTTAAAGTCCTTCAGGAAGCGGGTGTAAAGTTCCGGGCCGCCATAACTGAAAGGAACAATAATAGGATCCTTAAACGCCATTTTAAAAAAAAGAGTAAGAATATCCAGGTGATTATTTTCCGGCGATGCAGAATTCCCCAACCATATCGAATTGGTGCGGTTGCGCGACGAAAGGAGATCAGCCGGTTCCTTCACCAACACGGATAATGGCAGAAATGCAGGAAGTTTGAAGGGGAGCCGGGACTGAATATAATCATATTCAATCTTCGAATACCAAGCCAGAAAATTAACTCTTAAAATTGCCAGATGAATTTCATCGTAAGTCGCCTTTTTATTCAATAGAAAATATTTACCTCTGCTTAACACTCTTTTGACCCGGCTTTTCAGCCTGAAAAGCCTGTTCAGATGTAAAATATTTCTTGTCAGATCGCTATAAATAGAAAACCGGAACGGTTCATAATTGTTATAAATTTCCGTACCGTATAAATGCCATACTACGAGTACTTCTTTAGGCAGACCATTAATAAAACATGATTTAATATAGTCCAGGTTATATACAAAAACAAGATCGAAGGAGCTGCTGTTTTGTTGTAAAGCATCATAGGCGGAAGAGAAAGGGACAACCCATTCCAATAACGGCAAATTGGAGCCTTCATACTGAAAATCCGCCATCAGGCAAATAAACCGATTTTCAAAAGAAGGATCATTAAACCTGTCAATATGTATATCTGCAAATTTCGGGTCGCTAAAAAGATGTAAGGCTTTTGTCATATTCTATTCATTAGTTACAATTCTCGCAGGGATCCCCATCGCTTTAACGTTATCCGGCAGATCCATCGTAACGACCGCACCTGCGCCAACAATAACATTTTTGCCAAGTTTCTTTCCCGGCAGCAGGGTTGCATTGGTTCCCATACTACAATAATCACCCATTTGACAATTGCCGCTAATATGCACGCCGGGAGATAATTCGCAGAAATCTCCGATCCGTGTATCATGACCGATGGTACAATTAAGATTGATCAAACATCCTTTTCCGACATGCACGCTATTCGTGATTTTTACCCCCTGCATAATGGTTACGCCATCATCGATGGTATTTCCGAAACTACCGATCATGACATCCGGACTAATGACAGCAGTTGGAATCCCTCCTATCTCTATAAATTTCCGGTATAAAGCATGACGGGCAGTAGGATTCCCAATGCCAAGAACAAATTGAGGGCTATTCTTTTTAAAATAATCGGCTGCAGCTTTCAGGCTGGTAATAATGGGAAACCTATCATAAAGAAGAGGCATCCTTCCTTCAGTCACATCATCATAAAAATTGATATCCTCATTCGGAAACAGTCGGTAGACTATTTCGAGGACTTCCTTTGCAAACCCTCCGGAACCAATTATTATCATAATTATTGCAAGTTATTAAATTAACGCTCTAACAATGCCCTGATAATGCCATATTAATCCCCTCATTGGATACAACTGCAGACTTCATCTACCTCTTTCGGCGTCATCTCGGGATATAGGGGCAGGCATAACAAGCGGGGGGAAATGTTGTCAGAAACCGGCATGCTGACAGGAGTAACATAAGGAAGGGATCGTGTCAGCGATGGATAAAAATACCGTCGTGGGAAGATATCTTTAGCATTCATTTCTTGTACACAGGTCTTTAATGAGGCTTCATTTTCAAAAATGACCGGATAATATTCATTATTACGTGATGCCCCCGGAAACCAGGCCTGCCGTTGCAGGTTGACCTGTTGAAGTTTGAAATCGTAATATTTCACCACTGCCGATCTTTTGGACATTAGTTCATCGATATGTTTCAAGTTAACTAATCCCATAGCGGCATGAAATTCTGAATTTTTCGCATTTATTCCCAGTTCGGCAAATTTTTCAGGGCCATTAAACCCGAAATTCCGCATAAATGCCAATTTGTTTATTAATTCCTGGTCCCTGGATATGATCAGGCCTCCTTCCACCGAATGATAAGCTTTAGTAGCATGAAGACTGCAAATACTAATATCCCCAAAAGTATAAACAGAAGCCTCNCCTATTTTTACTCCAAAGCAATGGGCGCCATCATAGATCACTCTAAGACCGTATCGATCGGCCAGCCGGCCAATAGCATATACATCACATGGATTGCCGAATATATGGGTAACAAGAATAGCGGATGTTTTTTCCGTAATTAGCTTTTCGATATTGTCGACTGATACATTTAAAGTGCCCGGATCTATGTCCGCAAAAACCGGTTTGCAATGCTGCCATACAATGCTGCTGGTGGTGGCGACAAAAGAAAACGGCGTCGTTATGATTTCACCAGATAGCCCGAGTGCATTAATAGCAAGCTGGAGGCCGATCGTTCCATTGGCAACATATAAAACTTGAGGCACCCTCAGGAAATCAGCTAACTTATTTTCCAGATCTATAGCCAATGGGCCCATATTTGTCAACCAATTCCGATCCCAAATCCCAGGCAGATACGCTTCATATTCTTCTCGTGGTGGCAGGAATGGCTTTGTATATGGTATCATTAGGATTGAAAAGGTATAAATGATTAGCTGAACACTATTTTGTAAGCTTTAGCTTAACGCTTTCTAACCTTTAGCTCAAGGCCTTAATAATCTCTATAAATTCCTTAGCGATTAAAGACGCGCCCCCTACTAAGCCACCATCTACGTCCGGGCAGCTGAACAATTCTTTGGCGTTGCCTGCTTTCACGCTGCCTCCGTATAAAATGGGAATGGAGTGCGCGGTATCCTTGCCGTATTTGGCCGTCAGGATAGAGCGTATGTGAGCGTGCATTTCCTGGGCCTGTCCGGTGGTAGCTGTTTTGCCGGTACCGATCGCCCAGATGGGCTCGTAGGCGATGACGATCTTACTGAGCTGCTCTTCGGAGAAATGGAACAGGGATTCTTTTAACTGGGCCTCTACATAGCCTTCTTCTGCGCCTGCTTCCCGGATACTCAAGGGCTCGCCACAGCAAAAAATGGGAGTGATATTATATTCGAGGCAGCGCTCTGTCTTATGGGCCAGGGCCTGGTTGATCTCGGAAAAGTGTTCTCTGCGTTCGCTATGTCCCAGTACGCAATGGTTGATCCCGATGGATTGCAGCATTTCCGCGGATACTTCTCCGGTATAGGCGCCTGATTTCTTATCGGAGCAATTCTGTGCAGCGGCGAAATAGTTCTTTTTGCCTTTTAACTTGTCGCCGGCCATGATGAGGTAAGGGAAGGGAACTGCAAAGACTACCTGCTGGTCATCTTTCAGGGAAATATTCTCTTTCAGGATGGTGTCCAGTAGTTCTTCTCCCTGCTGATAGGTCAGATTCATCTTCCAGTTGGCTGCCGCGATTTGTTTTCTCATATTCGATTGATTATTGAGCGATTGATTTATGATTTGCCAAAAATATGTTTCAAAGTTTGTATTTCAGCGTCGGTGAGCGATTGATTTTTCAGCTTTTTCCAGTTATCGATATCCCGAAGGGCTTTTTCGAATACATATTTCGGTCCTTGCGGCCCCCCCCAACTGAAGTGAGGGATATATTTCGGCGTCAGTCCTTCTCCGAAAACATTACAGCAGACGCCCACTACCGTGCCTGTATTAAAGGAGGTATTGATGGCAGCGCGGGAATAGTCGCCCATTAAGAGGCCGCATTTGAGGCCGGCGCTGATGAATTGGCCGGCAGGGTTGTCCGCAGGGCTCCAGACTTTCACGTCGCCGGCATTATTCTTCAGGTTGGAATTAGAGGTCCCGGCGCCCAGGTTGCACCACTCTCCTATTACGGAGTCTCCCAGGTAGCCATCGTGCCCTTTATTGGAGTACCCGAAAATCACGGAGTTCTTGATCTCTCCGCCTGCCGTGCTGTAGGGGCCGATGGTGGTGGCTCCGTAGATCCTTGTACCCATTTTTACCACGGCTCCTTCGCAGAGGGCAAAAGGGCCCCTGATGAGCGAGCCTTCCATGATGGTTGCGTTACGGCCGATATAGATCGGGCCGGTGGAGGCATTAAGGATCGAGTGGGTGATGGTCGCGCCTTCTTCGATAAAGATGGATTCGGGGGAAATGACCTGTACGGAAGGGGGGATGGGGGCTGATTGTCTTCCTTTGGTTAATAATTCGAAGTCATCCCGGAGGGCGCTGTCGTTGAGCTGGAAGATCTGCCAGGGGTATACCAGTTGTTGGGCCTGGGGCAGGATGCGGGAGATGGCTGCCGGGGAGAGGGCGGGTGCGGCCTGTTCCTGCCGGATCTGTTCTGCCAGTGCCCTGTTGGGAACGATAGTAGAGGGAAGGCCCTGAGGCTTTCCGCCGGGCAGGAGGCGATCCCATTTTTCCCCAAGCGTCAGGATACCCAGGCGGATAGCAGAGACCGGGCGGGTACTGGTGAAGGGGAAGAGTGTATCCATGTCCATGGGGTAAAACTACGAAAAAACGGAGGTGGGGTGACAAAAAAATCCCCTCCCGGTAGGGGGAAGGGACTGATGAGTTGGCGTCGAAGCTACTATTTTTATTTTGCGGCGTCTGCATCTGCAGCCGGGGCAGCGGGTGTTTTCAGCCCGTAACGTTTTTTGAATTTGTCGATCCTTCCGGCCGTATCTACCAGGATATTCTTTCCGGTAAAGAAGGGATGGGAGGTATTGGAGATTTCCAATTTGATCAGGGGATATTCATTACCGTCTTCCCACTTGGCTGTTTCCCTGGATTGAGCAGAGGAACGGCTGAGAAAGGAGTATCCATTACTCATATCCTTGAAAATAACGAACCGATAGTTTGTCGGGTGGAGACCTTTTTTCATAATTTGCCTGTTTGGGTTGCACGGATTTGGCCGTACAACATTTTGAATAAGGGTGCAAAATTAGGCTATATGCAGGTTGTTTCCAAATAATTCAGGCTTCAAATATGTAAAAAAGCCCCTCTAGCTGCGCATGTTTATATATTGGAGGGCAATACCCAGGTTGGCCCCTCCGCAGAGTTTGATAATAGCCTGCAGGTCGTCTATTTTTTTAGCGGTGACCCGGACCAGGTCGTCCATGATCTGGGCCTGAACTTTCAGCCCGGAGTCCTTGATGAGCTTGGTGACCTTTTTGGCATCTTCCTGCTTCAGTCCGTTACGGACCGGCACTTCCATTTTTGTCACTTTCCCGCTGGGATAAGGCTCCTTGCTGAGGTCGAAAGCCAGGGGATCCAGTCCCTGTTTCATTGAGCGGCTGATGAGGACGTCGATGATCTGTTTTACTTTCATATCGCTTTCCGCTTCCAGGTCGATCTTCGAATCTTTCTTGTTCAATTCGATTTTCACAGGAGAGTCCTTGAAGTCAAAGCGGTTAGTAACCTCTTTTTTAGTCACGTTCACGGCATTGTCCAATACCTGTGGATCGACTTTGCTGACAATATCAAAGGATGGCATAATGTTGAGTTATGCGGCAAATCTAGGAAATTAATTGCCATTTCCCCCTGTTTTCACCCTGCTCTGTTCATCGCCGGCTCCGCTATGCCCTCTGTCGGAGGCGCCTTTTAAGGGCTTGCCGAAGCGGTAGGTAAAGGTGAGGCTGACCTGGCGGCTGTCGTGCTTGTTTTGGAAGGTGGCTTCTGTCTGCTGGAAATTGATGTATCCTTTGGGCCGCATGGTATAGAGGAAGTCCCGGACGCCGAGCTTAAGGCTGGCTTTATCCTTCAGCAGTTTCTTCGAGATGGCGGCGGAAGCCTGGCCCATTGAATAGACGACGACCTGCCCCTCTATGCCTTTGGTGCGATAGAAGCCGGATAGTTCGCCGGACCAGCCTTTGGAAAAGGTGAACTGGTTGTTCAGATTCAGTAAGAGGGTCGTGGCTTCTACATTTATATTTTCTCCGTAGAGCATGCCGCTGAACTTATTGTAATTCACGTTCGTATACAATACCGCCATCCACCATTTGGCGACAGGCACCTGTGCGCTGATGGCGATGCCGGCATTTTGCCTGCTGCCGATATTGCCGTTACGGACGATGGTCGCGTGGCCGGATTGCTCGAAGGTCTCGGAGAAGAAGTCTTTGGTATAGCTATAGTTAAGGGTGGTAGTGAGGAAACTGTTATAGGTATGGGACAGTTCTACGTTATGGGTAAACTGCGGCTGGAGATAAGGGTTACCCGCCTGGTAGGTATACTGATCCAGGAAGAACAGGAAGGGGTTGAGGTCCTGGTAGGCAGGCCGGTCGATGCGGCGGCCGTAATTCAGGGTCAGCTGATTTTTCGCATTAGCCTGGTAGCTTATGTACAAAGTCGGGAATAAATTGACATAGCTCCGTGAAAAAGAGGAGTCTTTGTTGATCGTAGAAAGGCCATTGCCCAGTTGGTGGCCGGAGTAATTGGTATTCTCGAATCGCAGGCCTGCCTGGATGCTCCATTTCTTATATTGTTTGGTCAGGTTGGCATAGGCTGCATTGATATTCTCCCGGTAGAGGAAATGGTTGGTCTTGGTGGTATCCACTTCAGGGGTATTGTTGATCAGGTTGAAGTAATTGGCGGTATTGTCGGTGTTGACGTAGCTGAATTTAAGACCGGTCTCTAATTTAAGGCTTTTGGAAAGGGGCTGGGTGTAGTCCGTTTTGGCGGTATAGATATTGATATCGCTGGGCAGGTTGCCGGTGAGGATGGTCTCGTTCTTCTTACTCATATCCGGGTAATAAGTGATATTGTCAAAATACTGGTCGCTGTGAGATGAGTACCTGACATAATCGAGATCGATGGTCAGTTCTCTTCCGGTGGAGTCATATTGGTGGCGATAGTTAAGATTGACGGATCCGTTCTTCCAGGTGGTGTTATTGGTGCTGGGGGAATAGACGATGCTGTCGATGTTGTTGTTGGCGTCTTTCAGGAAGATATTGCTGTTAGACCGGTTGTTCTCCTGATTCCTGAAGCCGCTGACCACGAATCCCAGGGTGGTTTTATCGCTGGCATAATAGTCCATTCCGAATTTGACATTCAGTTCGGGATTAATAAAATGCATATCCGTCTGTTGGGTGAAGATCGAGTTGATGACTTTACCGGGTCCGGGGTCGAGGTAATTACGGTTGATATTCAATTGCTGGAAGCCTTCCCAATGAGAGTAGCCTGCATTCAGGAAGAAATTGGTCTTTCCGTTGCGGTAATTCAGGTTGAGGCTGCCGCTGGGTTTGGGATAGACGCCCTGGGTATGGGTGAGGGTGGCGCTGCCGTTAAAACCTTTGGTCTTATTCTTTTTCGTTTTTATGTTGATAATGCCGGAGTTGCCGGAGGCATCGTATTTGGCGGAGGGGTTGGTCATGATCTCGATCTGGTCGATCGCGGAGGCAGGCAGGCTTTTGAGATAGCTGGCCAGTTGGGAAGCCGATAAATAGGTAGGTTTATTATCGATCATGATGGTGACGCCCTGTTTGCCTTTCAGGCTGATATTGTCATCCTTGTCCAGGGTGATGCCGGGGGATCTCTCCAGGACTTCGAGGGCTGTAGAGCCGGCATTGGAGGGAGATGCGTCGACGTTAACGACCATGCGGTCGGATTTCTGTTCGATAAAAGGTTTTTTTCCTACGACGGCTACTGCCTGGAGACTGCTGGTGGCAGCTTGCAGGACCAGGGGGGGCAGTACGACNGAAGATTTGGCGGCNGATAATTCNAAGGGGGAAGAATAGGTGGTGGTATGNCCTACTGTGCTGGCGGATACCAGGTATTTCCCTTCCCTGATATTTTTTAATTCAAAATGGCCTGTTTTGTTNGTGACGGTCGCTTTAGTCTGGGAGGANTCACGTGCGTTAAGGAGGGAGATCGTGGCAGATTCTATTGGCTTCTGGCTGTCATCACCGACCTGCCCGCTGATTTTACCGGCAGTTTCCTGTGNAAATCCAGCAAGGGACAGGTTAGCAGCGAGAAATACAGTTAGCAAGGTTTTGATCTTCTTCATAATAGTTCTTTTATATGTTTGGTACTGTTGCTTGTTTATTACAATACAAAGATTGGTACTTTGCATTACATAGAACATTGTTTTGTGGTAGATGGCCATTATCATTGATAATTGGTAGGATCTATTCACTTCGATTTTTAGGGGAATGGGGTTGGGGCTACGATTACTTCACTTGTCGAAATTACCGGCAGATGGGTCTGCCGGGAAATTTAATTGACATAGAAGCTTTTTTCAGTGACATCAGGCAATCTTGTTGGGTAATGAGACGCGGAAATTACCGGCGTGTTACAGGAAAAAAAGGAAGAAGGATAAAAGGAGCTATTGGAGGAGGAAAGGTTGGTGGATGTCCGCGAGCTTAACTCCCGACAGGCGCCGCCTTATTTTTCCTTTTCAGTACTACCAGCAGGACGCCTCCTGAAATAACCAGCAGGGAGGAGATGATCTCGGCCTGGGTGGGATGGAATCCGAAAATGCTATAGGTGGTGTTGACTCGTATCTTTTCTATAAAGAAACGCTCGATTCCGTTGAGGATCAGGTAGACGGCGAATAAAGCTCCGGGGATCTTCAATCGTTTACGGATGGACCAGAGGACGAAGAAGAGTCCGAGGCAGACCAGGGTCTCATAGAAAGGGGTCGGGAAGACGGGGATGGGTAGTTGGCTGCAATATTGGCCGTCACAGCCGGTGATCCGTACTCCTTCATTAATGACATTATGCGGATAGGGATAGGCGAACAGCCAGTCGGGCAGAAAGGAAGGAGCTTTGACGCTCAGGTGCCGGACATTATCCAGGCTACCGAACTGGGGCAGGTAGAGCTGTTTATATTGGGTTACGACTCTTTCGAACAGTTGCGGACTGGACAGGGAAGGCTTGCCATCGGGAGTCGTATAATAAGCGCTGTTGAGGATCCCCCAGTCTCCGTCTCCGGAGACCTGGCACCCGATACGACCAATGGCATAGGCCAGCATGAGGGCCGGGGCGGCGGAATCGTTCAGATGCCAGAAGGTAATTCCATTCTTTTTAGCATAATACCAGATAGCCAGGGCGGCGCAGATCAAACCTCCGTAAAAGGTCAGTCCGCTGAAGGAGAAGAGGGATTCGACGGGGTTTCGTATAAAATCGTCCCAGGTCTCCAGGCTGTTGAAGATCTTGGCTCCGGCAAAGCCGAAGATGGCAGCGAAGATCGTCATATCCCCTACCCTGTCGTGGGGCCAGATCCTTATTTTTCTTTCCTCCGGCGCCGGTAGTTTCTGTTTGTTCTTTTCCCACCATTTCAAGCCCAGAAAAAGGAGACCTACCAGGATGCCGGCCGGCCAGCTGCCTTCGGAGGACATGATAAAATCCTGCGGATTAGCGGTGAGGGAGCTATTGGATACGAATAGCCCGATAATTTTAAATCCCAATAAAAACCCAAGGACAAAGTTCAGGAACAGTTCCATCGGCCCTGCCGGTTTGCCGACAAGAATAAGCTCATCTTTTCCATATAAGAGTCCTTCTCTTTCCTTACGGAGCAATTCTTTGGATAAGACGATAAAGGCGGCTCCGAATGCCAGGGCCACGAAAAACCCAAATGAATTAACAAACCGTAAAAATTGCCAGCGTTCGCCTGCTCCGAATAAATCCTTGAAAGCGTAATAAAGATTGGGATACATAACTAAAAAGATTTTCACAATCCCCGCAAGAGCATGATCTGGCAAAGCGAAGATTCACAAGAGCACAAACCTACATTAAAATGCTCAAAAAAAATATTCTCTCCGAAGTAAAAGAAACTGAGCTCTTTATACAGCAAAAAGAGGTCGATTCCGCTTCTCCAAATAAAAAAATATCCACACACACTAAANTCTGGGGATTGCCGTTCCACAAAANTGTTCCACGGGGAACACTTTTTCCACNAAATACGCGCCATTACNGCGTCCTATAGATTATTCACAGATGTGGATATTTTTAACCGGGAAATGAGTTTTCCACAGAGGGGCTTTCTGTTTCAATTATTTTTTGCAAAACCACGATTTTTTGAATTGGCTTTTAAGACCTCTTTAATTTTGCAGGGTTAAAATTTACAAGGAGGAGATCATGGAAGTAAAATATGTAGATCCGTTTACGGATTTTGGTTTCAAAAAAATCTTTGGCGAGGAAGCCAGCAAACCTATGTTGATGGACTTCCTGAATGCCCTTTTGCCCCTGCAGGCGCCTATAATAGACCTTTCATTCAGAAACCCGGAGCAATTAGGCCGGTCAAAGGAGGATCGCAGAGCTATGTATGATATCTATTGTGAAAATCAGCAGGGGGAGAAATTTATCGTAGAGATGCAAAAGGAAAAGCACAACTTTTTCAAGGAAAGAAGCATTTATTATTCTGCCTTTCCTATTGTAGAGCAGGCGGAAAAGGGTGAATGGGACTTTAACCTGAAACCTGTCTTTTGCATAGGTATTCTGGATTTTACCTTCAATGATTATAAGACGGAGTGCGAAAGAAGAGAAGTGGTCCATTTGATAAGATTGAAGGATCAGCATGGTGTTGTGTTTTATGATAAATTAACCTATATCTACCTGGAAATGCCCAATTTCAGTAAGAAGGAGCATGAGTTGGAAACCCGGTTGGACAAATGGCTCTATTTTATCAAACATTTGGAAGGCTTTGATGCCATACCCAAGATCTTTGAAGGGGAGGTTATCTTTGAAAAGGCCCTCGAAAAGGCTTCGCTAGCCAGGCTTGACCGGACAGGATGGGCGAGTTACGAATATAGCCTGAAAATATACCGGGATCTAAATAGTGTGATCAATACGGCAAGAGATAATGCGGCCAGGGAAGGCGAAAAAACAGGTGAGGAGAAAGGGCTAAAGAAAGGGTTAAAGAGAGGGCTAGAGAAAGGGCTAGAGAAAGGGTTAGAGGAAGGACGAGAAGAGGGACGAGAAGAAGGGCGAGAAGAGGGACGAATAGAAGGAATGATAGAAGGTGAAGCAAAAGGAAGGATTGAAATGAGAATCGGGTTGGCTAAAACTCTTAAGACCAAAGGTGTTCCTCTCGATATAATCAGCACGAGCACCGGGATTGTCGTGGAGGAACTGAGGGAATTGTAGTGCGGGAACACAAAAAACCCCTTCTGCGAACAGAAGGGGCATTACTATGAGCAAAGCTGGAAAACTCCAGCAAAAACTTCCCATTCATCAATCAGCAATATTCGTCAAAAGCTGCGATCAGGTTATGCGCGATCAGTTGAGCGGGCCGGCCTTCGATCTGGTGGCGCTCGATCATATGCACCAATTGTCCATCCTTAAATAAGGCGATAGCAGGAGAAGAGGGAGGATAAGGTAACAGATGTTCCCTTATCTTTTGAATAGCCTCCACATCGAACCCTGCAAAGCTAGTGGTCAAAAAATCAGGCTTTTTAGTACTATTGGCTACTGCCATCAGCACACCCGGGCGGGCCGAACCTGCTGAACAGCCGCATACGGAATTGACCATGACCAGGGTTGTTCCCGTCTTCTCCAATTGTGCATCTACCTCGGCAGGAGTCTGTAATTCGTTAAAACCATTGTCTGTTAACTCCTCCTTCATCGGTAATACTATTTCTGCTGGATACATTTCTATTATGATTTTTTTTGATTGATTACATTATTCTAAGTCTAACACAAAATTACTTAAAAAGTTGATTTTGGCCCTTAAATCCGGATAATATGAATGGGTAGCCCTCCTCAACCGGAACAAATGTCATGAAACACTGAGACTTACCGCAATTATGTCACACAAAATGGGACTGTCTTGCCAAAAATTCCTGGGAAATGGCTTTTGGGTCTACTGGTATAGGGTTTGATCTTTCTCTCCCGTCAAACAAATTGAATAACTCAAAAAATAAGCATTACTATGACACTCGTAAAAGTTAACAACGCAGGCCACAAGAGCCTTTCCAGCTTTGTAGATGAATTCTTTCATGAACTTCCTACCACCTGGGGACGGGAAGGATATTCCAGCTTTCCTCCGGTAAATATTCATGAGACCACTGACGGTTATCACCTGGAAGTAAGCGCTCCGGGCCGCAGCAAGGAAGATTTTAAGCTGGCTCTGGAAAATGGTCTGTTGACTATCAGCTTCGAGAAAAAAGAAGAAGCTAAGACGGAAGAATATAAGACGATCCGGAAGGAATTTTCTTTCAGGAGTTTCAAACGCAGCTTTACCCTCGACGATCGCATTAACAGCGAAGGGATACAGGCTAAGTATGAAAACGGCGTTCTGAAACTGTACCTGCCTAAAAAAGAACAGGCAAAAGAAAGCACTAAACAGATCAATGTCCAATAATTATATTGGGACATTTTTTCATAAGTGATTTTAAACGTTTCATAGCAGTTGGTTTTGGTTTTAAAGGGGGTGGCTCAGAAAGTAAAATATCTGAGCCACCCCCTTTTTATGTTCGTCCGGTAAAAGTGCCTTTTACCGGTAGGCTGGCTCAGAAATTTCCATTTACTTCGAAGCATAATGTCTTTTCATTGGTCTCAGTGAGGACGCTTCGCTAGTTCCGGGCCGCCTCTTTTTTCATTATAGCTTGAACCAACCCCCTTTTTTTGCGTTTTAGTACCCAAAAACATGCTTTTTGTCCGGGCTGTTCGTCTTAAGCTGATTCTTTTTTATTTTTTTGTTGCCCGCTTTCTGTCGTGATTGTTTTAATTTCGGGGACAAATAACCTATTTTATCCAAGGATATGAATAAACCCGTGAAAGTTATCAAGTTTTGGCTTTTAGTAGTAGCAGGTCTGGCTTTTTCCAATATAGGTTTCTCACAAAACCCTGTTTTTCACATCCCCATGCCTATATCCGACACGGCAAAAAGGGGTGATGACTCAACTTTGAGGATCCGGAATCTCACCCCCTATTTTACCCTGCACGTAGACTCCACTATCAGCTATCAGCTGGAGATCAATAGAGATCCCAGCCGTTATTTCTTTTTTATGAAAAATGCCCCGGTAGGATTAAAGATCCGGGAGAACGGGTTGCTGACCTTCAAAGCAGAGAAATCTTATTTTCTTTCCGGCAGGCTGAAGTATGATTTCGAATACAAGGTAAATATCGGGGTGCAAAATCTCAATGACCCCAAAGAGCGGATCGATACCTCCTTTACCATTGTCTTCTTCACCACCGAGATCATTCCTTCGCACGTGAAGCCTACGGTGAGCAGTGTCCTGTATATGGAGGAAGGAGATACGATC
>JGI25616J43925_10000089_pt1 | contig 26494 bp, 30 predicted proteins | sample GraSoi2013_100cm_FD_43925 | JGI IMG/M metagenome (IMG submission 43925) | reverse complement strand
GACCTCGCCAACTTCAACATCTCGGTCGGCGTGACCGACGCCTTCATGCGGGCGGTGGAGGACGACTCAAGGATCGAGCTGGTGCACAAAGCCCGGCCGCACGCGGATGCGATCGCGNCCNCCGTTTACCAGAGACAAGACGGCCTGTGGGTATACGCCAAGCCGCGGGCGCGCGAGCTGTGGGACCAGATCATGAAGTCCACGTACGACCACGCCGAACCGGGGATCCTGTTCATCGACCGCATGAATCAGGACAACAATCTCAACTACTGCGAGACGATAGCGGCCACGAACCCGTGCGCCGAGCAACCCTTGCCGGCCTACGGCTGCTGCTGCCTCGGTTCGATCAACCTCACCCGTTTCGTGGGCCGCGCGTTCTCGGAGAAGGCCGCGTTCGACTACGAGCGTTTCGGGAGAGTGGTCGAAGTCTCGATACGTATGCTCGACAACGTGCTCGACGTGACGGCCTGGCCGCTCAAGGTGCAGCACGAGGAAGCGATGGCGAAGCGCCGCGTCGGCCTCGGGTTCACCGGCCTGGGCGATGCGCTCATCATGCTGAGGCTGCGCTACGACAGCGAGGAAGCGCGTGCGACGGCGGCGAAGATCTCGGAATTTATGCGCGACGCGGCCTATAAAGCATCTACGGAGCTCGCCAAGGAGCGCGGCGCCTTCCCGCTCTTCAACGCCGACCTTTATCTCTCGGGCTCGAGCTTCGCCGCGCGCCTGCCCGCGGAGCTCAAGGCGCAGATCCGCAAGAACGGCATCCGCAACTCGCATCTCCTCTCGATCGCGCCCACGGGTACGATCAGCCTCGCCTTTGCCGACAATGCTTCGAACGGCATCGAGCCGCCCTTCTCCTGGACCTACACGAGGAAGAAGCGCATGGCCGCTGGGACGCTGAAGGAATTCCCGGTCGAGGACTACGCCTGGCGCCTCTATAGACATGCAGGCGGTGACGTGGCGGCCCTGCCCTCGTATTTCGTCACCGCGCTCGAGCTCTCCGCCTCCACGCACGAGAAGATGGTCGCCGCGGTTGCCCCTTATATCGATACCAGCATCTCGAAGACGGTCAACGTGCCGGAGACCTACCCCTACGAAGATTTCCAGGATCTCTACTTCCAAGCATGGAAGTCGGGGCTGAAGGGGCTCGCGACTTATCGGCCGAACAACACCATCGGCTCGGTGCTTTCCGTGGGACAGGAATCCCGGCCGCAGGACTTCGTCAACAACGACCGCAACCGCCGTATCGAGATCAAGGCGATCCCCGAGCCCGTGCTCGCGTCGCTGCGCTGGCCCGGAAGGCCCAAGCTCGCCGGCGGCAACCCGGCCTGGACCTACATGATCGAGCACCCGCACGGGGAGTTCGCGATCTTCGTCGGCCACGTCGAGACGCCGGAGCGCGCACATCCGTTCGAAGTCTGGGTGAACGGCGCCGAGCAGCCGCGCGGCCTCGGGGCCGTGGCGAAGACGCTCTCGATGGACATGCGCGCGAACGACCCGGTATGGCTGCGCCTGAAGCTCGAGACGCTCGCCAAGACCGCATCGGACGACGCCTTCGACATGCCCTTCCCTCCGCACGGCGAGCTGAAGAAGATGCCGAGCGTATGCTCAGCCGTGGCGCAGCTGGTGCGCTGGCAGTGCGAGCAGCTGAACGCGCTGCCCGAGGAAAAGTACGGACCGGTGATCGACGCGATGTTCAGCCTGAAGGAGCCGAAGACGGGCGCCGACGGCACGATGTCGTGGACGGTGGACGTGCTCAATTCCGGCACGCGCGACGACTTCGTGCTCGGGCTGAAGGAGATTACTCTTCCCACGCACGACGGCTCCGCCGTGGGAGTGACTCGCCCGTACTCGATGTGGCTCTCGGGTGAATACCCGCGCGCACTCGACGGCCTGTGCAAGATTCTTTCGCTCGACATGCGCGTGGTGGACCCGGCGTGGATCGGGATGAAGCTGAGGAAACTCCTCGACTACCCAGAGCCGCTCGGCGACTTTATGGCGTTCACGCCCGGTTCACGCAAGCAGCAGAACTGGCCTTCGACCGTGTCGTACGTCGCGCGGCTCATCATCCACCGCTACGCCATGCTCGGCATCCTCGACGAGGAAGGCTACCCGGTGCAGGCCATGGGCGTGCTGAACTCGCCCTCCCCCGGCGCCGCGCCGAAGATGAAGGGCGTGAAATGCCCCGAGTGCGGCAACTACGCGCTGATCAGGAGGGACGGCTGCGACTTCTGCAGCGCCTGCGGGTGGGTGGGGGTGTGCGGGTAGGATCCCATACCATTCATGCGCTGAAAGGACTACACGGAACGCCGACAGCCGTAACAACGCTCGCTGAGCATGCACCCAAGAAAAAGGCGGGTACATACGGGAGAGGTGTCATGTCGGTCATCGCGTTCAAGGAAAAGTCGCGGGTGCTAGCCGAACAAAACGGCTGGCCGATCATCAGCGCCAAAGGCTACGTCGATGGCGAAGTATTCCGCAAGCGACGCAAACAACCGCCTTTGCATGCCCTGGTCGGAATCGACGACTATTCGGAGGGCTTCCGCGCCGGTTACTTCGACCGAGCGCTTACCGCACATGAATTTGCGGACCGCGGGTTACAAGAGTTTGCACACAGCGAGTTACAGGATTCCGATCGCGCGTGACGCCAGCAGCGCGACAATGATCAATGAAATCGCCGACTGCAGCATCGTCAGCACCTTGGCCCATCGCGAAAGCACCGGCGTATCCGATGGCGAAAACGCGGTGCTCATGTTGAAGGCTATGAACAGATAGTCGATGAATCTCGGCGACCAATTGTCTTCGGTCGCCGTTTTCGAATACTTCGTCATCTGAGGAAACAGGAAGGCACCTTCCGTGTGAGCGCCCCGGCGGTCCCGTTGCAGCGGACCGCCGCCGTCGAGCCTCCAATACCACAGGGCGAATACGAGGATGTTCGCGAGCCAGAGCGCTCCGGCGGATCGAAGCAACTCGGGCCCCGCTTCCGCNCGCGTCGGCAGCGCCTTGATCAGGAGCACCAGCGACGCGACCAGGGCGAGCGTGATGACCGCGCTGACCACGTAACCCAGGACGCGATTGAGTTGGTAATGCCCCGTGCGAAGAGCAACGACCGTCGGTATCAGCAGAACACCCACCACCGCGAGAAGCAGCCAGCGCGGGCCCAGGGTGAGGAAAGGCGGCAGAGCGGTATAGATGCCGCCCACGGCAAGCAGCGCGATGATGGCCGGCAGGCGGGGTTCGGTCCTGGGAGCGGGCATGGTGCGGTTCTACCCAGGGCGCGCTAGAACCCCTTCCTCGCCTTGGCGAAGGATTCCTTCAGCACCTCGTAGCTTTTCACGAAGCCGGTCTTGACCTGTTCCCACGATTCCGCGGAGCTGTGCTTGAGCCCGCCGTACCATTCAGCGGCTTCGTTGCGTTCCCGGCGCAGCGCGTCCAGCGTCGCCCGGGCTCTCTTGCGGGCGGCCTGGTCCATCCGTTCCCATTCGCTGTCCAGTTTCCTTTCCATGCGATCGATGCGCCTGTCCGCGTCGTCGAGCGCGGCTTTGGCATTCTTGATGGCCTCGTCCCGCTGCGCCACCGTGTAATTCTTGATCGCCTGGCCGGTCTCGTCGGCCTTCTTTGCAATGTCCTTGGCCGTGGATTTGCTCCCCGAAGTTTCTGCTGCAAAGGACAGGGGCGAAGCCGCGAGCAGCGCGCCAAGCGCGAGTGCCCGGATTGAAAAGGCGATGGTTCGAGTCTTCATTTCTTCTCCTCTACCCAATGACGAATGCAAACTATGGTATAAAAATCCGAAGTGTGAGGTCAATCTATTTCCGGAATGCCCGCTCCCATCAAGGTTCTCGCTTCGCTGGAAAACTCCGCCGGCGATCACTGCGTCGATATTTTCGTGCGCGCCGACGGCACGTTCGGCTTCGAGGAATATCGAAGGGATCCGGAAGACATGAGCGGCTGGTTTTCGCTTCACCGTTATTCGAGTCAGGTCTTCGCTACGGCAGAAGATGCTCTTGCGCGGGCGAAATCGAAGGTGGCATGGATGGTTATATGATTCACCTTCCCGAGTAATCGCGCGTCGTCAAANAGGCCGAGGGCGAGGATCCCCTGCCGAATCTTGTCATACCCGAATTGATTTCGCTGCACGGTCTGATCGTGATGATCGGGCTCGCTATCTACGTGGCGGTGTCGCACACGCTGCGCCAGCACCGTCATCCTTCGGCTGCGATCGCCTGGGTCGTCACGCTGGTGCTGCTTCCTTATGTCGGATTGCCGCTCTACCTTCTGTTTGGAACACGCAAACTGGTGCGCAGGGAATACGGTCCGCCCCGCGCAAGCACCGGCACTGAGGAGGAATGGCCGCAGCGGCTTGCAGCCGCCATGGATCTGGCGCCAGCCGCATCGTACCGGTCTTTGCGGATCCACGAGAACGGCGGGCAGGCGCTGCGGGCGCTCTGGGAGCAGATCGACGCGGCCGCCCATACGCTCGATCTGTGCACGTTCATTCTCGGCCGGGATCCGATGGCGGACGCCCTGTGCGAGAAGCTCGCTCGCAGGGCGCGCGACGGCGTGCAAGTGCGGCTCCTGATCGACGGCGTAGGGCGTCTGCTTGAGACTGGCCGCAGTCTGAAAGCTCTGACCGCCGCGGGCGTGCAGATTGCGATCTTCGCACCGCCGCTCTCCTCACCCTTTCGCGGGAGGCTCAATCTGCGCAATCACCGCAAGATGGTGATCGCCGACGGCTCATGGCTATGGTGCGGCGGCCGCAATCTGACGGCGCAATACTTCGAAGGGGCCCCGGGCACGACCCCGTGGAAAGACTTGTCGTTCGATCTCCACGGTGCCGCGGCGGGCCGGGCGCTCGAGTGTTTCGAGCGCGACTGGGGCTTTGCAACAGGGGTGCCCTACGCCAAGCAGGAGGCGCCCCCTGAAGCGGCCTCGGGCACCATGGCACAGTTGATTCCGTCGGGACCCGATCAGGTCGACGATACCCTGTACGCGCTTCTCGTGATGGCCTGTTTCAACGCACGCGAGCGTATCGTGGCCGCGACGCCTTATTTCGTGCCTGGCAATTCTCTTCTCATGGGCTTGACGCTCGCGGCGCGGCGCAACGTGGAGGTGAATCTGATCATGCCGGCAAGATCGAACCACCGCCTGGCGGACCTCGCCCGCCCGCGGGCCCTGCGGGAGCTCGCGGGCGCAGGCGCGAAGGTCTGGCTTCTTCCCGAAATGATCCACGCAAAAGCCATCGTGATCGACGGCTCGATCGCACTGGCGGGTTCGGCCAATCTCGACGGACGCAGCTTGTTGCTCAACTACGAGCTCATGGTGGCGTTCTACGACAGCGGGGATGTTCAACGCTTTGCCGAGTGGATGGAGCGGCAGAAGCAGGGTGCACGCCGCTACATCCCTCGCTTGCCGGGTCTGGCACGGGACGTGGCGGAAGGGATCGTGCTCTGGCTGGCGTTTCAGCTCTGAAGACCGCCGGAATCGCATCCGGCTCCAGTGGACTGACCCCGTCTATTCCGGGCCCAGGGGCAGTCCGGGATGAGGCGCCTCGAACACCGATAGCTTGGAGTTGATTCCGCCGTCCTGCGCCGACATGTTCGCGATGTAGAGATCGTCGCCCTTGAAAACCAGGCTCGCCGGAAAATCCAGGACATCGGCGCCCGAACCGGCGTAGCGAGCGATCAGCCCGCCCTCCGGCGAAAGCACCTGGATCTCTTCTGCCTGATTCGCCAGAACGTAAAGGTTTCCGCGCACGTCGAACTGGATGCCGTCCGCGCCGAAAAGCGCCTGCGTGATGCCTAACTGACTATTGATGGTCGCGCCGTCGGCAAAGATCTCGATGGGGCCGGCGCTGCCGTCCCGCCGCACCGGAATCCGGAGAATCCGGTGGTCTCCCGTGTTGGCTACGTACAGGAAGCGATGATCCCTATCGAAGGCAAGGCCGTTCGCTCCGACCGGCTGGTCGGGGTTGTTCGTCCTGAGCAGCGGGCTGTCGATCCAGACCGTGTTGCTCGAACCATCCGGGGCGACGCGCGCGATCTGACCCGTGGCCGAGTCCGAAACGTACAGATTGCGGTGCCGGTCCTGCGCGATGGCGTTGGGGAACACGAAGCCAGTGGCCAAAACGGTCACCGCATGCGTATGCGGGTTGATCTTGAGCAGCCGCCCGTTCGGCGCGACGTTGTCGGCCTGATCGACGACGTACAGACCGTGGTCCTCCTCGAACAGCTCACCGAGCAGTCCGATCACCGGAGAAGTACCGGTGGGAACTTCGATGATATCGACGAGTGTCCCATGACGGTTGAAGACGCACACGTGCCCGATCGTCGCCGTATCCGAATTCGACGAGGCGTAAATATTGCCCCGCGGGTCCACGGCGATACCCTCGGGTTGCCTGCACACCGTTTGCTGTAGGTTGGGACCAAAGTTCCGGATGGTTCCGACGGGCTGATCGCACAACGCGCTTGCGGAGTAGGCGGCAAGCGCCAGCGTCAGCGCCGGCGAGAGAAGCGTGGATTGTCTGTTCATGTACTCTCCCTGTGCCCAGAATTCGATACCCAGCTATCAAACGCGTTTGCTGTGACAGCCTATGCTCGTAAAGCTTTCAGCAAGCTGACCGGCCACGAGGTCAGTCATCATAGTCTGCGAACCCTGCGATGATCGCCGGGCGGCGGCTTGGCGTAAGATAACGCGAGTTCCACCAGAGGAGGACCCCCCGGTGAATAATCCAGAACAGGCCGCCGTCGCGGCATTGCTCCTGCGCCTCGCGCTGGGCGTCATGTTCCTTGCGCACGCCTGGGTGAAGATCAAAGTGTTTACCCCGGCGGGCACCGCGCAGTTTTTCAAGTCGCTCGGCCTGCCCGGCGAGCTGGCGTATCTGACGATCGCCGCCGAGGTCGGCGGCGGTATCCTGCTCATCCTCGGAATCGAAACGCGGTGGGTGGCGCTTGCGCTGGNGCCGCTCATGCTCGGCACGATCGTAATGGTTCACGGCAAGGCCGGTTGGCTCTTCACCAACAAGGACGGCGGCTGGGAATATCCCGCCTTCTGGACCGTCGGCCTGCTCGCCCTGGCGCTGCTCGGGGACGGAACCGCAGCGCTCGGACCGATGCTCGGTCTTTGAGCCATCGGACGGCGCTTCAACTTCCCTGCGCTATCTGCTGCGCGCTTCCCGGGCGACTTTTCTGAGCGCCCTGACCCGGGTGAAACAGTCCGGACAGGCATATCGAAGGCCGCTGCCGTAGCTTGTGTGCGATAGCGGACGCATGCTTGTCGAATCGACCAGACACCTGCATTCCGGGCACCACTTCGTTTTCGCTGAGGGCGCGCTCATGGAATTCACGCTCCAGGGCACTGTCCGGTGAAGAGGCGACCTTCGCTTCGGCACCGTACGGCTCGTCGGCTATGTTTTCTTACCCGGCCAGGGATCAAACGCTCTTGCCGGCGCCGGGATAAAGCGCCCCGCCGGAGCGACGGGCTTCTTGGGTTGCTTGGGCTTCTTGTGCTCGCGATTGCTTCGTTGTTCACCCTTGGGCATTCTGAATTCTCCTGATATCAGAGCCTAACGCCGCCGGTACTGCGGTCGGCGCGCGGGCAGCCGAGCCGCCGGGGCCTCGTCCTTGTGCCGGAAGTTGATTCGCCCCTTCGTGAGGTCGTAGGGCGTCAGCTCGAGGCTGACCCTGTCCCCGGCGAGGATGGTGATTCGATGCTTCCTCATCTTGCCCGCCACGTAGGCGATCACCGTGTGCCCGTTCTCGAGCGTCACGCGGTAGCGCGTNTCGGGAAGCACCTCGTTGACGGTGCCTTCCATTTCAATCAACGCNTCTTTTGTCACGTGTATAACCCACTCTCTCCATAGATGGGGTCGCCGCGCACGACAGCGTGCAGGGCATCAAATTATCCGTGGGAGAAAGGCGGCACCCCGAAGGATACTGCGGACCGGCCCAAATCGAATTCGATGCCGCTAATATGGGGGGTACGGGCGCCGTTGGCAAGAGGGCGGATAAAATACTTCCAATCGCAGCGATTCGAGGAGGTCGTCATGGAAGCAGTGAAAGACGCGAGCCATCTCTACGAGGTCGAGCGGCGGGCCATGCACGCCGAGCGCCCCGGCTTCCGCATCAACGAGATTCAGATCTCGCCGAGCCAGAAGGTGCCCTGGCACTATCACAACAACGTCCAGGACGCGTTCTACGTCCTCCAGGGCCGGATCCGGATCTTCCTGCGCGATCCCAAGGAGGAAGTGCGCCTCGGGCCCGGCGAGACCTTCTCGGTCGCGCCGAAGCGCCCTCACCTCGTCGTCAACGGCGGCGAGGTCTCGGCGACCTTCCTCGTGCTGCAGGGGATAGGGGAATACGACTTCGTTCCGCTGACGTAGCCGCCATGAAAGTATCCATACTCGACGACTATCACGACACGCTGCGCACGCTGAATGCTTTCAGCAAACTGGACGGCCACGAGGTCACCATCTGGAACGATCACGTCCAGGACACCGATGCGCTGGCCGGACGCCTGAAAGGCGCCGAGGCGCTGGTGCTGATCCGCGAGCGCACCAAGATCCGCGCGCCACTGCTGGAGCGCCTTCCCAGGCTCAGGCTCATCAGCCAGCGCAGCATCTTTCCGCACATCGACGTCGAGGCTTGCACGCGCCTGGGCATCGTCCTGTCCTCGAACCTGCATTTCGGCATGCCCTCGTACGCGACCGCGGAGCTGACCTGGGGACTGATCATCGCCGCCCTGCGCGACATCCCTGAGCAAATGGTTTCGCTCAAGGCCGGAAAGTGGCAGGCCGGCGTCGGCAACACGATACGCGGGAAGACCCTGGGGGTATTCGGCTACGGCAGGATCGGAGCCGTCGTGGCGGGATACGGGAAAGCCTTCGGCATGAAGGTCCTGGTCTGGGCGCGCGAGGCGTCGCAGGCGCGCGCGCGCGCCGACGGGTACGCCGTCGCGGGCAGCAAGGAGGCGTTTTTCGAGGAATGCGACGTGATTTCGCTGCACCTGCGCCTGAACGATGCGACGCGCGGAATTGTGACCTCCCGCGACCTCGCCCGGATGAAGCCGACGGCGCTCATCGTGAACACCAGCCGCGCGCCGCTGATCGAGCCCGGCGCGCTCGTGGAGGCCCTCAAGGCGGGGCATCCGGGCAAGGCGGCGGTCGACGTCTACGAAGAAGAGCCGCTGCGCGACACCGGCCATCCGCTGCTCAACATGGACAACGTGATCTGCACGCCCCACCTCGGCTACGTGACGCGGGAGGATCACGAGATCGCGTTCGCCGAGATCTTCGACCAGATCAACGCCTACGTCGCCGGCAAGCCGATCAACGTCGTCAATCCGGATGTGCTTGGGAGCGCGCGAAAATAGTACTCGTCAACATCATCTACATCCGCACCACGCCGCGGGCGCTCTGGAACGCGCTCACGCAGCCCCGATTCACGCGTCAGTACTACGTCGGCCTCGAGCTCAAGGCCGAGCTCAGGCGAGGCGGCCGGTTCGACTACATGCATCGAGCCGAACTGCATGGGCGCCCCGGCGCGGGCGTGGAAGGCGTGGTGATCGAGGTGATTCCGCGAAGGAAACTGGTGCACACTTTCGAGCCGAAGTTCATCGAGGACAAACCCTCGCGCGTGACCTACGAGATCGAGCCGATGGGATTGGTGTGCAAGCTCACCGTCACCCACGACGAGTTTCCCAGGGGGGGCCCTACCCTCGAGACCGTGAAGGAAGGCTGGCCCGAGATCCTTTCCAGCCTCAAGTCGCTCCTCGAGACCGGCGAAGCGCTCGTCATTCCGCGGGATCCGTAGCAAAGGCGGCTCCATCCCTCCGCGGCGGCGATATACTGGGCGCCTCAGGACCCGATATTGGCGGACCCTTCATGGACACGATCGATCGCAGCTTGTCCGAAGAGCAGCGGCTGATGCGTGAAAGCTGCCGCGCCTTCGTCGACGACTTCGTCACGCCCTATATCCGCCGGAACTGGCAGCGCGAGTGGCTGATGGACCCCGACGCGCGCCTGCCGCGTTCCATCCTCGAGCAGGCGGACAAGATCGGCATCCGCACTCTCGGCGTGCCCGAGGAGTTCGGCGGCGTGCCGCTCGATCCGGCGCAAGAGGTGCAGACCTTCGCCTTGATTTCCGAGGAGATCGCGCGCGGCGATTCGGGGCTTTCCGACAAGCTGGTGCAGATCTGGAAGGTCTCGGTGCTGCTGCGGAACGTCGCGCCTCGCCACCTCCAGGAGCGCTGGTTCCCGCGTCTGGTCAAAGACCCGGGGTTTCTCCTCGCCCATTGCCTGACCGAGCCGCGCGGCGCCTCCGACCGCTGGCTTCCGTATAACGCACCCGAGGCGGCGATGCAGACGCGCGCGGTATTGAAGGGCGACGAATGGGTCATCAACGGCCGCAAGCAATTCATCAGCAACGGCTACGATGCGAGCCTCTACGTCGTCTACGCCAACACCCGGCCGGGCGTCGGCATGCTGCAGGGCACTTCCAGCTTCCTCGTGCCGCGCGGCACGCCGGGCCTGACGATCGCGCGCTGCAACGAGACGCTCGGCGGGCGCTTCATGAACAACGGCGAGCTCGTGTTCGAGGACATGCGCCTGCCCAAGGACCACCTGCTGGTCGAGAACGACGCGCTCGCCAAGACCGGCGTCTATTTCCGCCCCGGCAAGATCATCCAGGCGTCGAAAAATCTCGGCGTCGGCGTCGCGGCGTTCGAGCGCACGGCGGAGTACGTGCAGAACTACGTGCAGGGCGGCCGCATCCTGATCAAGCACCAGGCTGTGGCGCTGCGCCTGGCCGAAATGGCGACGAAGCTGCGCGCGGTGCGCGCGCTCCTGCGCGAGGCGGCGCGCGCGGTCGACGAGCGCGCTCCCGACGCCGAGGAACTGTGCAACATGGTGAAGCTCTTCGCCTCGGAAGAAGTCTTCAAGGTGGCGCAACATGCGGTGGAACTCCATGGTGGCAACGGCATCATGCTCGACTTCGGCATCGAGAAGCTCTTTCGCGATGCCGCGGTGTTCCTGCACATGGACGCGACCGTGGACATCTCGAAGTTCAAGATCGTCAAACTGATGTTTCCGCATACCGCCGGCGCTTACGCCGGGCCCGAGGCGTAGAAAATCCACACGGCGAAGGAGGTCCGATGGTCTTCCGGCAAGCGCGTCTGTTGACGATAGGCGTGGCGCTGCTCTCGCCGGCGGCACAGGTGCTGTCGCAGGAGCCCTACCCGTCGCGTCCGGTGAAGATCGTCGTTCCCTTCACCCCGGGGAGCGTCACCGACATCATGGCGCGCAGCGTGAGCGACAAGCTCGCCGCGAGTCTCGGCCAGCCCGTGATCGTGGAAAATCGCCCCGGCGCTGGCGGCACCCTCGGCACGGCCCAGGTGGCGAAGTCGGCGCCCGACGGCTATACGCTCGCCGTGGTCTCCGCGGGACACGCGGTGAACCCGGCGATCTACGACAAGCTTCCCTATGACTCGCTGAAGGATTTCTCCGGAGTGATTCCGCTCGGCAACCTTCCTAGCGTGATGTTCGTGTCGGCTGGGCTCGGCGTGAAATCGGTACAGGAATTCATTGCGCTCGCAAAATCGAAACCCGGCGAGCTGAACTATTGCTCGGCCGGCGTCGGCAGCGCCTCGCACGTGAACGCCGAGAAGTTTCGCGTGGTCACGGGGATCAATGCCGTGCACATTCCCATGAAAGGCGCGCCGGAGATGGTCTCCGAGACCATCGCGGGCCGCACGCACTTCGGGTTTCTGGGAATCGCCGCTGCGCTCTCCGCCATTCGGGACGGGCGGCTGATCGGGCTTGCGGTGAGCACCTCGAAGCGCTCGCCCACGCTGCCGAACGTGCCGACCATCGCCGAAGCGGGCGTACCGGGCGCCGAGTTCGATTTCTGGATCGGGGTGCTCGCGCCCGCGCAGACCCCGCGCGCCGTCGTCAATCGGCTGAACGGCGAATTCGCCCNCGCCCTGCAATCGCCGGACGTGCGCGAGCGGCACGCGAACCTCGGTGCCGAGCCGATGCCGATGAGCCCGGAGCAGTTCGACGCTTACATGCGCGAGCAGCTCGCCACGCTCGGCGGCCTGCTGCGCGCCGCGGGGGTGAAGGCTAATTGAGTCGGCTCGGGGCCCTTTCTTTCTGAGATACGTTATCTGAATCATATGGATATCTAAAGTACCCCGCTCATTGTTGCGTCGCAACAATGAGCGGGGTATGCTTTGCGGCCTCTCCTAACAAGAGGGGCACGTCATGAACTCCACCCCCGCCGACAACGGCACGTCCTTTTCCTCCAAGCGCGGTAATCCGAAACTGGCCGCCCTCACGCTCGCAGCGCTCGGCGTGGTCTACGGCGACATCGGCACGAGTCCCCTGTACGCCTTCAAGGAAGCCTTCAGCGGCTCGCACGGGCTGCCTCTGAACGAGGCCAACGTCCTGGCGGTGCTGTCGCTGATGTTCTGGTCGCTGATGCTCATCGTGTCGCTCAAGTACGTGACGATGATGCTGCGCTTCGACAACCGCGGCGAAGGGGGCATCCTCGCGCTGCTCGCGCTTGCTTCGCGGGCGACGCGGGAGCGCCCGCGGCTCGCATGGACGATCGCGATCGCCGGTATATTCGGCGCGTCGCTGTTCTACGGCGACGCGCTGCTGACACCGGCGATCTCCGTGCTTTCCGCGGTCGAAGGCATCTCGGTGGCGACCCCGGCGCTGGACAAATGGGTCGTGCCCCTTACCGTAGGAATCCTCGTCGGCCTGTTTTCGATCCAGCACCACGGTACCGGCGCGGTCGGCAAGCTCTTCGGGCCCTGCATGGTGATCTGGGTCGGCGCGCTCGCCGCGCTCGGGGGAATCTCGATTGCACAGACGCCTTCCGTGCTCGCGTCGCTCGATCCCCGCCATGCGCTCGACTTTGCCTGGCGCTTCCCCGGTCTTACTTTCCTCGTCCTCGGCGCCGTGTTCCTCGCCATCACCGGCGCGGAGGCGCTCTACGCCGACATGGGGCATTTCGGGGCAAAACCGATTCGGCTTGCCTGGTTCGGAATGGTCTTCCCTGCGCTGATGATCAACTACATCGGCCAGGGCGCGCTCGTTCTGCGCGATCCAGCGGCGATGAAGAATCCCTTCTACCTGCTCGCGCCCGCGGAATTGCTCTTCCCGCTCGTCGCCCTTGCCGCTGCGGCGACGGTCATCGCCTCGCAGGCGACCATCTCGGGTGCATTCTCCATGACCCAGCAGGCCACTCGCCTCGGGTACCTGCCGCGCATACCGGTGACCCACACGTCGGAATCCGAGCGCGGCCAGATCTACATCGGGCACGTAAACTGGATCATGCTCATACTCGTCGTGCTGCTTGTCCTCGAGTTCAAATCCTCCAGCGCCATCGCGTCGGCTTACGGCGTCGCGGTCTCGGGCACGATGGTGCTCACCACCCTGCTGATCGGCGCTATCGTGCTTCATTCGCCGAGCCGCGCGAGGATGTTCCTTCTCGCGGCAATCGCGGTGATCGGGCTCGTGGAACTCGTGTTCTTCGCGGCCAATGCAATGAAGTTCACCGAAGGGGGCTGGTTCCCGCTTGCTTGCGGCGTATTGATCTTCACGATGCTTACGACCTGGAAGCGCGCGGAGAGCGTTGTGGTTCTCCGGGAAGGGAAAATCCGGGTGCCGGTGGACAGGTTCCCCGCAATGTGCGGGCCCGGGATTCCGCGCGTCGAGGGCACGGCGGTCTATCTCTCGCCCGACCCCGAATCGGTTCCTCCGGTACTCCTGCACAACCTGAAGCACAACAAGGTGCTGCACGAGCGCATCGTGTTCCTNACCATCGTCGACGAGGAAGTGCCGCATGTACCCGACGAGGAACGCACATTCGTGCGGGTCATCGAGCGCGGCCGCGTCTACCAGGCGCTGCTGCACTATGGTTTCATGGAGGAGCCCGACGTGCCCCGAGGGCTGAAGCTCCTCGCCCGCCATGGACTCACATTCGAGCCGATGCTGACGACTTTCTTTCTCGGCAAGTCGACCATCGCGCGCGCGACGCGGCCCGGCTTGCTGACATGGCGACGGGAGCTGTTCCGCTGGATGCAGCGCAACAGCCCAGCAACCGCTGAATACTTCAATCTGCTGCCAGAGCGTGTGATCGAGCTCGGGACGCGCGTCACGATCTGAGGGCTCGGAGTAGTATGTGACTCGTCTCTTTCCTCAGGCAAAGGAGGCTCTATGGCGACGAAGCGTGAAGAATACATCGCGAAGCTGAAGTCTCAGCTCGATCAATGGAACGCCGAGATGGCGAAATGGGAAAGCCAGGCCAAACAAGCGCAGGCGAGCATGCGCGCGGAGTACGAGAAGCAGCTCGCTGCGATCCGGCAGCATCAGGACCAAGCCAAGGAACAGCTGCACAAAGTGCAGGCGGCTTCGGGCGACGCCTGGATGGAGCTTCAACGCGGAGCGGACGAGGCCTGGGCGACGATGCGCAAGGCCTTCGAGAAGGCCAACGCGCAATTCAGGAAGGAGAAGGAGTAGTTCGCGTCCGAGGNGCGCGGCGGCGTGGAGCCGCTAGCCCTTCCCCAGGACCGCGTCGAGACGCTCGATGTCGTTGATGATGCGCCACTCAGACGCCCCGGCGCCTTCGACGCGTTTCTGCCAGGCCTCGAGGCGCCCCATGTAGCGCCGCGGGTCGATGTTGTCGGTCTTGAGCTTGACGACGTTCACCGCCACCACGCGGATGTCCTTCATATCGATCGGAAAGTCGCGGATGGTCGACTTGTCGAGCTCCTCCTGCATGTCGGAGAAGATCAGGATGGTCTTTGTGCCCGCCCCGGTCTCCTTCAGATACATCGAGCCCTGGATGAGACCGCCGGTATGTCCGTGTAGGCGCTGCCGCCGACGGTCTTGACGAATGCGTCGATCTTGTCCTTGAAGGCGCGCTTCTGGATGTTCGCCCGCGAGGGCTGACTGTCGAAGGTGACCTTCGCGATGATGTCCTTCTCGCTGAAGCTGCGGCTCTTCACCCGCGCGACCGCGAGCGAATCCCCCGGCTGCAGCGTGCCGAGCAGGTAATTGATGATGACCTGGGCCTTGCCCACTTCCTGGGCGTAGGTGCCCGACGTATCGACCAGCATGTAGACAGCCTGGGTGTGGCTGCGCTGATCGGCGCAGGACGACATTACCGCCGCCGATGCGAGCGAGAGCGACGCGAGGAGCAGGCGCTTGATCATGGTCGCCTCCTAGGACTTTGCTGCCCTGCGACTCAGCTCAACGTCCGCGCCGCCGCCGCGCGCAGCTTTCACCATGCGCTCGATGAGCAGCGGCAAGACGATGGTGACGTCGTACAGAGTGGTCAGCACCCTGCACAGTTGTCGCACGAGATTTCCCAGAATGCGCAGCACGAACGCCAACACGCGCACCAGCATCACGAGCGCCGCCCCTCCGACCGTGCGCAGTGAGTGCACGAACGACTCGAGCGGAATCGCGACGAAGGCGAGCGCGAGAGGAAGGATGAAGCCGAGCAGCATCTGGGCGGCCGTCGGAATGCGCGCGAGCAGCGGGTCGGCGGGCGCCGCCTGCTGCGCACTCGCCAGGGACTGCAGCAGCGCCTGCTTGTCCGCCATCAGCATGTCGCGGATAAGCGCCAGCGAAGCCTCGATTCCAGCCAGCGTCAGCAGGAACACGGCAGAAAACCACAAGATGCGGCGTCGCATCGTGTCGTTCAGATTCGCGATTGCNGGGAAGAGATGCGTGAAGCGCAGGGCTTCCATCAGGAAAAGCCCCATCGTCGCCTCGACGAGAATGATGACCAGCGCGGCCACATCAGAAGTGCGCAGCGAATTGGTAAGATAGTCGCTGCCACCGACCATCTCGGAGAACGGCAGCGCGATCAGCTTGAAGTTGACGAGCGCGCCACCCATCGCGATCAGAAGGACCATAGTCGCAACGGCGAACTGCGTGAACGCCGAAACCGTCAGCGCGTGCTCGGCTTTGTCTGTCTTCTTGTTGATCTGCTCGTATTTTTCCATCTGCGCGTCGAGCTTCGACGAGGTGTCCTGCAGGCCCGTCAGCTTCTTGTCGACCTGACCGAGCGTCTTGTCGAGCGAGCGCCAGAACGGCATGAAGCCGTTCAGGATCTTATGCCGCGACTGGTAGGCGCGGCGGTACTCNTCGAGCGCCTTTGCGTGGATGCTGTCGACCGAGCGCTTGATCTCATCGAGTATCCTCTTGACCATCTCGCTGTGTTCCGACTTGATCTTCGCGATCCCGGCAACAGCCTCGACCCAATCGGGGGGCGGCGGCGGCACTTCCCCGCACTTCTTGTAGTCTTCCTCCACGCGCGTGATTTCGTCGAGGACCTTCCGCTGAAGCGCCGGGTAACCCTCCAGGTCGCGCGTGACGAGCAAGCCGACGCGCTCGAACTCGCGCTCGATGTGTTGCCCCACTTCCTCTTTCCCGTGCGCGAGCAGCACCGCCTTGTTGCGCTCCTTCATGTCCCTCGCCGTCGCGAAGAGCCAGCGCGCGCCCAGCCGCAGGGGACCGCCGATCATATGTCCGATCGAGCGAAGCAGGTCGTGAACCGCCTTGCGCGCGGCATACAGGAACGGCATGGCAATGGCGAACAGGATCAGCGCGGACGCCATCGCGTTGCCGGGCCAGATCATCCAGAATTGCGAGCTTGTCACGGGCTCCCCTTCCCGGCCGGTCAGCCGTCGTAGAACAGCGGCATAAGATAGATCAGGCGCGCACGGCGCGCTAGCGCAATCGAGGGATTATTTCTCGAATCCACGCGGAGCAGGCNCAAGTGTTTTGATCCGATTGACTATTTTTAACGCCACCGATGTCGCTTGCAGGCGACAGGCCGGTGCGGGAATGCTCCGGGAATTCAGCGCTTCGCGCCCTTCGCCTTGAAGCGCGGGTACACCTTCTTCACNTTCCCCTGGAAGATCTTCTCCTTGTCGGCCCTGCTCACCCAGTCGATCGCATCGATGTAGCGTTTGGTGTCGTCGTAGTTGAACCCGGTCTCGGGGTCCACGCCCTTCACNGCACCGACCATCTCGGAGGCGAAAAGGATGTTGTCGGCGGGGATCACTTTCAGGAGCAGGTCGATGCCCGGCTGATGATAGACGCAGGTGTCGAAGAAGACGTTGCTCATGAGCAGTTCTTTCAGCGGCGGGCGCTTCATGTCCTGAGCGAGGCCGCGGTAGCGACCCCAGTGATAGGGCACCGCGCCGCCGCCGTGCGGGATGATGAACTTCAGCGCCGGAAAGTCCTTGAACAGGTCAGCGGTGATGAACTGCATGAAAGCGGTGGTGTCCCCGTTGATATAGTGGGCGCCCGTCCCGTGGAAATTCGGATTGCAGGAGGCGCTCACATGGACCATGGCGGGCACCTCGAGCTCGACCATCTTCTCGTAGAGCGGATACCACCACTTGTCGGTGAGCGGCGGCTCTTTCCAGTACCCGCCGGAAGGGTCCGGGTTGAGATTGCAGCCGATGAACCCGAACTCTTTAACGCAGCGCTCCAGCTCCGGGATGCAGTTCGCAGGCGGCACGCCGGGACTTTGCGGCAGCTGGCACACGCCGACGAACTTCTCCGGGTAGAGAGCGCAGACACGGTGGATCATCTCGTTGCAGTGCTCAGACCAGTGCCGGCTCGTGGTTTCGTTGCCGATGTGATGGCTCATACCCATCGCGCGCGGCGAGAAGATGGTGAGGTCGGTGCCGCGCTCGCGCTGCAGCTTCAGCTGCGCGCCCTCGAGGCTCGCGCGGATCTCGTCGTCGCTGATGCCCAGGCTTCCCTTGGCCGGAGCGTATTTCGAGTCCTCGAGCTCCGTCATCTGACGCTTGCGCCATTCCTCGAGCTGCTTGGGAGCGGTGGTGTAATGGCCGTGGCAATCGATGATCATGTACTCCCCTTTTTCCTAGCGCAGCGTGCGCGTCACGTCGTCGAAAAGCTCGTCCACGGAGAAGCGCCGCGGAATCATCTTCTGCTGATAGACGTAGTCGATGACGACCTCGAGATTGCGCCGGTTGGCTTCCAGTCCGAAGGGGTGCGTGTCGAATTCACCCGGCCTCGGCAGCTTCGCGGCTCGCTTGCTCGCCGCGAGCAGGCGGTAGATCTCGAGTACGGCCTCGGGCTCGGATTTCGACAGGGACTCCTTGACCACGACCATGTGGTTGATCTGGAGCGCGCGGTTCTTCCGGCTCCAGGATTCGGCCGCCATCGCCGGGTTGGGAATGAGCGGCCTCAGCCTCGGGTCGGTCGGCACCGCCGGCAGGATCGCCGCATCCACCTCCCCGGCGAGGAGCATCGCCATCAGTTCCTTGCCTTCGGGCGCGCGCTCCACCGAAGGCGGATCGCGGAATTCGGCGACGTGAGGTTCCTCGAAGGTCACCCATTTCACGCGGTCGATGTCCACGCCGTAGTCGTCGGCGAGAATGCCCCGCAGCCAGGTCGACGTCGTCACGGTGTAAGAGCGCGTGCCCACACGGCGACCCGTGAGATCGGCGGGCGCAAGCGGCCCGCGCTCGATGTTGTACACGAGGTGAGGATGCTGGAAGCGCGCGAGCACCACCGCGGGCAGGAGCACCAGCGGCTTGCCGCTCGCCTTCGCCATGAGGAAGGTCACGATCGCAAGTTCGGCGCAGTCGAACTCGAGGTTGCGCACGACGCGCTTGAACGCCGCGCTCGGCGTCTTGACGTCGGCGAACTCGAAACTCACCCGGGGCGAGCTCAGCTCGCCCTTCTTCAGCGCCAAGGTGACGGGGTAGTCCCCCAGGAGCGTGCGCACTGCGACCGGCTTATCCATGGNGGTGTACCCTGTCATTTTCCTGCAAGAGGCCTCCAATGAGCGAAACAGTCGTGGTCGTCGATGTCAAGATCCCGTTCTGGTCCATGGTGGTCCTGCTCGTCAAGNGGGCGATCGCGGCGATACCGGCAATGATCATCTTGCTGGTCCTGGCAGCCGCGGTGTCNACGGTGCTCGGCGGCGTGCTCCACTGGAGCTGGATGGGCCGGGGCATGGTGTAGGCGTGCTCGAGCGTGAATGGCGGACCGTTGCGGTGCCCGTGATTGTATAATCAGTTTATATTCTTCAGCCACACAAGCCGCATGAACGCCGAAGAAAACCTGCTCGCCAACGTGAAGATGGCTCCCCGGGATCCGATTCTCGGGATGACCGAGGCCTTCGTCGCCGATGCCAATCCCAAGAAGGTCAATCTCGGCGTAGGCGTCTACTACGACGACCAGGGAAACGTGCCGCTGCTCGAGTGCGTGCGTCAGGCCGATCAGGCGCTGGCCGCGAGCGCCGTGGCCCGTCCTTACCTGGCGATGGACGGCTTTCCGGAATTCGTACGCACGGTCCAAGTGCTCCTTTTCGGAACGGACCACCCGGCGGTGGCGCAGGGCCGGGTCACGACGGTCCAAGGGGTCGGCGGCACCGGGGCGCTCAAGGTCGGCGCGGACTTCATCAAGCGCTTCGCTCCCGAGGCCGCGATCCACATGTCCGACCCGAGCTATGACAACCATCGGCCGCTCTTCGAGCAGGCGGGCTTTCGGGTCGAGATGTACCCCTATTACGATCCGCGCACGCACGGAGTCAAGTTCGCGGAGATGATCGCGCATTTGAGCGCGGTCCCGAAAGGCTCGATCGTCCTGCTGCACGCCTGCTGCCACAACCCCACGGGTGTGGACATCCGCGACGAGCAGTGGGGACAGGTGATGAAGGTGATCTCGGAGCGACGCCTGGTGCCGTTTCTCGACTTCGCCTACCAGGGCTTCGGCGAAGGCGTCGAGGAGGACGCGGAAGTGGTGCGCCGCTTCGCCGAGGCGATGCCTCTAGTCCTCGTCGCCATCTCTTTCTCCAAGTCCTTCTCGCTCTACGGCGAGCGCGTCGGGGCCCTGAGCGTTGTCACCGCCGACTCGGGCGAGGCGGCGCGGGTGCTGAGCCACCTGAAGCGCATGATCCGCACCAATTACTCGAACCCACCGTCGCATGGCGCCCGGATCGTCGCGTCGGTCCTCGCCTCCCCCGAGCTGAGCAAGCTCTGGAGGAAAGAAGTCGTCGGCATGCGCGACCGCGTGCGCCTCGTGAGGCGGGAGCTGGTCGACCGCCTGAAGAAACGCATTCCCCATGACTTCGGGTTCATCCTTCAGCAGCGGGGAATCTTCTCCTACTCTGGCCTGTCGCGCGAGCAGATGATCGCGATGCGCGAGCGGTTCTCGGTGTACGGGCTCGAGTCGGGCCGCATCTGCGTCGCGGCATTGAACTCGCGCAACCTCGACTACGTCGCCGATTCGATCGCGAGCACCGTGCGCATGGGCGGGGCTGCGCTCGCGCCGACTCGCGCGGCGTAGGGATTCGGTCTCTCACTCAGGATCGACGTTCGCGGGCTTTCCGGGGCCGCGCCGGGGTGTCTCGCGTCCTGAGTTCCCGTCTGATAGATATCCGAGCANGAAACCCCAACAGCGAGGACAATGGTCGGCGCCACTCATGCTTCAGCTCCGTGGCAATGATCGAATCCCGCCTTGCTCCTGGTCCGCGTCGAAATGCGCGTCGGAAAGGGCCTCAGCTTCCGAGGAACGACGATGCTCCTATTCAACCTGACCGCGCTCTCCGATGCGCAAATACACAANATGATCTGGGCCCGCTGCAAGGCTTTCGGGCGCGTAGAAGGCGTCTCAATCCACCGGCGCTCGACCGCGCGGCCCGGCGCCTTTGCGCTCGTCGACATGGCGAGCGCCGCGGAGGTCAGGAAAGTGATCAAGGGCATCGGCGACGTGCTCTTCGGCGGCTCGGCCCTGATCGAACTCTCGCAAAACGCTGTGTCCGGCGCGGAAGGCGTCGTCGTCCCGTTGGGCGGTCCGTATTTGACGGGACCAGTCCGTCCGATTGGAGCCGCGCTAGACAACGCCAGCGAATAATATTACTGTGACACTCGGCTATTGGGTAGGTCCGACACGCCTACCGACCCAGGGGAGAAATTGAGGACGACGGCCACGTCGGGTCACCCTTCGGGCTATGAAATACCAGTTCACGATGCAACGCGGTTTTCTGAGAGCGGATTTGCTCGACCGGGAAACCGCTGAAGAGACGCGAGCGTTTCTTGCGGCGGTAGTGTTGGCCAGCATCAACCACCGTTGCTCGCGCATCCTGGTGCACGTGCGCCTGTCGAATCCGCTGTTCACGGTCGAAAGGCACGGAGTTCTCCGGAGCTTCAAGAAAATCGCATCGGATCCGTCGCACAGAATCGCCCTTCTCGGCGATACCTTGGAACTGGGCATGTCTCACGATTACGTCTCGTTGCTCGGCCAGCAACAGGGAATCAACCTCCGCAGTTTTAAAACGGAGGCGGAAGCGGTCGAGTGGCTGAAACCCCGGCTCGGGTCGGAAGAGCGCCGACGGCAACAGATCCCGCCGCCGCGGGTGGAAAGACGCCACCGCGATCCCGACCCGCGCTAGTCGGGCCTAGGGCTGGAGCGAATCCCGGGGAAAAGGGCCGGCTGTCCGCACACGCTACTGAGCGACCGACTCCGCCGTGAGCGCGTTCATCAAGGCGTCGCCGCCAGCGCCGACGCCGCGCCCAACGCGGCGTTCGCGCGCTCGGCGAGGATCCGATGGCCGGCCACGGTTGGATGAATTCCGTCCCAGAAGAGAAACTTGTTCGGGCTCGCGCAGAAGGCATGCACCTTGGTATTCAGAGCGATGCACGGATCCGTGACATCGGTCAGCCCGAAGGCCGCGGGCGCGGCGACGACTTCATTCAGCATTCGGAACACGTCGACACGCACGATCTCCACTCCCAGGCTTGCTTCCAGGCCCTGAAGGGTCAGCTCCAACAGTCTGTTGAATTCCCCGGCGAGGAAAGTAGCCGCGCCTTGCGCGCCCGGACCCTGAAGTCGGACCGCCGGCGCCAGTCCGATGTCCGGTGCGTTCGGCACGAGGAAATGGCGCGCGCCTGCCGCGTGGAGGGTGAGCAGGTTGTCGCGAATCGAAAAAAGCGCCGTCTGCACGATGGCTAGGCTGGCCGCGCCGCTGGTATCCACCGCGAGCGCCTGCAGCGCGTCGCGCAGATCGTTTCCGCCCGCGAACACGATATAGAGCGCTCCGGAGGGTCCCTGCCCGCGGAAGTCCCTGACGAAGAGGCCCACCTGCGTCGAGAGATCGAAAGGCCCTTCGTGCCGGGCGCGCGCTCCGCCCACGGCATAGTTGGAAAATACCAGAGGAATGAAGAGCGCCGGGCCGGCGCTCGGCAGAGCGTGATCGAGGAGGGACAGCTGCTCCACCCAGGTCGGCCCGTTGCTGAAATGTAGGGCGCCGCGGGCGTAAGGCGCATCCGGAATCAGGCTGTCGAACGGCGGGACTTCGACGTCCCTCAGCAATACGAACGCGTTGCCGGGATCGGAGAGGCTGTCGCCGAATACGACGAAGCGGTGCGGGGGACTGGCCCAGGCCGGGCTCGCCGGCACCAACGCGACCAGCGCAAGGACACCGACCCCGACAATCCTGCTCAGAATGTTCGACATGACCCCTCCAAGTGTTGACTCGACCGAAGTATATGCGCTTCTTCAAAACCCGAGAATCCGCGCCCCCAGCGGAATCAGCACCGCACCGAGCACACCGTGCAATCCCATCGCCAGGCTCGAATAAGCCCCGGCTTCCGCATTGACGCTGAACGCCCTCGAGGTGCCCAGGCCGTGAGCGGCGACGCCGATGGCGAAGCCGCGCTGCCACCACTCGCGGCTGCGCACGGCATCCAGCACGAAGCGCGCGAGAACGGCGCCGAGAATCCCGGTGGAGACGGCGAAGACCGCGGTCAGCGTCGGCGAGGCGCCGATCCGCTCGGCGATGCCCATCGCGATCGGCGCGGTCACGGACTTGGCGACGAATCCGCCGACGATCGCGGCGTCCGCTCCAAGCAGGCGCGCGATCCCCACCGCGCTCGCGATGGAGGTCACGCCGCCTGCAAGCAGCGCGGCGAGCAAAGGCAGGATCCGGCCGCGCATCGCGGAGAGCCCCTTGTAGATCGGCACCGCAAGCGAAACCGTCGCGGTCCCGAGCAGGAAGTGCACGAACTGCGCGCCCTCGAAGTATTTCGGATACGGCATGTCGATCAGGGTGATCGTCGCAGCGACGACGACGATCGCGATCAGCACCGGGTTCGCGAGCGGATGCCGGTTCGCCCGCTCGTACACGATCACCCCGAGCTGGTAGGCGCCGAGCGTCAGGATGAGCGCAAGCAGCGGGCTGCCCGAGAGGTAGACCCAGATCTCGTAAATATTGGGAAAGCCCGATGTGACCTGCCCGCTCATTTGCGCGAGCCCCGGGACAATACCTTGAGGACCAGAGCCGTCACAGCGATGGTGAGGATCACGCTCACCACCAGCGCCGCCGCGATTGCGACCGCGTGAGCCTTGAGGTGCGGCCAGAACATCACGACTCCGACGGCCGCCGGAACGAACAGCAGCCCGAAATGCTGGCTGAAGGTGCTCGCCACTTCATCGAGCGAAGCGTTCACGCCCTTGCGCAGTGCGAGGAAGCCGAGCAGCAGGATCAGGCCGATGACCGGGCCGGGAATCAACGGTAAAAGGAAATGCGTGATGAGCTCGCCCAGACCCTGGAAGACCAGGATCTGTACGAGGCCGGAGATCATGACGGGACCATCCTGCCGAGATTCTATCCCGAGCCTTCGAGCCGATCCCTGAAGAACCACGCGAACAACGGGACCGCGACGACGACCGCCATGCCTTGGGCGAGCAGGAAACCCGGAACGTCGCCCTGCCCGATCCCGGTAAATGTGTTCGTGAAAGTCCGCGCAACGGTCACCGCCGGATTGGCGAACGAAGTCGAGGAGGTGAACCAGTACGCGCCCGTGATATAGGCGGCCACCGCGTAGGGCACCGCCCGCGACGCTGACGCGGCGCACGAGAGGACGATCGCCAGGAGGCCGAAGGTGGCGATGAATTCCGCCCATATCTGTCCCAATCCCGGGCGCGCCTTTTGCGACCACTCGAGCAGCGGCAGTCCGAACATCGCATGCGCCGCGACCACGCCGAGAATGGCTGCGGCGAATTGCACGGCGACGTAAGCGGCTGCCGGCATCCATTGCAGTTGGCCCCGCGCGGCGAGCGCCACGGTCACAGCGGGATTGAAGTGAGCCCCGGAGACCGGTGCGAAGGTCACGATAAGTGCCACCAAGGCACCTCCTGTCGCGAGGGAATTCGCGAGCAGCGCGATCGCCGCGTTTCCGCCCGAGAGCCGGTCGGCCATGATGCCCGAGCCGACTACGGCGACGAGCAGCAGCGCCGTTCCCAAGCCTTCGCCCACCAGGCGCCGGGCGAGCCTCATCGCCTGCCGATATCCTTGATCTGCTTCTCCAGCGAAAGCCGGTCGAGCTTCAGGACATTCATCAACCTGCTCATGCTTCACCTGCAGCAAGCTGCGCTGGATCCGGTCTTGTCGGTTGGAACACAGCACGCGCTCNGCTCTCCGTCGCCTGCTTGCTTCGCCAGCGGGATGCAACACGCGCTATTTTCCCCGCTGCGTTTTGCTTTTTCGCCGTAGATGGGAACGCTGCCGAGCGTGTGAAACGTTTCCCAGGCGACTCCTTGCGGATCCTCGATCCAGTACTTGTCCGACTTGGCATAGCAGCACGACGTCCCGGCCTGGTCGACCGCCGCGATGCCGGCTTTCAACGCGTGCTCGCGCAAGTCTTTCAGCTCCTCGTCTGAATCCACTTGAAATCCCAGGTGGTTGACCCCGGCCGCGTGCCCGCGTTGCGAAATGGCGAAGTTGATCCTGGGATCGTCGAGCATCCACTTCGCGTAGTCGCCCTTCTCTACCGACGGCGGCGTGCCGAAGAGGCTCGAGTAGAAACGCACGCTCTCGTGCAGATCGCGCACGGAAACGTGAATATGGAATCGTTTCATGTGACCTTCTCCTTTCGTTTTCGAGCGACCGGTTTGCACACCGGGTCGCAGCTCTCCCCGCCGCAGCAGTTCTCCGTCAAATAGGACACGAGCGCGTTCATCTCCCCGAAATCCGGCGCGTAGTAGATGAATCGTCCTTCCTGCCGCGCGACCAGCAGGCCGGCACTGGTCAGCTCCTTCAGGTGGAAAGAAAGCGTTGCCGGGGCCATATCGAACTTGGCGGCGATGTCCCCGACGCAGAGCCCCTCCGGTCCCTTTTGCACCAGCAGGCGGAAGATGGCGAGGCGTGCGTCCTGGGCCAGGGCGGCGAGACTGGCAACAGCAGTCCTAGATTCCATGGTTCTAAAACTATCGAATTGTGGAGACCTTGTCAAGCCGCCCGCTGCCGGCTGTCCCCGGCCGTATTAAGATCGCCCCTCAACTGGAGGAATGACCATGAAACGCATCGCAACCTGGCTCGCAATCCTCGTCGCATCGCTCGCGGCCGGCGCCGCGGGCGCGCAGCAGTATCCGTCCAAGCCGGTGAAGATCATCGTGGGCTTCGCCCCGGGCGGCGGCTCCGATTTCATCGCGCGGGTCATCGCGCAGAAGCTGACCGAGCGCCTGGGCTCGCAGGTGATCGTGGAGAACCGCCCCGGGGCAGGCAGCGTGCTCGGATCCGAAGTGGCCGTGAAGTCGCCCCCGGACGGCTACACGCTGCTGCTCACCCCCGCGAGCTACACCGTCAATGCGAACGTGTACAAGCTGTCGTTCGATCCCCTGAACGACATCACGCCCATCGTGCAGCTCTCGCGCGGGCCCTATGTGGTCGCGGTGCACCCTTCGGTTCCGGCGAAGACGCTGCAGGAACTGGTGGCGCTCGTCAAGCGCGAACCGGACAAGCTCGCGTATGCTTCGAGCGGCAACGGAAGCCACGTGCACGTGGCGACGGAGTACTTTCTGTATACGGCTGGAATAAAGATCACGCACGTTCCTTACAAGGGAACCGGACCTGCTCTGAACGACACGATCGCGGGAACCACTCAGCTCATCTTCGGCAGCGTCGCGACGGCGCTGCAGTACGTCAAGTCCGGACGCTTGAGAGCGCTCGCGGTCACCACGCCCAAGCGCATCGCGGCGGCGCCCGATGTTCCCACGGTGGGCGAATCGGGGTATCCGACCTATGAGGTCACGAACTGGCACGGGCTCGTGGGTCCGAAGGGATTGTCGAAGGACATCGTCGAGCGTCTCAACAAGGAAGCGAACGAGGCGCTGAAGTCCAAGGACGTGGAAAAGGTTCTGGCGAGCGACGGCCTGGAGCCTGCGGGGGGCTCGGCCGCGGAATTCGCCGTCATCCTCAAGAACGAGGTCGCGCGCTGGGGCCAGGTGGTGAAGCAGGCCAAGGTCAAAGTGGACTAACCGGCCCGTCGCCGGAATCGACAGGAAACGCCTCGATCCTGTCGTGGACACTCTGACCCACGCGCTCTCCGGGGCGCTGCTCGCCCGCGCCACGGCGCCGAAGGACGCACCGCCGCGCTCCCTGCCGCGGCGCATCGCGGCCGGATTTTTCGCCTGCGCCGCTCCGGACCTCGACTTCGTCGT
>JGI25616J43925_10000086_pt1 | contig 26907 bp, 25 predicted proteins | sample GraSoi2013_100cm_FD_43925 | JGI IMG/M metagenome (IMG submission 43925) | reverse complement strand
TACTCCCTGGGGAAAGTTTTGTAAAGAAGGGGTATTGTTAGCGCAGAATACACCATAGAAGGTATCGCCTACCGCCATGATATTTGCATAGTCTCCTATATACGGGAAGAATTGCCGGAGCGGAGCATCAGCGGGTACAGTGGCCAGCACCAGGTCGTTCCAATGGATGGAATCTTCAGAAAATGCAAGGTGCGTTTCCCATTGCTGGCTGTTGTCGGGACCCGTTAATTGTTGATAAAGAAAGCCTATTTGCCCGTTGTCATTTATAGCTAACCCGGGATTCTTGCCATTGGGAATAGCCAACAAATCCGAATGTGACCAGGTCTGCCCCTTGTTGGTGGACCTGCGGAGATGCAGCCAATATATATCTATTTCGCCGCCGCCGCCGTCATCTTGCAGCTCAGCCCAGGCAACATATACAATTGAGCTATTTGTCGGATCGACAGCAATCGCCAATTCTCCCCCTACCCGTTCCTGACCCAGGCGACCATAAAATTGAATGGTCACACCGATAGCTATGCGCTGNCCGGCCTGGCCGTCCCCACTATCGATGAGTGANCCATATGGATTGGCCGATTGNCCCCAGTTGTCATCNCGTACGATCACCACATCACTGGTGACTAACCCGTTACCATCACCCGGGTCGGCCCAGGTTTTCCAACTATAGAAGACTGCGTAGACCGTTCCGTCATTGTGAACGGCCGGTCTTACCTGGGGNCCGTTCCGGGGNNGCGAATCCTGAAAAGCGGGTATGCTTTTATTCCGGCTATCCAGGCTGATGCTGCTGAATACGGGGGCGCCGGTCTGGGCATGCATGGTTTGCTTAATAGTGGATGTTTTGCCGGCATCGGAACCCACAAATGGACCCTGTACAACATTCATGCCGACATAGAGCCGATCTTTCCCCGCATCCGGCCCACCGGAAACGGTAGCGGCGGCCACATAGGGTTGCTCGATGCGAGTTTGTGTCGAATCCAATTCGGTCATCGTTGCCCCACCGGCCGGATTCGTTGTCCGCAGAATATCCAATGTGTCCGGAGCAGTGCCTTTCAATATGCCTGCATAGAGCTCATTACTGGTTTGCCCATATTTAAGAGTTATACCAGATGTTCCCATGGACCCGTTGTCTGGAACGATACTCTTCAGCGTCCATGTATCACCTCCATCGGTAGAAACATATACCGGGGCATTGCCTCCTCCATTTGGATCGGGCGTAAAAGCTGAAATAACGATCTCACTGGTGTTGCTGGGATTTACGGCAATATTGGGACCGCTGTCCTGATGGTTTTCCCCGCTCATTGCCGGGGGAATGATATTAACAATTTTCATGGAAAAGGTATGAAAGGGTAAAATAATAAGGTCACAGTCCGGCGTAAGGTATGACACAGAAAATTAAAAGCAAATACCACTTTGTGGGTATTCGCTATTCCACATATATATATCAGTTACCCAGGCTCAACGATATCATTCAGTGCCCTGAACAAGTTTAAAGGGTATTCAGCGATTCTATTACATACATACAGATACCATTCCCTGCCGTAAACAAAATACATTTTTATGTTAAGCAATACCCGCTATTCATATCGATTATGGCCTATATAGTGAGCACTATCCTTTTACCCAGCCCATCTTCTCTGCTCCAGGCAGTTTCGATATCCTTTAAATCCACAGCTTCCGTTTCAATTCTTAATTTTCCTTCCAGCGCCAGCCGGAATATTTCGGGTAGGTAGACCGTCGGGATCTTTTTAAGCATGTCTTTGGGAATGCTCCCTCCCCCCTGCCCCGACAATTCAATAGCGGAACTCCTTAATGCTGCTGCATTCAACCTGATCGAAGGCCCGGCCATTTCTCCGATCTGTATATATCGCGTAAGACTGGCCGCAGCCGTCATATCTTGACCAGTCAGTACATCCAGTACCAGCTCAGCCGGTTCGCCCCAGAGGTAATCTAGTACCATAGCAAATGGCTGTTGCCGGACTTCTGCTTCTAGCGCCGATCCTATAACTTCATACGGCTGATTGAGAGAGAGCACGGCATCCGCCCCTATCCCCGGTAATGTGTCCAGGATAGCTGGATTACGGCCCATCGCCACTACTTTACCCGCCCCTAGGTGCTTTGCCAATTGAATCGCCAGTCTCCCCGTAATTCCCGTAGCCCCAAGGATCAAAACGGCGTCCCCCTTTTGGAGCTGCCCCTTCCATTCCAGGGATAACCAGGCGGATACTGCAGGATTGGGCAATGCCGCGGCCGTCACATCATCCAATCCGTCAGGCAGGGGCACCGCCCATTGTTTAGCCACAATTGCTTTTTCCGCCATCATTCCTTTCCGGGAACCGGTGTATACACGGGTTCCATCTTCGAGGACGCCTACGCCGTCCACGCCTGTCACCACCGGGAAGCTAGGATATTTATCATAGTGAGTGCCTTTGGCCCGCATTTTATCCAGATTCTTGATCGATGCGGCTTTGACAAACAGCAATTGCTCATCTTGCCCGGGAACAGGATCGGGAAAGTCCTGATAGATGGGAATATCTCCGGCTTTGTTTAATACTGCTGCTTTCATTATTTTTTTTCTACAAAATTCGGCAGTATTTTCCTGCCCGGCGATAACAATTGTTAAGAAATGAAAGCTGCATTACTTTTTAACCGCATTCCGTATCCGGCTAAGGGAGACAGGAGTTATTCCAAGGTAAGAGGCGATATAATGCTGCGGCACCCGCCTTATGATATGAGGTTTTTCCCGGAGCAGGTTAAGGTACCGCTCCCTGGGTGTATCCCGGATAAAAGACATGAAGTGTCGCATATAGTTGAGCTGTCTTTCCAGCATAATGTCCATCAGTTGCGTTTGGGTGTTGGGGGTTTTATTAATGTCTTTTACAATGACCTCCCAATCCCTTTTATGCATCCAATGCAATATGCATGGCTCAATGGTTTCGATAGAACACATACTGGGAATATTTTTCCTGAAGCTCTCAATAGAAGAGACACCTTCCTGCTCAAAGAAAAACTGGAAAGTCACATCTTTGCCTTTATTATTAAACCAGGTCCGGAGGCACCCCTTTTCAATAAAATATGCTTTTTTGGAAAACTCCCCTTCCCTCAGCAGGATCGTTTTAGCGGGCACTTCCAGTCGATGGTAATNCCCGGCATATTCATTGAACTTGTCTCTTATTCTTGGGAAAAGCCCGGTTATTTGGTTAAACGCCATAATAATCAGATTAAATGATTGATAAAGATAGTAAATGATAAAGCAGATTATTACGTTGCACTTCAAGAGACGAGAAAACAAGAAGACATGGAAATTTTCAACACTTTCATGTTCGGGCAATACAGAAAGCATCTTGAACTAGAGATTACCTCTTATACGCAGGCTATGTACCAAAAAGCTGTGCCAAAGAAAGGGAATGGTAATTCCTTATTAAAGAATAACTACTTGAATGCGATCGACCGGCCCTTACTGGTTTTCTATTGTATTATATACCGATCTTTCAATTTTGATATTTAACCGGTTGAAAAATCCCGGATCAAAATTAATCCGCTTAAATTCAGCCTGAACAGCCTCCCGCGCCATGTTTAAAGCTTCCTGATTTTCCCAGATTGCTATCGTTATGACAGTAATATTACCCTCAGGATCTTTCTGTTCAAATGCCTGCTGACTTATCAGGCCCGGCAGCGTCCTGATGAATTTACCGATGGTATTACCCTGTTTGCGATATTCGTCAATCGAATTTTTGGGCACCAATAATTTATCTATCAATGCAACATGTCCCGCCGTCGGTTTCTTCGCTGTTAATAATAATAAAGCCAGGTTTGAGGATTGGCGTTGTTTGTCTCGCGAAATAGAACTTATGCTTATAAGCAATGTGGCAAAAAGAATAAACCCTGGTTTAATTATAGATTTCATGATTATGCGATTTTTTATACTTCGAAAGTACCGGAAATGGAAATAAAGACCAGATTGTTTAATATGATCCGAAAGAGGTAAATCCGGGCTGACGAAGTTTTCACAACTTTTGAAGGCTTCAATCGTCCAGCCCAATTAAATACTCCAACCCTTCTTTCCATTCCCCCATACCGGATACAACGTTAATATGCCCTGCATCTCCAATGTTTATCAGCTTGCTGCCCCAGCTATCGGCAAATAGTCCGGCACGTTCGGTTGTTACATAAAAGTCGTTATTGCTTGCTACTGTAATTGATTTGAAGGGTAATTTTATCAAAGGTACCGGAGAAAAACCTTTCGTGCCAGTTGGAAAAGTGTCAGCCGCGGTATCACTCGGCGCAACAAGCAAAGCGCCTTTTATAGTGATATTATATTCTTTTGCCCAATAAGCAATTGTGGCACAAGCCAGGCTATGACCCACCAAAATCACATCTACCGGGTCATGCTGGTCTATATAACTTTGTATTGTCTTTATCCAGTCAGCACAAACGGGGGTTTCCCAATCAACCTGCTCGATGCGGATAAAACCAAACCGCTTTTCCCAAAGCGATTGCCAGTGTTCCGGACCAGAATTGCCAAGGCCCGGAAGGATAAGGATGATAGATTTAAAGTTTATTATATTTTTATTCACTAATGGTATTTTATAATTTAAGGTATTTGATTAATATTTTGATTCGGCCAGGTTTTGCAAAATCCCGATCTGGTATTAAACTCCACTGTTTGTTGTTTTGTATTATAAAGTTAGCAGGAATCGAAATCCGAAAATTGTAAAAAATCATTGATTTTATATTGTGCATGCCGTTGCCCGGATGAACAAATTAATGATTTTTTACAATTCTTAACCAGTCTGAGGTATTAGTTTTGCATGAAAAATCATACAATGATTGACGATCGAATTAAATTAACCCTTAAGATGTAAGGATGAAAATTCAAAAATATAATCCTGCAGAAGCCCTCAGGCCTTTTGTGAATTGCATCCTGATTGCAGAAAGCGACAATGAGGTAGCCAACACACTTTTGCCCGGTACGGCGCCCGTCATGGCATTCCGGTTTAAGGGGGTGATTTATATCAACAATAATACTATCCCAGGGTTTGGCATTACAGGAATGACCAGGGTTGCGCGCTCCGTTCATTATACTTCCGGATCGGGCGTTTTGCTTGTGCTTTTTAACGAAGGCGGCGCTACGGCTTTTGTGGATGCGCCTTTACATGAATTTTCAGGGCTTACCATAAATTTAGACAACCTATTTCCTGCTAATGAGCTACAAAAGCTCGAAGAAGACCTTGGGACGCCTGGCTCAAATAGCCATAGAGTTACTGCAGTCGAAAGATTTCTGCTGTCGCGTTTGAAAAGAAATGAAAAGGATGCGGTTATCAGTAAAGCAGTAGACATCATCAAATCGGGAAATGGCAATTTTAAAGTAAAGGAACTGGTTTCTACACTCAACACCAACATAGATTCGTTTGAAAAAAAATTCCGCAGCCAGATAGGTATATCTCCTAAACACTTCTCATCAATCATCAGGATAAGATCCGTTATCAGCAAGTATCAACCGAATCAAAATCTTGCCGGTATTTCGCTGGAGGCCGGCTTCTTTGACCAGCCGCACTTTAACAGGGATTTTAAGGCCTTTACCGGAGAAAGTCCAAGTCAGTTTTTTAAGAAAGTTCTGCAGCAATGGTAATTTTCCGTACCGGCTTTCAAACTTGATTTTGTACAATTTTTTTCATTCAGTGTACTATAATTTTGGATTTTAAAAATTATAGTACATGAAAAAATTATTCTTACTTATTGCTATTTCGAGCACTGGTCTCCTGCCGGGTCTAAACGCTTTTTGCCGAACAGAAAGCGGTATACTAACTTTTAAACAAGAAAATAAAATGAGCACAGAAACACTTACTCCTGAAAAAAAGCACGTTAATGTCCTTGGAAAGAATATCGCCTATGTGGAAACCGGAACCGGTGACCCTATTATCTTTCTTCACGGAAATCCCACTTCATCATATCTATGGAGGAACATCATTCCTTATGTATCTACTTTAGGACGCTGTATTGCCCCTGATTTACCAGGCATGGGAGATTCGGAAAAACTTTCAGATCCAAAATCGTACACCTTTGAAGAAAACAGCCGTTATCTCGATGCATTTTATGAAAAGCTGGGCATTACAAAGAAAATAACCTTTGTAGTTCACGACTGGGGTTCGGCACTTGCGTTTGACTGGGCCCGGCGACATCCTGACGCTGTTAAAGGAATCGCTTTTATGGAAGCCGTTACATTACAGTATAAATGGGAACTTATGCCTCCAAAAGGCAAGGAAATCTTTCAGGCCCTGCGTTCGCCCGCCGGCGAAAAAATGGTACTGGAACAAAATTCCTTTATAGAAGTCAATATTCCTTTATCACACATGAAACCCTTAACGCAGGAAGAACACGACGAATATCGCAGGCCGTTCCTGGTTCCCGGAGAAGGGCGTCGCGCGATGCTTTCCTGGGCGCGTCAACTCCCTTTTGAAGGTGAGCCTTCCACAGTTACAGAGATCACTCAGAAATATGTCGATTGGCTGAAACAAAGCCAATTGCCGAAACTATATGTTGAGGCTGACCCGGGAATGACACTCCCTGATGCCAAAAAGTTCTGCAACAGCCTTCCTAACACCACCAAGGTTATTGTGAAGGGTTTGCATTATCCTCAGGAAGATTCGCCGGTTGAAGTTGGTACAGCTTTGTCAGTATGGATACAAGGGCTGAACTTAAGATAGCGAATGTAAATCAAGTGTTATTCATTTATAAAAAGGGAAGCCAGCCTTCGGCTTCCCTTTTACCTGTAGTGTAAGCTCCCGTGAAAGTTGCCCATTGAGAATTAGCTAGCCAGATGTTGAAGTTGTAGGTTTCAGCTCATCATACACTGCACATTGCTCACCCATTGATAACGCTTGGGCCGCTCGAAGATCTGCGCCACGTCCCGCTGAAAGTTAATGACGTAATCTTTATTCCACCCGCCTGTCGCCGGCCATTTCGCCACGTCAAAAATATCCGGGTTGCTGTGTTGGTAACGGATGGCGACGTCAAGCATGACATCCGACAGCGTGCATATATTATCAATCTCCGGCGCGAATTTTGGCGAACCTACAATGACCCAGGCATGCAGTGTTATTTCCTCGCCGCCCTTCAGCTTAACTGTACAGGCCACATAACCGTCTGACACATCATCGTGCCAGCTGTCGGCTCCTGCAAAGCTTGTGATCGGCTCATCGCCTCCGGCATTGCCCATTCCACCCAGAACCAGCAACCGGCCGGAATCATCGGTGAGCAGATCTCCTAATTTGGTAATATCAAAGCCGTATTTTGTCTTGCCCGGAAAAGAACCGAAGGGATAATCCCCGGGAATATTTCCCGATCCGATCTCGACCTTTTGATTCTTGCCGCTGATACTCCTTGGGCCCGGATCGATGATCAGTTTCTGGCGGCCAGTCGTTTGTTTTTTGTTACGCAAATCAATATGTTGGCCGGAATAACTATTATCGAAGGTTGGGGTGGAATACAGGGTGTTTCCCTGCAGTTCGGAAAACCCGTACCAGGCCGCTTTTTTATTGGCAATATGGACTTCCCATGTTATTGCTTCGACATCGGGAGATCCCAGGGTAATTTCCTTTTCTTTATCACCTTCCACTTTGAATATGCGAAATTTCGACCCCTGGCGCCTCACCTTGCCGTCTTTATCCTTGAACTTCGTAACGGGCACGGGGGCGCCCGATCGAATGGTCTCATTCCCGTTGCTGTCACATTCGGCAGGCAATCCGCCGGTTCGCGCAGGCTCGATATAAAACTCACCGTCACTGTTGCCTACGCGGGCTATGCCGATCGAAGGATGGATCCGGTATGTGGCTGTCATGATCGTTGAATTTTGAAAGGTGCAGGAATGTTGTTTTTCAGCTGTGTCAATCAAATGTACATGGTCCGCAAGCAGTATTCAAGGGGAAAAACACCTTTTTTGCGGATCCATTCAAAGTAGTGCCAGATTTTACGCTAAATTAGCGCACTCTAAACCCAATTTTATGTATTTATCTCGCATAGGAGATATTTTCCTAACCTTCACCTTCCTGGCCTTATTCCTTTTAGCCTGCGACCGGCCCACGCATCATTCCAGTTTGAAGGACTCGTCCATTCAATCTGCTGTCAGTATTCCCGCCTTGGGCAGGACCGCTCTAATCAGGCAACTGCAAGCCTTGCATACCCGAATAGCTTCCAATGACAAGAATGAGATCAGTAAGCTTTTTACATTTCCCATTCCGGACAGTTTGATATCGCTGTATTCGGCTGATTCCGCTTTTAACGCGGAATGGCGGAAGGATGGATATTACGCAACTACTTCATAAAGATAAGCTGCATCATGACGCATTTGTAAATACTGAACCTTGTTATAAAAATTATTCCATTGAGATTGATGAAGATAGTGTGATTAATATTAGTTATGGAAGTAACAGAAATGATATGTATAAGGGGAATCTAAATGCTGAGGAGATGTATAAGTGTGAGTTCCAGACTTTTTGGACCTTTGTTTTCGATGGGACCAGATTGCGATTCGTGCGGCAGAATGCGGCGGGGTAACTAAATCCGGGATAATTATGGGTTTAAGTTTGCGCTACACACCTTCAACAATTATCATTTTTGTCTTTGCTGTTCTCTGTCTAATTACTTTAGCCTTAGAATATATTTCAGAATTCCACCATTCATTAGCTTGTTCAACTGTCGGGAATTCTATGACAACTATTCTTTCTGGCTTCCAATCGCCTTCCAATGTTGTTGTCTGTCCGCCGCGAACAACAAACTTTCCGTTAAAAGCTGCAATGGTGGCAGGCGTTAGTTTTTGATATTCTACGATTTCTTTATGGTTGTGAATAGAAAGCTCTACAATTACATATGCGGGCATAAGAAACAAATTTGTTTTCATTAATAGTCGAGGGAGGATGAAACCCCTTGATGCTTCAACCGATCCAGAAAGTTACGAAAATCAAATTATCCGATCAAAATCAATAACTTCACCAAAGGTCATTGAACATCTTACTAAGTAACTTGTATCAAACCATATGGCCACCCGGAAATCTTTTTGGATGAGGAATGTAGCCATCGGCGCCCGGATGCATTCCGGCTGGGGAGCGCTCGTGGCCGTCTCAAACGATGCCGGCGCCATCGAAATCATTGAACGGCGGCGAATCATTATTACAACACCCGGAACCAGCGGCGGGAACCAGCCCTATCATTTTGCCAGGAGTCTTGAACTTCCGGAAGCGGAGAAATTTCTCACGGAACGTTTTGTAACTTCAAAACACCTCGCCTTGACGGCTGTCCGGGATCTGGCCGATGAACTGCGTGAGCGTCAATATCATGTTATAGGTGCTGCCATCCTTCTGGCTTCAGGTCGCCCGCTGCCGCCTCTTTTAAAGATCCTCGCCTCACACGCCCTGATTCATGCAGCGGAAGGTGAATTCTTTCGGGAAGCCTTTTCGAAAGCATGCGAGCACCTGGACCTTCCTGTCACCGGGTTTCAGGAGCGCAGCCTTGACGAATATGTCCAGGCAACGTTCGGCAAAGCAGCGACTCGTATATGGCAACAAATTTCCACCCTCGGTCGTTCTCTCGGACCGCCCTGGACCAGGGATCAAAAAATGGCGGCGCTTGCTGCCTTGGTGGTTCTGGCAAAGTTTCAATAAATTTGCAACCGAAATTGTTCCTGAAAAATTGCCTACCCGGCTATACCGGCCCCATGCTTACCTGCTCGTTCCACTTCGGGACNTTCACGCCCTTCACAAGGAGCCATAGGCATAATGACAATTCCCCAATAAAGGCTGGAATCAGAATGGCGGGGAATAGCATATCTGCGAATGTGGGGGAAAGGATCAACGCAAAGCTATTGGTTATATAACACAAGCCGGCGATGATCAGCAAAACGCCCAAAATCCTGGGGAAATAGCCCGATCTAAACATCAAATACCCGGTAACAAGGCAACTAAAACCGAAAAATATGAGGCCGATGCCAAAGCCGGATTCATGCAAATCGAGAGAAAGATACGCCAGGGCCTGTTGCTGATGAGGTTCAAACGCCTTTAGGTAATCTGCGCCTCCCAAAAGAGACAATGTCGTTAAAAGATTTAGCTTGTTGATGCCCAAAATGGCGGTCTGCATCAAATTTAAAAACGCAGCAAGCAAGGATAGGGATTTGCTTACTGGTTTGAGCAATACATAAAAGATCACAATTAAAGGGATATCACACACCTGCATGATCAGGTCGCCAGCGACACTGCTGCGGAACAATCCCTGAGAAGCCATAATTTTATGGGCTGTGGCCAGGACATCTCCAGGCACAATAAGTCTGGATCTAATAAATGCCTCATCGATGCCGCCAGCAAGTATGATAATCAGATAAAGTACTCCGCCGATCCTTGCATAAGTTTGTGGCGAAGTTTCAACGTTACGATTTGTCATTTCGGTTCAATTTTTAGTGCGACATCCCATAGCACTTAAATATACGTATCCTTCTCTCAACTGCAAAACAGGAACTACTTACGCCCTATCCCTGAACAGTTAATTAAAAACCGTAAAACTATGTGTTCAAAAGTAAAATCGCCCGCCAACGGATATTTGTTGAGCGTTTTACGGCGGAACAGCAAAATCTAAGTGTTAACTTTGCTAGAAATTTTCTTATGGTCTCTCAGGATAAAATAAGCCACTTGTTCCCGACCTTTGAAAAAGGCCTGGTGGAAAATATTGCCGGGAAGTCGCAGATGCATTCTTTCAAAGAGGGGGATCTGCTGATGAAGACAGGACAAAACATACGTTCTACCATTTTGGTCCTGGAGGGTCGTATCAAAATTTTCAGGGAAGATCAGGAGGGGAACGAGTTTTTCATTTATTACCTGCACCCGGGTCAGGCATGTGCACTGTCCATGATCTGCGCTACGAAGCAGGAAGCAAGTCAGATCATGGCAAAAGCAGCCACCAGTACGGAAGTATTAAGTATTCCGATCGAATATATGGATGCGTGGATGCTTACCTTTAAAAGCTGGTACTATTTCGTTTTGGAAACCTATCGTTCAAGGTTCGAAGAACTGTTGCTGACNGTGGACCATATTGCATTCCGTAANATGGATGAACGACTGCTTTTTTACCTGGAACGACAACAGCAAACGCTTAAATCGAACACTCTCCATATAACCAATACCCAAATTGCTACCGAACTGAATTCATCCCGTGAAGTAATTTCAAGGCTACTAAGAAAACTGGCCGAACGGGGATGCATTAAAATTAATCGCCAGCAGATCGAACTGATCAATTTGAAAATTTCTTAGTTCGGAAACCAACTATTGGCCAGACAGCCTTTTTTGTATTCTAAGGTCCGCCGTGACATATGTCACGAAATTTACGATTATAAAGGAAGACTTTTGCCGGTAACATACAATCATGATACTAGCAGGTTATATTGCATCCGCCTTAATAGGCATTTCATTAGGTCTGATCGGCGGGGGTGGTTCCATTCTGACCGTTCCGGTCCTGGTGTATCTTTTTAATATTCATCCCACCCTGGCTACCTCGTATTCCTTATTCGTAGTAGGTTCTACAAGTCTGGTAGGTGCTTATACCAACCATAGAAAAGGGTTGGTGAACATCAAAACCGGGCTACTATTCGGCATATCTTCCATAACGACNGTATTCCTCACCAGGAAATTGCTGCTCCCTGCTATTCCACAGACCATTGCTGTTGGACACATTACGGTGTCCAGGTCATTTCTGACGATGGTACTTTTTGCAGTATTGATGTTACCGGCTTCTCTTTCTATGATCAAAAACGGACAGACCGAACCAAAGCCGGAAGACAGGCTGGCAAATCCTGGTAACAGGCTGGCTAAACTGCTGTTTTATGGGATATTGGTAGGCATAGTTACAGGACTGCTGGGAGCTGGCGGCGGGTTTCTGCTGATACCCACCCTGGTCCTGCTGGTCGGGCTGCCTATGAAAGAGGCGATCGGCACGTCCCTTTTTATCATCGCGCTGAACTCCCTGATAGGGTTCACGGGTGATATCGGTCATTTCAAAATTGATTGGCTATTCATCGGCACGATCACGCTGATCGCCATAGCGGGAATAATAACGGGTGGAATGCTTGCAAAGACGATTTCAGGCGAGAAGCTAAAAAAAAGTTTCGGCTGGTTTGTATTAAGCATGGGAATTTACATCATTATAAAAGAAGTGTGGCTGAAATAAATAATATATTCTTTTAAAAACAGGCGTATGAAAATAGAACAAATATATACCGGCTGTCTTGCACAGGGAGCTTATTTTATTGAGAGCAATGGCGAAGTGGCCATTGTTGACCCGTTGCGGGAAGTGGAACCGTATATTCAAAAAACAGCAACCGACAATGCCCGTATCAAATATGTGCTGGAGACCCATTTTCATGCCGACTTCGTTTCCGGGCACCTGGACCTTTCGCAAAAGACCAATGCCCCCATTATCTACGGTCCGAATGCCAATCCGGAGTTTAAGGCTCATGTAGCAAAGGATGGCGAGGTATTTAACCTTGGAAAGATTACCATTACAGCCATCCATACGCCGGGACACACCATGGAAAGTACCTGCTACTTATTGAAAGATGAGTCAGGAGATCCGAAAGCCTTGTTCTCCGGAGATACCTTGTTCATCGGGGATGTCGGCCGGCCGGACCTGGCGCAGAAATCCGAAGCTATTACCCAGGAACAGTTAGCGGGCATGTTATACGATTCGATCAGAAATAAATTGATGAACCTGCCTGATGAAATTATTGTTTACCCTGCCCATGGGGCCGGAAGCGCCTGCGGGAAAAATATGAGTAAAGAAACTTCGGACACCCTGGGCCATCAAAAAATGACAAATTATGCCTTAAGGGCTGATATGACAAAAGAAGAATTTATAAAAGAGGTAACTGCCGGCTTGCTACCCCCTCCTTCGTATTTTCCAATGAATGTACTACTAAACAGGGTAGGTTATGAAAGCATTGACCAGGTCATGCACCGCGCCCAGCATGCTTTGTCTCCCGATGAATTTGAAAGGGCTGCCGGCGAAACAGGAGCGCTGATCATCGATACCCGTGATGCACAGACCTTCGCGACCGGCTTTATTCCAAATTCCATCAATATCGGCATCGACGGTAATTTCGCGCCTTGGGCAGGGGCCATGATCCCGGATATAAGGCAGTCATTATTGCTGATCACGGATGAGGGGCGGGAAGAGGAAGTTATTACACGATTGGCCCGGGTCGGTTACGACCATACGATCGGCTATCTTAAGGGCGGGTTCAAGACCTGGTCCAATGCAAATAAAGAAGTGGACCACATTACTTCTATATCTGCCGCAGAACTAGCCGGCATTAGCGGTCCGGGCATTGCGATACTGGATGTCCGGAAAAACAGTGAATTTATCAGCGAGCATATTATAGGCGCTGAAAACACGCCTTTGGACTCTATAAATGAGCATATGTTGCAGTTGGATAAGGATCAGACGTATTATGTACATTGCGCGGGCGGATACCGGTCCATGCTATTTATTTCTACGCTACGGGCAAGAGGCTTCGATAATTTGATAGATATCAGGGGAGGATTTAAGGCGATCAAAGACAATGGAAGTTTTACACTTAAATAAAAGTAATTATGAAAAGGATTTTAGTAACGCTATTTCTGTCCACAATCATTTTCACCATGAAAGGTATTTGCCAGGCTGCCGTAAATCCTGATGATTTTCATGGCGCGACCGCTGAAAAGAGTGAATACAAGGTCGTTTACCAGCTGGATAACGATGACGACAAGGTCATAAAAACCACGATCAGGAATATCCAGAATGCACTGGAGGATCCACGCTTAAAAGGAAAGTTGCGAGTGGAGCTCGTTGTTCACGGCGCCGGAGTGGCAGCTTTTATGAAAAGCACACCCTATGATGAACAATTTAAACGTCTTCAAAGCGAAGGAGTATTGCTGGCCCAATGCCTTAACACCATGCGGGAAAAAAATCTGACCAAAGACCAGTTACTTTCTTACATATCGTTCGTTCCCAGCGGCACCGGAGAATTGATTATCAGGCAACAGCAAGGATGGGCCTATGTGCATCCATAACCTGGGCGGAGAATCCGGATTCATCCTACATTCTAATCGTACCGTGACTTTTGTCACGATATAAGAATCCGAAACCGTCTATTTTTGAACAAACAAATTGCTATGTCCAGCCATTTTCAAATTTTAATCGTGGGGGGAGGGAATGCCGGAATTTCCGTTGCTTCCCAACTTTTAATAAAGAACAGGAAGTTAAACATTGCAATAGTGGAGCCTTCTTCGAATCATTATTACCAGCCCGCCTGGACACTGGTTGGAGGAGGCGTCTTTGATATTGATAAAACAAAACGAAATGAATCGGATGTTATGCCAAAAGGAGCAACATGGATTAAACTTGCTGCCGCTGCCTTCCAGCCGGATCAAAACACGATCACCCTTGAAAATCTGGAAGCAATATCCTATGACTATTTAATTGTAGCTCCCGGCATACAACTTAACTGGAATGCCGTTAAGGGACTGACAGAGGCATTGGGTAGCAACGGTGTCTGTTCTAACTACAGCTTTAGGACTGCGCCTTACACCTTTGAATGTATAAAAAACTTAAAATCCGGAAAGGCTGTATTCCATAACCCTAATACACCTGTAAAATGTGGCGGGGCGCCTCATAAGATCATGTACCTGGCTGCGGACTATTTTAGAAAGCAGGGTTGTCTTGACAAGATCGATATTCAATACTGGAGCGGGGGAACACGCCTTTTCGCTGTTGAAAAATATGAGAAAGCGCTTAAAAAAGTGGTCGAAAGAGGACATATTCAACTCAATTTCTTTGTCCGCCTGGACGAAATCGATGGCCCGGGCAAAAGGGCTCGTTTCACCGGTTTCGGAGAAAAAAACAAGGACGAAACACAATGGGTACATTTTGACATGATCCATGTTACGCCGCCGCAAAGCGCTCCGGATTTTATAAAAGACAGCCCGCTTGCCAACAGCGCAGGATGGGTTGATGTTGACAAGTCCACCCTTCAGCATGTGAGATATAAGAATATTTTTTCTTTGGGGGACGCATCCTCCCTGCCTACCTCCAAAACAGGAGCCGCGATCCGGAAACAAGCTCCGGTGGTTGTGAGTAATTTGCTGGCTCTTATGGATGATAAAAATTTGCCAGCCCAATATACGGGCTATGCATCCTGCCCGTTGGTCACAGGATATGGCAAATTGATACTGGCAGAATTCGATTACGATAACCAGCCTATGGAAACATTCCCATTCGATCAAAGCAAAGAAAGATGGAGCATGTACCAGTTAAAAGCTAAAGTGTTACCCTGGCTTTACTGGAATAAGATCTTAAAAGGCAGGGTATAATATTTGCAATGACAACTATCTAATTAAATCACGTCATGTATGAATGCTGAAATCGTATCAACAGGCGCGTCAGTAACCAGGCAGTTGGATTTACATTCGGAAGAGGAACATATTCACAAAAGCACGTTCTTAAACACTTACGTTTTTAGCCAGGATCATAAAATGATCGCCAGGCAGTTTCTGATCACTGGTATTGCATGGGCTATCATGGGCGCTTTATTTTCAGTATTGTTCCGTTTGCAACTCGGATTTCCGGAAAAAACCTTCCCCTTCCTGGAAGATATACTGGGCAAATGGGGCAAAGGCGGACAAATCCAGCCTGAATTTTATTATGCCCTCGTTACCATGCATGGTACAGTCATGGTTTTCTTCGTCCTGACGGCTGGATTAAGCGGCACCTTCGCCAACTTGCTGATACCGCTGCAGATCGGGGCCAGGGATATGGCCTCCCCTTTCATCAACATGCTGTCCTATTGGTTCTTCCTGGCCGCCAGCATCGTCATGCTCTCTTCCCTTTTCGTACAGACCGGGCCCGCCAGCGGGGGCTGGGTATCTTATCCACCCTTAAGTGCATTAGGAGATGCCAATGATGGCTCAAAAGCAGGCATGGATATTTGGTTGGTCAGTATGGTCCTGTTTATAATTTCTTCCCTTCTGGGCTCGCTGAACTATATCTCTACTATCCTGAATATGCGAACCAAGGGGATGGCCATGACCAGGTTGCCGCTCACCGTATGGGCCCTCCTGTTTACTGCCATATTAAGCGCTCTTTCCTTCCCCGTATTGCTAAGCTCTTTTATCCTGCTATTATTCGACAGACATGCGGGCACCAGCTTTTACTTATCCGACATCTTTATTGCCAGCACTCAAAAAGCTTTGCCCAACGAAGGAGGGAGCGCCATCCTTTATCAGCATTTATTTTGGTTCCTGGGACATCCTGAAGTATATATCGTCATATTACCCGGGATGGGTATCGTCTCCGAAGTCATGAGCGTCAATTCCAGGAAACCCATTTTCGGATATATGGCGATGGTCGGCTCGATGTTTGCGATAACCATACTTGCCTTTATGGTATGGGCCCATCATATGTTCGTAACGGGATTAAATCCTTTCCTGGGATCGGTATTCGTTCTTTTAACATTATTGATCGCCGTTCCTTCTGCTATTAAGGTCTTCAACTGGATAACCACTCTATGGCGGGGAAATATCCGGTTTACAACGGCTATGCTTTTTTCGATAGGATTCGTAAGCTTCTTTATTTCCGGTGGGCTTACCGGCATATTCCTCGGTAACTCCACTCTGGACATTCAATTGCATGATACCTATTTTATTGTCGCACATTTTCATATCGTCATGGGAGTAGCGGGTTTCTTTGGCATGTTCGCCGGAATCTATCATTGGTTTCCTAAAATGTATGGCCGCTATTTAAACAATACATTGGGAACTATTCATTTTTGGGCGACGTTCATAGGCGCCTACCTGATCTTCTGGCCCATGCACTATGAAGGGCTTGCGGGAATGCCAAGAAGGTACCTCGACTATAGCAATTGGGTCTCATTCAATCAATTCGGGGGGCTTAACAGATTTATCTCCATAGTGACCATCCTGGTTTTTGCTGTACAACTGTTATTCGTGGTTAATTTCTTCTATTCCATCTTCAAAGGCCGGCGGGTGACTGAACGTAATCCCTGGCAGGCCAATACCCTGGAATGGACGACGCCTATACGTCCCGGTCATGGCAATTGGGTCGGTGAGATCCCGGAAGTCCATCGTTGGCCCTATGATTATGCCAGGGATGGAAGGGATTACATTCCGCAGGACGAACCGATAGGTGCGGATGAGTCAGCACATTAGAACTTTCCAATGGGATTCCCGGGTCATTCATTCTTCCATTCGCCGCCCCTTTTGTCCTCTTTAACCCCCAAAAGGTCCACCTGACGAATCTCCTGAAAGGGTTGCCGCTGTTTGTCACATAAATTCGTTAAATTAATTAAAACCACCGAATCATCGGTTCGTACACCCATGTCCGTTACTGCCCTCCCCTTTTCATAGACTCCGAAAGAATGAAGAACAGCGCCCCTGCTAAAAAAATCCTTCCGCAGGCAACTCAAATAAAATATACCGCGTATCGATATGTATTAATCACCAATTAAATTAACAATTAATGAAAACCATTAAAGTATTGCTACTTGGGGGCCTATCCGCATTATTATTATTCAGTAGTTCTTCTTGTACTAAATCGACGGCAGCAAACACAAGCGCCGTGTTGTCCGATTCTTCAGTCGTTTTTACAGCGACCATCGATGGGGTTAATTGGCAAGCCGATTCGGTATCGGCTGTCCTGGATCTGGCAGGTAATCTCAATAAATTTAAATTATTGAGCATTACAGGTTATTCAGGCACTAAAAGGATCGTTGTCCAGTGCGCGGATACTTCTTTTGTCAATTCAAACGACAGTACCATGAGCCTGGCGACGTATACTACGGATAGCTTGTCAGGTAATGGACAATTTGGGTATTTTATCAAGACGACTACTATCTTGCAGGACACAATATGGCGGCCAGCGGGCATTACGACAAGAGGGTACACCATCCTTTCGGCAAGTGATGGGGTGAAGAAGAAGGTCTCCGGCTCTTTCAATTTTACCACTCTTTATTACGCCATCGATTCCACCGGAATAGACACGGCCGGGACGAAAGTGAACATAACCAATGGGGTATTTAAGAATATACCCTATAAGTACAGGGGTCAAAAAGATTGAAAACAGGCTTTCAAAAAAAACTCATTATGACTAAGCTACGGGCGGTGACAAACCGTCCGTAGCTTAGCTTTGCACCATGAGCAAAGCTGAAAGAAATGGAAATTAAAAGCTTGCTCCAAAAGATAAATAAAAACTCCTCCCTATGGCGGGGATGATGCCGGGCCCGGGGTATTCTGTCGTTCGTTTGGTGAAATATTTTCTATCTGCCAGGTTATTGACTCCCCCTTTGAAGTGATAATTGCCCTTTAACTTCAAGGTGGCAGACCAGTCCATGACCGTATAGGACGGGATTACTCCGGCAGAGGGGTCCGTGCTATAGACCACATTGCTGGCATCCCCGTAACTTTTGGTGGTTGTGCTGAGCAGGAACGTCGTCGAGATGGAACATTTGGAATACGTTACCCCCAATCGGTTAATGACCTTCGGGGCATATTCTACGGCATTGCCCTTATAGGGGCCGGTGGTATATTTCGCGTCGATATAGGCAAATGAATTAAAGAAGCTGAAATTCCCCGCCCGGCTATCCTTCAGGAGCTTCGTCGGACGGAATTCCACGTAGGCTTCAATCCCCTTGCTAACGCTATTGGCAATATTGGTTTGGAACAGGTATGGATTGCCACTGGCATCGATCAGTTGAACGGTTCCGAACCGGTTATTGTAGGCCAGCCAAAAACCATCCACATCGAAATTGAGATAGTTTCCGACCGTTCCCCGCCATCCAAGATCTGCATTGTACCCTTTGGAATCCTTCAAATTGGGATCGACCCTGGCCGTACTTCCGAATTTAGTCAACTGGTCATAGGTGGCGGGGCTGTAGGCCTGAGAGATATTCCCGTAGATATTCGTTGTCCCGCTGGTTTTATATTGAGCCCCGATCCCGAACAAGCCGATACTCCTGTCTTTTGTCAGATCGGTGCCCACCTCGTTCCCGTCCGTGATATACTCTTTTACCGTTGAACGGATGTATTCATAGCGTATCCCCGGAGTTATGGAAAGTTGATTCGTGATACGGAAGATGTTTTCAGCGAAAGGCGCTATATTGGTTGTCCGGTAGTCCAGGTCATATCCATAATGCGGATCCAGGACACCCAGGTTGAAATCACTTCCCGTCGTACCCAGACCGCCCCCCTGCCGCTTGAATTTGCCGGTGAAGACCCGGACCCCTGTGGCCAATGTATTATTCAGGCCAAACATTTTGTACTGGGTCAGGGCGCGGACTTCCGTAGTCAGGCTATTCATTTTTTCCTTTTGGACTTCCCGGTTTACATATTGAAGAGTGGCCGTACTGATACTATCCGGCGTCTGCGGCCCCCCCTCCTCATTCTTCCATACAAGACTTCTGGAACTGAATAAATAGGAGGAAGTGAGATAGAGGGTCGTTTTGGGAGAAAGCGCATATTCCGCTTTGGCAGCTACAACATTCCAGGGGCTGGTCAGCCAGTTTCTTGCCCGGTAGGATGTATCCGGGTTATGATTGAATTGGGCATCGTCGAATCCCCCGGGCATATGGATCCGGTTGCGGAAAAGGGTATATTCAAGCCCCAGCTTCAATTTCTTATTCGCCTGATAGGATAATTTGCCAAATGCGCTGACCTGCCGGTAATCCGAATTGGGCCGTTCTCCCTGTGTCGCCTGGTATTGAAAGAACCCGAAATAATTCAGTTTGCCCACCTGGCCGCCCACGGCATGATACGAGTTGAAAAAGCCGTAACTACCTCCCGTTTGCTCCGTATTATATTCAAACGGCTTGTTCCGGCTGCCCTCTTTTACAATATAATTGATCACCCCCCCGAATTGCGGGCCAAACTGCAGGGAGGATTCCCCCCGGGTGACTTCAATTCTATCCACCGCCTCCAGCGGGGGAAGATAATAGGATTCGGAATATCCATATATATCCGCCGTAATATTGTATCCATTCTGACGGGTATTGGTCTCTATGGACTGTGACGGGTTGAGCCCCCTGAAACTGATCCCATTGGAAGGGAACCCGCTGCCCTGCGTTTCGGAATAATTGGCGCCCGGAATCCGGCCCAGGACCTGCCGGGGATTATTTTGGGCCGTATTGGCATCCAGGCTATCCAGGATCAGGACCTCCGTTTTCTTCCCGGAGTAAACAACCCCGTTGTGCGTCTCGTCGAGCCTTCCCATCCCGCTAATGGTTCGAACGCCATTGATGACGATTTTTTCCAGCAAGGTGGAAGAATAAGACAACCGCAGGTCAAGGACCGTAATTCCACTCCCTTTTACCTGCACGGGAAGGCTGTCGGAAATGAGCCCAATACGGCTTACCGAGAGTATATAGTCGCCTGCCGGTATTTTTTTGAAACTATAATTTCCCAATTGGTCGCTGATGGCAGTATATTTTATACCGGTCACCCTGACCGTCACATAGGCAACCGGATCTCCCGATGTATCCGTTAAAGTGCCCCTGAGCGAACCTGTCTGGGCAACGGAGAAAAGACTGCTAACACTAAATCCAAGGCAAAGAAAAATCCAAAGAGTAAATCGCATATAGTATATATCCTTTTATAAGCAGTTTTTGAATACTGCAAAACAACTTATAAATGAATAATTACTCCTGCCGGATCGGGAAAATAGTTTATGATATGCGGAAAAATGTGGTCGTACCGGCCTAATTTTTTGTTAATCCTTCCCCTATGACCAGGGATTGCAGAGGGATAAATATATTTTGGGGTATGTATTATACCAGCCTGCCGGATCACAGCAAACCGGAATTTGATGAGGAATCGCATTTTAGTCAATTCAAGCGGCACAATATCGTTTTCAATGCGCTGGCCAGCAAGAGTTATCGCGTGCGCCATGTAGGCTGTCTCTCTGTTAAAACGATCCTGAGCGGCGAGGAATGGTATGAGGTAAACAATCGGCCATTGGCGGTAAGGCCGGGGCAATTCCTGATTTTAAACGACAGCCAGGACTATTACTGCCAGGTCGATACTGCCGGTGAAGTCAGGATCCAATCGGTTTTTTTCCAGGCGGCATTTGCCTCCTCCATATTCCGCGATGCTCTGACCAGGGAAGACTCGTTGCTGGATAACCCCTTTGAGGCAGGGAGGCAGTCGCTTGAATTCTTCCAGACGCTTTATGATACCGACGCCGGCTTAGCGCAAAAAATGGGAAGCCTGATGGCTTCGTTAAATGAATATGGATATGATAGTACCAGGGTGGATGAACACCTGGTTTTTTTGCTGCATCATTTGATCCGTACGCATAAAAAGGAGACGGAGCGAGCCCATCGGGTAAGCGCCATAAAACCCGCTACCAGGAAGGAAATCTATAAACGATTATGTATTGCCAAAGACTTCCTGCATTCCACCTTTATGGACAAGCAGGATCTTTCCGGGATCAGCAATACGGCCTGTTTGTCCTCTCCCCAGCTGGTCCGTCAGTTCAAGGCTGTTTTCCGCACTACTCCCCATCAATACCTTACCCGGATCAGGCTTACCCATGCCGCCGGATTACTGAAGCATACCTCCACGCCCGTNCACGAGATCACCTGGCGGTGNGGNTTTGAGAATACGAGTGCCTTCTGCCGTGCCTTCAAAACAGAATATGGCGTCCCACCCCTTCACTTCCGGATGAAGAAGNGATAAATTGAGCGTTTCTGCACATATCTCCTCTTATTGAAGCAATAGATTTGCGCTACTAAATCAAATTCACCAATGAAAAAGTTGATTGCATGCCTGACCGCTATGCTTTTTGCCGGTGCTATTCTGGCACAAACCACCTGGACCATAGACAAAGAACACTCCAGCATTAATTTCACTGTTGGCCACTATTTGGTCGCTCAAACAGCAGGACGCTTCAGAGATTTTGACGCCCGGGTACTTTCCAAAACGGATGATTTTAACGGCGCTGCGGTAACCTTTACCGCAAAGACGGCTTCCGTTTGTACTGACAATGAACGGCGAGATCACCACTTGCAATCGGAAGGTTTCCTGAACTCCGAAAAATACCCGGAAATCACGTTTACCGGAACCCTCGCAAAAGAAGCGGACAAGTATCTGTTGAAAGGCAATCTGACCATACGTGGTATTACCCGCCCCGTCTCGTTTGCCGTAACCTATACCGGGCGGTTGAAGGAAACTACTTACCAGGCCGATAAGGCCGGGTTTGTTATCACGGGCAGCCTTAGCCGGTCAGAATATGGATTGAAGTGGAACGAAACCTTCGAAGGCGGCGCCCCGATCGTTGGCGACCAGGTAACACTCAATTTAAACGTNGAATTGAACCGGCAGGAATAACGGGTCTCTTTGGTTTCATTCCTGGCCGTTCTTTATTTCTGTTTTGAATAAATTGGAATATCCCTTTGCAATCAACCTGGTTTTGTCTGCATTCCAGATTTCACATTGGGCATTGATAAATTGCTTGCCTTTCTTATTGATCTTTGTTTCGGCTATAATGAAGTCGTTTTCTTTTGCCGTCGAGAAATAATCGATCACGTTATTAATAGTTGTGTAAAAATGCGCCTCATTCAACGAAAACACAGCTGCCCCTAAAATATCGTCAATGATAGCAGCGCTAACGCCGCCATGAAGTGCGCCGAAAGGATTGGTCATTTCTTTTCTTACCCGGTATTGAAAACTTAACTGACCTTCTTCCGCTGAAAGCACGGTTGGCCTAAGCCAATTCATAAAAGGGGAAGGGGTGTTTGTAAATTCTTTCCCTATAAAGGATTTGAGTTGTTCTAAATGGTTAATGGTACTCATTGCTTTCTTTGTAGTTAATGACTGCTTATTCAAATTTAAGATCAATAGTGATTTGAGGTTCTGTATTTGGGAAAAAAAACGGAAATTTGCCGCAAATATTCTTCATGAGCCGGATAACAACCCTTGTATTTGATTTAGGAGGCGTACTGATCGACTGGAACCCTGACTACCTCTACCGCACCATCTTTACCGACGAAAAAGAACGGCGTCATTTCCTGACGGAAGTATGCACGCCGGACTGGAACGAAGAGCAGGACGCCGGCAGAAGTTTGCAGGCAGGGACCGCGCACCTCCTGCAAAAATTTCCGGAACACGAAGCCCCGATACGTGCTTTTTATGATCGCTGGGAAGAAATGCTCGGCGGACCCATTGAAGGCACCCTGGAGATATTAAGACATATCAAATCCAATACCGCCGTAAAAACATACGCATTGACCAACTGGAGCGCCGAAACTTTCCCGATCGCCCTGCAGCGTTATGATTTTCTGCATTGGTTCGACGGCAGGCTGGTCTCCGGTGAAGAAGGCATCCGCAAGCCCTCTCCCGGTTTTTATCAACTGCTGATCGACCGCTATGATATTCGTCCGGAAGAAACCGTTTTCGTAGATGACAATGCGCGTAACCTGGTCCCTGCGGCCAACCTCGGCTTCCATACGATCCATTTCCAGTCCTCCGAACAATTCAGGAAAGAACTGAAGGCCCTGGACGACTTCGGATTTTAAAATAATACGGCGCCGAAGACCGCTCACCCGATCCTTTGTATCCCATAACTGTCAGCCCCATCCGAACTTCCTTCGAAAAGATAGGGACTTCCCAGCTGAGCTTCCGAATACTCTTTGAACAACTGCCGGATGGTATCCCCGGCATTGGCATCGGCCAGGATGGCTACCGTGCCCCCGGCCCCTCCCCCCGTGATCTTCGCGCCGTAAATACCGTTGGCGATCCCCTGCCTGCGGCAGAGGTTTACCAGGTAATCGGTGGCATGGGCGCCCAGCCCGCACTCGGTATAGGCATAATGCGACTGGTACATCAGGTCCCCCATGAGGGCAAAAGCCCGTTGAGAAGGAGCCGCGGATGCGCCCCGCGACAGCTCTGAAAATAACTGTACCCGTTGATTCTCTTCCACGGCATACCGCGTATTGGCCAGCACGTTATAATTTACATCCTCTTTTAAAGGGGTGAACGGATCGGTGTGCTCCCCGTATTTTTCGAGATATTGCCGGCGAGGGATCCTCACCGGCAGGCATTGCTCATATTTCTCATAGAACTCCGAACGGGAAATATTGGCCAGGTAACCATTCCAGACCGGATCCGTATAACGGGGGATTTCCGCCCTGTTGTCCAGGGTCACGGGAATACATTGCAGATCGCAGATGATCTTATAGCCCATAAACGCCGCCGCCCGGGCCGCCTCATACTCGATGCCCGCCACCTGGTGGCTGACGCCCGAATCGATGCCCCATATCTTCAGCTTCTCCGGAAGCTGGATCAGGGGCTCGGGATTACAGGGTTGACATACCAACGGCATGATACACCCTTCCCGGCCCGTCACTACCGCTACCTGGTCCATGATACCACAGGCCGAACCGGCAATGACATTCTCCACCCATTGACAGGCCAATGCCAGTTCCACTCCCGCCAGCCCGATACCATAGGCTGCAGCACAGGCTTTCATGACCGCCACTTCTATCGCCGCCGAAGAGCTCACCCCCCGGTTGAAGGGGATGGAGGATTCCATATAAAGGCAGATCCCGGTCCGGACCCGATCCGGGTACTTCCGGAGCAGGTAATGCAAATTGCCTAATACATAAGCCGTCCAGCGAACGGAAGACGAACGGTTGACGATTTGCCTTACTTTCTCTTCGTCATATAATTCATCCAGACTGACCAGGACATCTCCCTGCCAGCCCGCCTGACTGACATTGATATTCTTCAATTCAACGAAACGGTCTTCCCGCAACTGAGCGGCCGCATACGTAGCCTCCCGGATCGTCGACTCGAACACCAGTCCGCCGGTATAATCGTCATTGCCGCCCATCAGGTCCAGGCGGCCGGGAGCCCGGGAAATAAATACAGGAGAATGACCGGCAAAAAAATGGTTGTTCGCTATAAGCCCTTGTACTGTTCCTTCAAATTGCATGACTTGATTTTTACCTTACTTTCTTAAAGCTATCCACCAGGTAAGCCAGGGCTTCTTCCGTCTGCCGCGGATTGATCGGCAGGGTCACCAGCCTCTCCCCCAGTTTCTCGGCATTGGGGAACTGCCCTTTTTTAAATCCGCGATTTTTAAAAGCCGTGGACTCATGCAGCGGGATGTAATGGAATCCCAGTTTGATGCCGAATCGATGCAGCAGTTCGTAGATCAGGTCCTCTTTCNTCATTCCGAATTCCTTCGGATCGATCATCACCGGGTAGAGGTGGAATACATGTTTATTATAAGGTCGCACGACGGGNAAGGANAGACCGGGAATATCTTTCAATCCATGGGTCAGGTACGCGGCATTGTCGATCCGCCGTTGGTTGANCGCGTCGGCTTTCTTCAACTGTTCGCTGCCCACCGCAGCCTGTATATCGGTCATCCGGAAATTATACCCGCAGTCATCGAAGTCCTGCCACCAGAATTTTTTCCCGACGGGGAATTTCTCCTCGTCCAGTTTACAATATTTAGTGCTGTTGCCATGTACCCGCGTGCATTGGGAACGATAGAGCGAGACCCGCTCATAAATCTGATCGTCGTTGGTCAGCACCATGCCCCCTTCCCCGAGCGTGGAGATATTTTTTTGCTCATGGAAGCTGAAGCAGCCGGTAGCCCCGAACGTGCCGACTTTCTGCCCTTTATACTCGGCGCCGATCGCGTGCGCCGCGTCTTCCACCACGGCAAAATGATGTTTTCGGGAAAGGGCCATGATCTCGTCCATCTCACAGGGCTGGCCATAGAGATGAACCGGGATGACAGCCTTGGTATTCGGGGTCAGCTTGTCTTCGATCTGCGTGGGATCGATATTGTAAGTCTCCGGATCGATATCCACGAAATCGACTTCGGCGCCCAGGGTGGCCGGCGCGGCCGCCGTGGCTATCCAGGTAATGGGTGTGGTCAACACCCGGTCGCCGGGTTTGATCCCGATCCCGATCATGGAAAGGAATAATGCCGAAGAGCCGTTGCTGACTACCCGGGCATACTTCGCCCCGGAATAAGCGGCATAACTATTTTCAAATTGTATACATTCATCACCGCTGGTCGGGGCATTGTTACGAAGCACCCGCAATACCGCCTCCTCCTCTTCCTTCCCGTACTTTGTTCCGAACTTGATCTCCAGGTCAAACTTAATACTGCTCATTTTTATGCTTATATTTTATGATTTTCCAAATTTCAAGGTCAGTTCCAACCCTTCTTCCAGCGACAGCATGGGAGTTTTTAAGTTCGCCCGGGCCCTGCTGTTGTCCAGGGATGCATCGTCCGGCCTGGGAGCCCGTCCCGCCAGCGAATTCGAATTGATGGCCAGGATAGCCGCATCCGTAAATCCGGTCTTCAACGCTATTCGCCGGGCCATATCGTAACGGTTGACCCGGGTATTGCCGGCAAGATGAACGATGCCCCCGAATTCGCCGGCAGCCAGTTCGTTGAGCGTGGCCCCCAACGTAACGACATCTATCGGCGTACGGATCTCATTGTCCGCAAACCGTAGCGTCTCACCCTTCTTCAATTTTTCCAGCATGTCCGCCAGGAAAGAATTTCCCCTGCCCATCACCGGTAAGCCCATCACGAGGGCGAGCCTGGCTACGACATTCCTTTTATCCGCCGCCAGCACGATCTGCTCGGCCCTTATCTTGGTCGATGCATAGTAGTTGACGGGGATCGGCTTATCCCCTTCCGTATAATATCCTTTTTTCCCGTCGAAGACCGTGTCCGTGGAGCAAAACACCAGTTTGGCGCCGATCTCCCCGCAGATCGCGGCCAGCCTTTCGGTGACGCCGGTATTCACGGCTTCGGCGATCTCCTGCTCATTCTCACAAAGATCGATATTGGCTATGGCAG